>Ga0102811_1001770_pt1 | contig 10189 bp, 7 predicted proteins | sample ColrivemetaGS705_FD_84507 | JGI IMG/M metagenome (GOLD analysis project Ga0102811, IMG submission 84507) | Estuarine microbial communities from the Columbia River estuary - Flood tide ETM metaG S.705 | ecosystem: Environmental > Aquatic > Marine > Intertidal zone > Estuary | place: USA: Columbia... | reverse complement strand
CTATAAAATTTATGGTAGCACCAATATTAATGAAAGACATAGACACCGTTATGAATTTAATAATACCTTCTTAAAATTATTCCAAGAAAAAGGAATGGTAACAAGTGGTGTGAACCCAGAATTAGGTCTTGTGGAAATTATTGAATTACCTAACCATCCATTTTTTATTGGGGTTCAATATCATCCTGAATTAAAAAGTACGGTTGAGCATCCAGCACCATTATTCGTACATTTTATTGCAGCTGCCAAAGTTCAGGCTACTAAATAAGCATAGTTTTTTTTGCTTGTTTTAATTTGTTTTAGTTTGTCATGTTGCTAACATTTGTTAGCTTTATAGTATGAATAATATACGTATCCTTACTTCCACTAGTTTATTCGATGGACATGATGCTTCCATTAATATTATGCGTCGTGTGCTTCAAGAAAAAGGCGCAGAAATTATTCATTTTGGACATAATCGTTCTGCACAAGAAATTGTGGCCGCTGCAATTGAAGAGGATGTACAAGGTATTGCCATTACTTCTTATCAGGGTGGGCATATTGAATTTTTCACTTACGTTAGAAAATTATTAAATGAGGCAGGCTATCAACATATAAAAATTGTAGGCGGTGGTGGCGGTACTATTTTACCAAAAGAAGCAGCTTATTTAGAGAAAATTGGTATCTCCAAAATATATTTACCTGAAGATGGTTTGAAATTAGGTATTGAAGGCATGATTGAACAAGTGATTCAATTATGTGATTATACATTAAAAGATTTTTCTCCAAAAAAATTACCTAAATTATCTTTTGCTAAAAAAATTGATCCTCGACAAATAAGTAGAGCTATTACGCTTTTGCAAAATAATGACTCTAAAATTTCTTCCTCTAAAAATTCTTCCAAAAATAATACTGCAAAAAAGCAAAAAAATATTCCCATTATTGGGCTTACCGGAACAGGAGGGGCTGGAAAGTCTACGCTCTGTGATAGGCTTATTCAATATTTTTTATTAGCCAACCCAACTAAAACCATTGCAATTATTTCTGTAGATCCTAGTAAAAGAAAAACCGGTGGAGCATTACTAGGTGATCGTATTCGTATGAATGCTATTGATCATCCAAATGTTTTTATGCGTTCCTTGGCTACTAGGTCTGATAAAAATACTATTGCCCATTCAATGGATGCCATTATTGAACTATTAATAGAGGCAGGCTATGATGCTATTATTATTGAAACGGCAGGAGTGGGGCAGAATGACGCCACTATTGTAGATTATGTAAGCATTCCCATTTATGTGATGACGCCTGAATTTGGCGCGCCTACACAATTGGAAAAAATTAACATGATTGATTATGCAAAATTAATTGCCATTAATAAATTTGATAGAGCAGGAGGTTTAGATGCAGTAAGAGATGTGCGTAAACAATATCGCCGTTCGCATCATATATGGGAGGATCAAAAAAATTCGCTTCCAGTTTTTGGAACCATTGCTTCTCATTTCAGTGACCCTGGTATGCAAGCCATGTACAATGCACTAGCAGCCATTGTTTATCAAACACATACCATAAAATGGAATTTACTTCCATGGGAGCCTAACTACAATGAAAACGAAGTAAAAGCACCTACGCTTCCCAATAAAAGAAATAATTATTTAGCTGAAATTGTTTCTACTATTCAAAAAAATAATCAATGGATTGAGGAGCAAAAAAATATTGCTTCAAAATGGTACTGCTTTCAAGAAGTATTAAAAGAGCCTAGCTTAAAAGAAGATAAAAAAATCCTAAAAGTTAATGAGCTCATTGAACAAGGTATTGATAAAGAAGTAAAGCAGTTAATTCTAGATTGGCCTGCCAAGGCAGCTGCTTATAAAAAGCCTTTTTTAGAAATAGATCAAAAAGGAACAAAACTAAAACAAGCATTAAGTTTTGAAACCGCTTCTGGGACAGTGATTCAAAAAGTGCAAGTGCCTAGTTTTAAAGATTGGGGAGATATTGCGCATTGGCATTTGAAAGAAAATTTACCTGGTTACTTTCCATATACTGCTGGCGTATTTAAATTTAAACAAGGCAACGAAGACCCTACTAGAATGTTTGCGGGTGAAGGTTGTCCAGAAAGAACCAATGCTAGATTTCATTTTTTAAGTAAGGGACAAAATTCAATACGTCTTTCTACTGCATTTGATAGTGTTACTCTATATGGGCATGACCCAGAAAAAAGATTAGACGTCTATGGTAAAATTGGTAATGCGGGTGTGAATGTGGCAAGTATTGATGATGCTAAAAAATTATATAGTGGCATTGATTTAAATAGTTCAAGTACTTCTGTAAGTATGACTATTAATGGGCCAGCGCCTATTCTTATGGCGCAGTTTTTTAATACAGCCATTGACCAAGCCTGTGAAAAATATATAACCGCTAATAAATTATGGCCAGCTGTCCATAAAAAAATGAAGCTCTTATTTAAAGGGTCTACGCCTCCCGAATATTTCAATGTAAACAAATCATTAAATTTTAAGGACTGGCATAATGGTTTAGGGCTTCAATTATTAGGAGTTTCGGGAGATCAAGTTTTGGAGCCTGCAGTATACAATAAAATAAAACAGGAGGTATTAAGCAATGTAAGAGGAACTTTACAAGCCGATATTTTAAAAGAAGACCAAGCACAAAATACTTGTATTTTTTCTACCGATTTTGCATTAAAAATGATGGGCGATGTGCAAGCCTATTTTGCTGAAAATAAAGTCAAACATTTTTATAGTATTTCTATTTCTGGTTACCATATTGCAGAAGCAGGGGCGAATCCCATTACGCAGTTGGCCTTTACTTTGGCCAATGGATTTACCTATGTTGAATATTTTATGAATAGAGGAATAGCCATTGATGATTTTACTGCCAACCTAAGTTTTTTCTTTAGTAATGGAATGGATCCTGAATATGCAGTTATTGGAAGAGTGGCTAGAAGAATTTGGGCCAATACCATGAAGCATAAATATCATGCCAATGAGCGTTCTCAAAAATTGAAGTACCATATTCAAACCAGTGGAAGAAGTTTGCACGCGCAAGAAATAGACTTTAATGATATTAGAACCACACTGCAAGCCCTGTATGCCATTTATGATCAATGCAATAGTTTACACACCAATGCATATGATGAAGCTATTACAACACCCACTGAAGAAAGTGTAAGACGTGCCTTAGCGATACAATTAATTATTAATAAAGAATTAGGTACCACCAAGGTGGAGAATTTTCAACAAGGAAGTTTCTTAATTACGGAGTTAACCGATTTAGTAGAAGAAGCAGTGATGCAAGAATTTGAAAGAATTAATAATAGAGGGGGTGTATTGGGTGCGATGGAAAGAATGTATCAGCGTACAAAAATTCAGGAAGAAAGCCTGCAATATGAAACTAAAAAACATACAGGTGAAATTCCTATTATTGGGGTAAATAGTTTTGTACAACCTAGTCAAAAAAATAATGCCGACCAGCAAGCCATCTTTAGATCCTCTTCCACAGAACAAAATCTACAAATTAAAAACCTGGCTAGCTTCCAAAAAAGGAACCAGTCCTTAAGTGCTCCTTATCTAAAAAAGCTCCAAAAAGCGGCCTTGGAAAATGATAATATATTTGCCGTTTTAATGGAAGCGGTCAAATATTGCAGTTTAGGGGAGATTTCCAATACCCTTTATCAGGTAGGGGGTAAATACAGCCGAAATTTGTAAAAAAACGATACCTTTGGCCCTCGTTAATTACGATTAAATTTCGCGTATGAATACTGATAAAAATACAATCATTGGTTTTGTATTATTGGCCGGTTTGTTTTTCATGTACTTCTGGTACACTAATAAGCAACAAACGGACTTAGCTACTTATAAAAAGCATTTTGATGATTCTGTTGCCATGGTAAAAGCGACTGCGGCTAAAGCAGCTGCTTTACAAATTCCTGCAAAATTAGATGCCGCTGCTGGACTTGTTGTAAATAATATAGATACGGTTAAAGAAGAGTTTACTTATTTAGAGAATGAAGTGGTGAAAGTGAAGTTTAGTAACAAAGGGGGTCAAGTAGCAGAAGTGACACTTAAAAATTATACGAACTATAAAAAGGACTTGGTTAAATTGGGAGATAGTAGTTCTTTGAATTATCCTATCAATATTGGAGATAATAAAACCCTTCAAGTCAATCAAATTTTATTTCCAACCAAGACTATTACCACTGGTGAAAAGGGTGCACAAAAAATTGAGTATGCCTATACTACCCCTGCGGGTAAAACCATTCGTCATCAGTTTACATTAGAAGCGAAAAAATATAATGTTGAATGGAATATTCAATTAGAAGGCGCCGATCAATTATTAACGAATAACCAATTGAATATTGTTTGGGATGTAAATGCTTATCAACAAGAGCGTACATCGGTGTATGAGCGTCAAATGTCTAATATCTGTTTTTCAGAAGGAGGCGAATTTGATTACATTTCAAGTAATACCTCTAAAGTATTTGAAAAGCCAGTACAGTGGGTAGGTTTGGTACAACAGTTCTTTACCACCACTTTAATGTCTAAAGAAGGCTTTGCTACAGGAAATGTAAATTGGGAACGCAAAATAGATAGCAGTAATGGTCTTGCTACTTTAAAATCTCAATTACAAACTAAGGTAGCGGGTACGAACGCAAGTATTCCATTGTCACTTTATTATGGTCCAAATGATTTTGCGATCCTGAAAACACAGGCGCCTGAAATGGAACAAATTGTAAACTTAGGAAGAGACTTATATTCTTTTGTACGTCCTATTAATAAATATATTTTAATGCCTGTATTTGATTTTATTGCAGGCTTTGTCAAAAACTTTGGTTGGGTGGTTTTATGGTTAACTGTATTTATTAGATTAGTCACTTCTCCACTTACTTATTCAAGTTATTTGAGTAGTGCGAAGATGAAAGTATTGAAGCCTGAATTAGACGAGATTAAGAAAAAATTAGGCGACGATCAACAAGGTTTTGCCATGGAGCAAATGAAATTATTTAGAGAGGCAGGGGTAAACCCATTAGGCGGTTGTATTCCAGCCTTATTACAAATTCCTATCTTCTTTGCTTTGTATAGTTTCTTTAATTCCAATATTTCTTTAAGAGGACAATCGTTTTTATGGAGCCAGGATTTATCTAGCTATGACTCTATTGCAACACTTCCTTTTACCATACCTAGTTTTGGTAACCATATTAGTTTATTTACCCTTACTGCAGTTATTACTAGTTTGCTAATGTCCATATATAATATGGCCATGACACCTACACAGGATAATCCTGCTTTAAAGTACATGCCTTATATTTTCCCATTCGTATTATTATTTATATTTAACGGATTACCTTCTGCCTTAACTTGGTACTATACTGTTTCTAACGTAATTACCTTACTAATGCAATTAGTGATTCAGAAATTTATCATAAACCACGATAAAATTTTAGCAGGCATTGAAGTAAAACGCAAAATACCTAAAAAGAAAAGTAATTGGCAGAGCAAGTATGAGCAATTGATGGAGACTCAGAAAAAAGTGCAAGCCTTAAAGGACAAGACAAAAAAATAAACTAACAATACCCCCCAAACCCCCTGAAGTTTAAAATTACCCCCCTAATTATAAGCCTCTTCTTCTCTACGGCTGCAGCGCATGCTCAAACAAAGCTAGTAGGAGAGTGTGCCCTTCAGTTTCAAATTACTGAACAAAAAGCAAATGGAGGGGTACTGCCCATTGGTACAAAAGAAGTTTGGGTAAAAGGTTATCAGTGTAAGACCACCTTAACTACGCCTCAGTTAGTTCAAACATTTTTATTCAATACACAATTAGACAAGGCTACTATTATCAAGGATATTGGGCAAAGCCATTTTTTACAAACTATCAAATATCCTCCTGTCTCAAAAATTAGTTTGCTTGCACAAGAAACTATACCAACTGATACTGCTACTAATATTTTAGGATACCGCTGCAAGGCATTGCAATTAAAATGGAGTGACGGATCTGTCTATGATATTTTGTATACCGATGAATTGAGCTTAACAGTAAATCAATTCGAGTTGGGTTTTAAAAATGTACCTGGCTTGGTCTTATCTTATACTATAACAAGTGCAAAGGGTATGCGGGTTAAATATCAAGCTACTAAACTGGATTTAAGTCCCCTGTCATTAAGCTTATTTACAATTAATAATGAATTGTATCAAGCAATAGACGAAGAGTAAAATGTAGGAAGATTAAAAACTAAGCCCTTCAACATTAAGGTTGAACAGGACTAGGTGTTTTGAATTTAGACAAAACCACTTTATGACGATAAGGAATGACGTAAGAAATATTACCCTTATTATATTTTAAATAGTTGCTATTGTTCACAGAACCATTCATGTTAAAAGAGGTAATACCTTTAAATTCTAAACTAGATTTTAAAGTATAAAATGTAGCCGTCTTATGTGTAAGATTTCCGATGTTCTTAAGCGTATATTTCTCCACCATTTTCTTTGATTCGGTGCTACCATTTACAATAGTAGATGCGTAACTGCTCTCAGAGATGAATAACACAGTCGTTAAACAAATGATTATTAATATGTTTTTAATAGTACGCATGATTATGACGAAGGTAAGTATTTTACAATTTCAGCCACAAATTTATTTTTAACCAATTTTAAGGGGTATGTGAAGAACAAATTATTGATAATTAATAGGTTAATTGTATATTTATTTAAAGCATTGATAATCAGGGTTAATTTTTTAAGTTATTGATAATCAACGCTTTATTCCTAACCCAGAAATTAAAAAGCCATGTTCGATAACCATCGTGACGAGGAGGGCGGAGATATTCATGAATTGATGCAAAGGTACCAGAACCTAAAACTAGGTCGTACCAACTCCTATATTGAAGAAGATGATTTTGAAAGAATCATCGAGCACCTTGACGAAAAGGATGAAATAGGGGAAGCTATTGAAGCTGCCAATATTGCCCTGGATCAATATCCTTCATCTGCTTTACTTATGATTAAGAAGGCCGATTTATTATTGGCTACTAGAAAATACAAAGAAGCTTTACAATTATTAGATACGGCTGCCTTATATGATCATAAGGATATGAATTTATTCATCTTAAAAACAGATGCCTACTTAGCATTAGATCAACCTGAAAAAGCCATAGTCTTATTGCAAGAAGCCTTGCATTTATTTGAAGGGCCTGATCGTACCGAAGTATTATTTGAATTAGCAGATGTATACGACGATCATGAAGCATTTGATAAAGTATTTGATTGTTTGCAGTTGGTCTTGGAAGAAGATCCTACCAATGAAGAAGCTTTATATAAAATTTGTTTCTGGACAGATTTTACCGGAAGAAATGAAGAGAGTATTCGTTTGCATCAACGAATCATTGATGAACAACCTTATAATGCATTGGCTTGGTTTAATCTGGCAGCCGCTTATCAGGGAATTAAATTACATGAGAAAGCCATTGACGCTTATCAGTATGCGATAGTTATTGATGAAAAATTTGATTATGCGTATCGTAATATGGGTGATGCCTTTTTACGCATTCGAAAATACAGAGAAGCTATTGAGGCCTTAGAGAAAGTATTAGAGTTATCAAGGCCTGAAGATGTTATCTATGAAGCCATTGGACATTGTTACCATAGAATGAAAAATTTTGCACAAGCAAGATTTCATTATAAAAAAGCAGTGCACTTAAACCCAGATGATAGCAGGCTCTACCAAAAAATTGCAGGCACTTATATGCAAGAAGAGCATTGGGAATTAGCCATTAAGCAATTAGAGCATGCCTTAAGAATACATAAGCACATTAATGAATACTATATTTTAATGGGGGAGTGTTATATGCATCTTTTGCAATTTAAAGAAGCAGCTCAATTTTTTGGAACGGTGGTAAAAAATAAGCCAAAGCAAATTGCAGGTTGGGAATACTTAATTAAATGTTTAGTGGCCAATGAGCAGTTGGATAGCGCCTTGGAGCAAACCGAACTTGCCTATATGTCTACGCAAGGAAAAGTAATTTTTATTTTTTATCGTAGTGCCATCTTGTTTATGATGGGCAAAACAGCAGAAGGTTTATTACAATTAGAAATGGCCTTGTCTAAATCGTCTAAACTATTAAAAAAATTCACCAAATTCTATCCTGAAATTGTACATGATCCTAAAGTGGCAGAATTAATTGGTCAATTTAAGAAGGGAAAAAAATCTTAATCAATTTAAGTTACCTTTGCGGTAATTCTAAATGAAAAAAATATAAAAATGAATTATCATCTTACTCAAATACCTGAAAGAACAGCCAAGCCAAGAAAAAACGGACTTACCATGGTGATGGATAAAGGCCTGAGTTTTGGAGAAGCTGAAAATTTTCTAAGTGTTGCAGGACCGCATACCGATGTTATTAAATTAGGCTTCGGTACTTCTTTTGTAACACCAAATCTGAGAAAGAAAATTGAATTATATCAATCGGCTGGCATACCTGTTTATTTTGGAGGTACTTTATTTGAAGCCTTTGTGATTAGAAATCAGTTCGATGATTATATTGCTATGTGCAAGGATTACAAAATAGATATGATTGAAGTAAGTGATGGCTCAATTACTATTCCGCATGCAGAAAAATGTGGTTACATAGAAAAAATTTCAAAATTTGCAACGGTATTGAGTGAAGTAGGTAGTAAGGATGCTGCACATATTATTCCTCCTTATCAGTGGATTGAATTAATGAGCGCTGAATTAAAAGCAGGGTCTACCTATGTCATTGCGGAAGCAAGAGAGGCAGGTAATGTGGGTATATATAGAGGCAGCGGAGAAGTGCGTGAAGGATTAGTACAAGAAATACTTACTAAAATTCCAGCTGAAAAAATATTATGGGAAGCGCCTCAAAAAGCGCAACAACTTTATTTCTTAGAATTAGTAGGATGTAATGTGAACCTAGGTAATATTGCTCCGAGTGAAGTCATTCCTTTAGAAACAATGCGTATTGGACTTCGTGGTGATACTTTTGATTTATACTTAAAAAAATAATTTTGCGCCAGTTTGGATTAATTGGATATCCTTTATCCCATTCTTTTTCACAGAAATTTTTTACTGAAAAGTTTTTGAAGGAAAATATTGTGAATGCGCAGTATGCTAATTTTCCAATAGCCTCTATTGAATCTTTTACTAATTTATGGAAGGAGCATCCTAATTTAGAAGGTTTGAATGTAACCATTCCCTATAAAAAAGAAGTGATTGCTTTTTTACAATATAGTAGTCCTGTGGTAGAAGCAATTAAGGCTTGTAATTGTATTCGAAAATACAATAATGAATTATACGGTTACAATACCGATGTGATTGGTTTTGAAAAATCATTACTGCCCTTTTTACAACCCCATCATACGCATGCACTCATTCTTGGAACAGGTGGTGCGTCTGCAGCGGTGCAGTGGGTACTTCAAAAATTAAATATTCAGTTTCAAGTTATTTCAAGAAAGGGAAATTCGCTTGAAGCGAATACCCTTGAAGAAAATACGCTTGAAGCGAATACTGAAATGAAAGCGAGTATAAGCTATGAGCAGTTGAATAAATCAATGATAGAATCGCATACACTTATTATAAATACTAGTCCGCTGGGCATGTTTCCTAATGTGAATGAAGCGCCGCCCATCGCTTATGAGGGAATAACGGCTGAGCATCATTTATATGATTTAGTGTATAATCCAACGGAAACTTTATTTATGCAAAACGGATTAGCAAAAGGAGCTACAGTTCAAAATGGATTAGCCATGCTACACATACAAGCAGAAGAGTCTTGGGCTATATGGAATGCAAAAATGTAAATAATTGTGTGACGGCTTTTTGCCTATGACTAAATTTATTTTTTTCTTCCATCGTCATTTCAGCAAAACTTTTACTAGCTCCTTCAGGAATAAAAATAGGATCATATCCAAAGCCTTCTTTTCCATGCATTGTTTCTGCAATAGTACCTTTGCAAATTCCTTCGAAATAAAAAACTTCTTTATTCCATAGTAAACAAATCACTGTTCTAAATTGCGCCTTGCGATTTGTAATACCTTCTAATTTTTCTAATACTTTATCAATATTGGCTTGAAAATTTCTATTCTCATCTGCATACCTTGCGCTTTTCACACCAGGCTCCCCATTCAGTGCTTCAATTTCTAATCCTGTATCCTCACTAAAACAATTTTGGTGAGTTATATTTTCT
>Ga0102811_1001752_pt1 | contig 10248 bp, 13 predicted proteins | sample ColrivemetaGS705_FD_84507 | JGI IMG/M metagenome (GOLD analysis project Ga0102811, IMG submission 84507) | Estuarine microbial communities from the Columbia River estuary - Flood tide ETM metaG S.705 | ecosystem: Environmental > Aquatic > Marine > Intertidal zone > Estuary | place: USA: Columbia... | reverse complement strand
GTTGAATAGCGTCAGCCTCTTTGTACCCTTTCTCTAAAGCTCCATTTACAAACTTATCCTTGTACTTTCCAAAGAATTCATCACCCATAGATTTAGACATAGCTCTTCTGAGTGTTGATGTATCAGACCAACTTAATCCTCCTATTTCCCTTGCTATATTCATAACCTGTTCTTGGTATACAACAATACCAAAAGTATCACCAGTAATATCCATATGTGCATCAGAATAATATGATGGCTCTTCAACTCCAGTAGAGTATTTAATATACCGAGCAGTACCTCCACTATTAAGAGCGCCTGGACGTGCCAAGGCTGTAATCGCAGATACGTCATTAAAGTCATTTACTCCCATCTGTTTTACAATAGTTTGTAGCGCCATTCCTTCAAATTGGAATACTCCAGAAAGCCTTTGATCATTGAACAACTTGTAAGTATTAGCATCATCCAGCGGAAGTTTGTAAAAAAAGTTATATGGTTTCCCAAGTTGTTCTGCTACAGATTCTAAAATACTTAGTGTTCTTAATCCAAGGCAATCTATCTTTAACAATCCAATATACTCAGCATCCTTCTTATCCATCATTACAATATCATCACGATTATTGAGAGCGCCGTATGTGCACAAAGGAAGTGTTGATACTATTATCCCAGCAGCGTGCTTCCCAGCATGCGATGCGTGATTCTCAATATGTTCAACAAGAGCCATCTTTGGATGATTTATGATGAACGCTTTCCCAGCATCAGTTGAATTAAATGTATCTGCAATACACATCGCAGCACGAGCATCACCTGAGCTTCTTTCTATTATAGCATCTTTAACAGCTGTAGTTTCATAAGTAGGAACACCTAATGCTTTAGCAAACTCTCCTATGGCAGATTTGGCTTTTAGCCTGTTTATATTAGCTAGGCACATAACCTTATCTTTCCCATACTTATGCTTCAAGTATTTTACAACTGCATCCCTTTTCTTATCTGGAAAATCTATATCAATATCAGGAAGGTCGAATCTATTTACATCTATAAATCTCTCGAATATTAAGTTATGTTTTACTGGGTCAACTTCAGTTATCCCTAGTAGATAGCAAACTAAACTTCCCGCACTACTTCCGCGTGATGGACCTACTAGCATATTCTTCTTAGCATGGTTTATAAGATCAGCAACTATTAGGAAGTAATCTACATAATCTTTATCTTTTATCAGTTTGATTTCATAGTTAAGTCGTTCTTGGTATTTATCATCCCAGTCTTTTACTTTCCCCATTCCTAGCATACACTTAGCCATTATATCATGAGAGCCAGACCATTTAACCATATCAGATTTAGGTATTGACGCACTACATGTATTAGCCACTAGGTAAGCATTCTGTATAGCAACTTCATCTTTATATTGGACCAGCCAATCTTCTTCACTAAGGATATGCTGATCATAAGTACAATCCTCAAAGTTATAGCTATATCCAGATCCTTGCTTCCTGGCTCCAGCTAGAAGCTCATATACATCACGATCACCCGAATGCGGAAAGAAGTTGTTATCTATTGCTATTGACTTTGGCCCAACATACTTGTTCTCATATCCTTGGCCTATTGCTATAAAGTCATGCTTACAAGATGTTATACAAGGAGCTATCATTATGACGTTGCTTGATATCTTAGCAACATCTGTATACATTAGCTTTGGAACATAATAGAAATTATCATAAGCCTTTTCAACAAGCTTGTACAATTCCTTTAACCCTTCGTTGTTCTTTGCTATAAATATCCAGCTAGTATTACAAACTCTTTGTTGAGATTGATTAGGCAGCACGTGAAGCCTTACTCCAAAGATAGGTTTGAATCCATGCTTCTCAGCCTCTTTCATCAGCGGAATGTGCCCGTATGTATTATTAAGATCTGCTATGCCTACAATCCCACATACAGATTTCTCATGTATGCGAGACATAGGCATATAGCATTTCTTAAAACTAAACTCTGTTTTAAGTGCTATATGCATAATATTAAATCATCCCTTGTTTGCACATTTCAACATAACACTTGAATAAAGCGTTGACATCAGTCTTGGCTCTGTGAGCATCATCAAAGCCTTTCCCAAAGAAGTGCTCATGAAGTCTGGTAAGGTTCATCCTTCTCTGTTCTATATAGATAGACTTCTCTACGGTACAGACATGCTCTCTCGGCCACGGGAATTTAAGAACTCTGTTTATCCTTACCAATTCATTAGCCAGCATTGATCTATCAAAAGCAAGATTGTGAGCAACCAGTCTATCAACTCCAGTCATAAACTTTGCGATCCTAGAACACTCCGCTGAGAAGGTTGGACTATTTGCTAGACTCTCATCAGTAAGCCCAGTAATCCTGGTTATCTCACTACTCAGCGGAATAGGTACTTTGAAAAGAGATTCATAATCATCTATCTTGACTATAGATCCATCATCCATATGCTCAACCTTCAGCATATATAGATCAGTTATGTATGGTTGCTCTTCTATCTTGCTAGCACCAGGCTTAATCAAACCTGTTGTCTCAGTATCAAATATTACAGCTATCATTATATTTTCCTTGTAAGTTTTATGTTAAATCCAAGTGTATTATTTGTTCCAAAAATTACATCCTGATATCTTCTCTCTGATCCATCTTCTCTTGTATTTGAGTGAGAGTGTGATTCTGTATTATGAATAATTTCAAATCCAAGATCTGTAAAAGTCTTCACTGTTCTATCAAACTCATCACTTGATAGATATGCACCTAAGTGACTAAGAAATGGCTTCTGCCTTTGATTAAACTTGTTATGCCAGTGATCCATATCACTAGATGTAATATACTCAACTTCTGCTCCATCAATAAGATTATGGAAGAAGCTAAGCATGAGAGGGGAGTTTGGATTATCTACAGATGACATCATCAGCTTATCAGTATATGGGATTTCTCCAAATGTATTACTTACATTTTTAATCACCCTGTTGTGATAATCCTCATCAGGTATACATATCGCAATCTGGCTAAACTTTATCATCCAATTTCTCCAAGCTGTTAATTGCCATTATTGCATATCCAGCAATATCAACAAGTGTATCAATCAATTCAATTTTCGCAGATTCATCTGGAAGCCTTTTTAGTATTCCAAACACCCTATCAGTTTTGCGCCCAATGCCTTCATAATAGCTCTTTGTAGCTTGTTCAACATAGTCACTAGCACACTTTCCACCTCCATACATATTGGTTTTCTCTAGCATCATATCAAGTATTGATGATGCTATCACCTCATTCCTGAAGTGGAAAGGTATGCAATTTTCAACCCTCTCTGATAATCTTTTCTCAATAGAATCATCAGAGCACTCAAAAACAAATCTATTCCCCATAGTGTATCTCCGAACCTGATAGGTGTTTACATCTATCTCGTGACGTTACCAAGAATGCAATGAATTCCGCTGTGGTAGCTGCGCTTGGGCGCTCACCAGATACTGAAATTTTATTTCTATATGCTACAGTTTCCTCTTCTGTCCAGAATCTCACAAGCGGAATATCAATATCATTCTGTTTAGTAAGGCCAGTATCAGATATCTGATTAGGTGATATTGCAAATACAGTAATTCCAGACAGCTCTCTTGCTATTTGCTTGGTAGCCATTACAAGTCCTGCCTTTGATACATTGTATGGTAGTGAAGTTCTGAATGGCTTCCTTGCTCCAGAGGATGTTATATTAAGAACTATTCCACCATCAGCAAGTTGCGGAATCAAATGCTTTGTAAGAAAAATAGGAGCATTCAGATTTACATCCATTATGCTTTGATACTTTTCATATTCAAGATTGTTAAGCCAGCTCATATAGTTTGATCCAGCACAGTTTATCAAACAATATACTGAGCTCAGTGTATTATCTAATATCATATCATATAAACTTTTAATTTCTGATACCATAGATAGATCAAAAGGGATTACAATATCAGCATATCTATTATCAGATGTTTCACGTGGGTGTACAATTGCTATAATTCTAGCATCACAGTCCATGCTCTTGATAGATTTTGCAATATTGAATCCAAGGCTATCACTTGCCCCGTATCCTGTTATTACATAATTCTTCATGTAAGATCTCCAACCTCTACTGTATATTTCCCTTCAAGCGAAGAGCGGATAAATGAAACATTATCACATATCGCAGTTGCGGATTCAGCTAGCATAACATTGATAAGATCTATTTTTTCACAGAATAAAACAATAGGAATATCAGATGAAAATGCATATCCAATCTCAAAACTTGTACCAGTATCTCTATATTCAACACAAGCAATCATATGAGTGCAAGCATCCATATTTCGTATATTGCTATTGAATATATCAGACTTATTTTTCTTTTGGTCTTCTTTGTTCATTGACTTTAGCACACCTTCTGACCTTGGTGAGAAGTATGGGATGCACTCTTTTTCCAAAGCAGATTCAATTCTTTTTACTATTGATAGCTGGTCTTCTGTAAAAAATGGTGCTGCTATATATACGTTCATTTAACTCTCCAGTTTAGATATATCATGATTCCAGAATGATGGCCTTCCATCTTTTTCTTTCTGGTTTATAATTGAATCAATAACATCATACCCTACCTTTATGTTATTCTGATTCAGGAACTTGGGGCAAGGTGGATTAGGATCTTTCCCATCAACTCGAAGCATTACATCTTGCTTAAATGGACACTCCCCATTATCACAAGGCAAAATAGGCTTCACAAACATTTCTATCTTTTATAGGAATTCACTCCAAATCCCATATTGCGATATCCAACATCTCCGCTTGGAAGCGACTTCTTGAAGAAAACTTTTACTTCCTACAACTTGTATCTTACATAAATCTTCTATTGTTAAATACCTAGAATCAGGAAGAGCAACAATATCAATAAGATTGTCAACCAAAAGAAGCTGCCTGTGTCTTACCAACTGAGCACGCAGGTACAGCGGAATTTCTGAAGTCACAGTTAAGAATTCACCATTCTCCAAGTTTGAATCAGATATGATATCTTCATTAAGGATTGGCTTCATCTTGTGAGAAGATGTATCATATCCATTTGTAATAAAATCAATAGATAATGATTCAACCAGGAGTATTCTTGATACATAAGGATCTTTACATTTCCCACTTATGTATTTAAGGTTCTTTGAAACATTAACAAGATGTCTAAGGCTTATTGATATTGCATATGTAGTCTTTGAGAACATAGGAAGAGTAAGCCTGTATTCATCCTGACGATCACCATTCAGAGATTTCTTTATCATCATGCGTCGAATTTCACTGAATGACTCATCATCAGATAGCTCCTCAACCATATTGAATTCTAGTACATTCTGAACTCTTGATGTTTGCGCCCAGATTACATGATCACGAAGGCTACAGAACAACTCACGTGTAAATATTGATGATGTTATCTCAATATCAAATCTAACAAATTCAGATACAGGTAGATCAAGATTGTAAATCTTTGATGAATCTTTCTCATTTGCTTCTGGCCTGGATGAATTCCAGGCAGCAAGAGCGGAATCATTTTTGCTGATCATTCTAATTTTCATAATAAAACTCACTTACTCTGCTACAAAGACTGTCAACCTCAATACTAATCTGATTCATTGACTCTGATTCAGGGAATCTTCTTCTCATTCTTGTAAAGCTATCACGAGCGGAATCTATCGTAGTTTTGCTTATAGCGTCTATCATTGATAAATTTCCTCTACATCTTACTTCATAGTCAATCTTGTATAGAGCTGAAATTTTATCAATAAAGGCTACGATTGATCCCTCAATTCCTTCTTTGCTTTCAAGCCATATCTCATATGCATTAGTATTCAGAAGTATTCGATTAAATATTGATTTTGCAATTTTCCCCTCAATGATCTTAAATGCTTTCTTTATATCAACAGTTGAATATTTGATTGGGCTTATTATATCCCCTGTTTCTGATTCCTCTATATCATGAAGCAGTGCTTTTTCAAATAGCAATCCTTTATCAAGTTTAAATCCTTCAAGCTCAAGATCTTTTGCTATTTTCAAACAAAGGAGCGCAACTTTACCAGTATGCTCTAGCGCATTCTCACCCTTGCTCAAATGAACTGATGAGAACCTACTTACACATGATAGCTTATCAACAATATGATTAAATTTTCGGAATGCATTCTCTTCCATAATTAAACACTCATATGCTATGAATGCGGCATTAAGCCGCATCCGTTTATAGGGAAAAGAATTATGCGATTGATTCAGCGAACTTTAATCCATAAGCATGAGTGCGAGTTGCATGTCTCATATAAGTACGTGTAGCACCTTCTGAGATGTCTGCTTTCTGTGACTTGATAAAAGCCAGGATATCATCTTTATCAAAATCAGTCTTGCCTAGCATGTAATTGCATACAGCTTCGTTTATATCAACAGAAGTTCGAGTTGATTCAGACTTCGCTTTTGCAAAGCAATCAAGCTCATTCTTCTTAGCATAAGCACGAACCATCGCAGCAGCAGAACGCTCTGTAGTCCCAGCAATTGCGTTAGCTAGTTCCAGAGCCGCAGCATCAAACGCCTCTTCTGTATTGAATTCTTTGCCTTCCAAAGTCGAGTCAATCAACTCATTACGATCTTGCTTAGAGATAGCCAGGCCAGCATCAATCATGAACTGGTTATATAATCTTGTTACGTTCTTGAAGGTCGCACCAGCGGAGATCATACCTAACTTAATTGAATCTTCATCTGCTTCATCTTCAATAGCAGCATCAAAAGCATCACGAATTGCTAATTCTGTCTCATCAACTTCTACTTCTGTTTCTACTGCTTGATCTAATTCTGACATAATCATCACTCCAGGTTATAATAATAAGTCTAATATAGGATTCTATATAAGAGGCTTAATTATACCTTATATAATCGCTATAAGGTAGCTATAAGCCTATATTTATAGGGTTTAAATAGGTTCTTTAATTATAAAGGCGCTATCTTTTATAACGAAATAACTACCTCGCTTCTGAATAAGTATCTCAGAAGGGATAGATAAACTATCTACTATTCCAATCAACTCATCTGCGGAGGCACAAGGCTTTCCGCCTCTGTACTTGATCCAGTGATCAGCTTTATGCTTAGCAAATCCAGCGTGCTCAACACACACGTATTCACTTATTGATTTATTTCCATAATGATAAGATACCTTTACACTAGATGGAGATCCATAGTTTGAATGTTTTGTATATGTGACTCTATCAACTTCAATCCAGTGATCCTTCCCATCTTCAATTACTTTTACAACGTCAGCTGATTGAAGGTGATGTTCAAATTTAAACTCATGGCTACACTCTGGGCATATCTTTATAGCTGGATATACTAATAGGTCACACTTAGGACATGCTTTCATGACAGGTTCGCCACCTCCTTCTGACTTTCCTTTCACTTTTACTAGAACATCATTGATAGCTCCCAAGCGACTAACATTACCTGCGAAGTCGAGAACCAAGCAATTATCTTTACCAGGGGACACTCTGCTTCCCCTTCCAAGAATTTGCACGTGTAGCACTGGTGATTGGGTTGGCCGTAGTACAGCAATAAGATCAATACCAGGGTGATTGAAGCCAGTCGTAAGAACATTGACGTTAATAACACATCTATACTTTCCAGATTTGAAATCATTTATTACCTTCTCCCTGTCAAAGCCATAGTCACCCATCTTAGAGTGTACTGGAGCAGTAGGTATTCCATTCTGTAAAAGGACTTCCGCGATGTGCTCTGCGTGGGATATGTCTATAGCAAATATAAGCCAAGCCTTCCTGTTAGCTCCCGCAGCAAGTATCTCTTTTACAGCAGCATTAGTTATAGCTGTTCTATCAAACTTATCAGCTAATTGCTTCTCATTGTAATCTCCAGCTTGTAGTTTAATTCCAGATACATCCATTTCCATCTTTGTTCTTTTAGCAGTAAGATTGCACAGGTATCCTTCTTCAACTAGCTTATTAAAGCTGTCTGATGAAGTGCAATCATATATTAGTTTGTCGAACATTTTGCCTGGGCCGTAGATGTACCCATCACCCAAGCGGAAAGGCGTTGCTGTAAGCCCTACTACAACATGCCTTCCTATCTGTTTAAGGAATCTACTGTACATAGTGTTAGCTTCCATAGACACTCTATGTACTTCATCTATTATTACAAGGTTGAAATCTTCAAACGCTTCAGGGTTTCTGTATATTGATTGTATTCCAGCTACCATTACATCAGTAATCTCCCTAGTTCCTATCGAAGATGAATTAACACCTACTTTTAATCCAGTGTGCTTTTCTATCTCTTCTTTGTTCTGTGATAGTATCTCTTGAACATGCGATATCACCAGGACTTTTGCTTTCCACCTAAGTTGAACAAGTCTGATTATTTCTGCAATGACTAGGGATTTTCCAGAACCTGTTGGAAGAGCTATTATTCCATGCTTTCCCTTATCACGTTGAAAGAATTTCATAGTTGCTTTAACAGCATCAGCCTGGTAATATCGTAATTTCATTTGAACATTTCACCTATTTCGTACATCTCACAGGCAGACCTCTGATCTTTAACAGATAGAACTTTATCATTCAATCCACAAGACCACTTGCCACCATCCAGGATATCTACGTTGGAACAAGTTCTACAGTTTATATTAGGCGCAGACTTATTAAAGCATACATTCCTAACATTGCACATTTTACATTCGTGCCACGTAGTTGAATTGTTCCCAATTCGCGGAAGCAGTATGTCTGACATGATTATCTCTGATTGCTTTCTCTTCAGCTCTTCAAAGAATAATTCATCAAAAGGTATTATCTCATAGTAATACTCACTATCATTCTTATTATATGCGAGATATAAACAAGATGATAATTCCAGGTATCCCATATAAGCCTGTACTTGGCTATAGTGAGTAGGCTTTGATTTCTTCACTTTTAACTTCTTTACATCTTTAAAACTTTTGTCATTATGAGTTTTGAACTCAGCTAGCATATTCTTTGACGTTATTATTCCATCAACGTGACCTTTCCAATGGCCACCAACGCCAATGATTTCCGCTTGGGAGTCCTCAACAATAAATCCAGCTTTAGCCAAATCATCTATCATGAACGCTTCTGATCTATGGCCTGTATCAAATATTCTTTGAACTCTATTGTTGTAATCTGAGCTACTCGCCCAATAATGATATAACTGTAGCCTTCTATGGCACGGATCACCAATCTGTGATAGTCCAAGGTATGGCCTATTTGAGCTTTTTATATTAGTATGGTTTAAAACTATATTAATAGGATCATTATGCGGTATGATTGCCATACATTCCTCTCAAGAATAAATTTATTGGAGTTTCGAGATCTGGTTCTTTAATTTTTGTTATATCTCTTGCACAAATCTTACACAGATGTACATGTCCTGACCTAGATGAATTATCTATATGGAAGTGATCCCAATTCTTGAATTCATTACATACTGTGCAGTTCCTTCCATTTGGATCTATTTCACTTCTTGCTTTTGCCAATTTCCTATATCCTCAATCAATGTTAGTGTTAGATCATTAATAAGATTAAATCTAAATTCTACATTTTTAACATTATCAGTAAATGATAGTTTCAATATTATTTCAAGTTGTTTAAGTATATGGTCATTCATCACTCCACTCCAATGATGCTTTGCTTCCGCTTTGCTCCCAGAGTTTGGAAATTTCTTCCGCTGTGAGGGTTGTATTATTGTTCAGCGCCTCAATATATGCAAGCTTCACTATCTTCTCAATATGAGTAGATAAACAAACCATCTCCCTAGTTGTAAAAGGCTTTACATAATATGGGACATTAAGATTAAAGCCGCGTAAATCCATCACTCTTTTCATTATTCTTTGTGGGCCATTCATTTGCATTATTATTCTTCCAAATATTCGTTGTCATCTTCTTCATACTCTTCACAATCATCTGACATGTCCTCTTCATCATCTGGGTCTGGCCCATCGTAAAATGGTGATCGTGGATCATTGTCATAATTTCTTATATCATCTGGGTAATTGCTCACTTTAATTCTCCTGCATTACTTTGATTCAATCGCTTTAGTAATATTCGCAATCACTTCGTCACGGATGGGCCACACTGTCTGCCCGTCATCAGCACTACCTAAGCAATCAATTGGCTTCGTAGCTAAAAGCTCTCGTATGTGCACCAAGGTTGCCTCTAAAACTCTAATGCGTTCACCTTGCTTAATCATTCTTGCTTGCTCTAAGGCGTCCAATTTTTTAAATAT
>Ga0102811_1001747_pt1 | contig 10255 bp, 9 predicted proteins | sample ColrivemetaGS705_FD_84507 | JGI IMG/M metagenome (GOLD analysis project Ga0102811, IMG submission 84507) | Estuarine microbial communities from the Columbia River estuary - Flood tide ETM metaG S.705 | ecosystem: Environmental > Aquatic > Marine > Intertidal zone > Estuary | place: USA: Columbia... | reverse complement strand
CGCTGGAGCATCGCCCTGCCCGATCTGGCTAGCCGCATGCAAGCCGCGACAGTCGTCGAGATTGCAAACCCCGATGATGCACTGTTGTCTGCGCTTATCATGAAGCTTTTTGCGGATCGACAGATCAGCCCGAAACCCGCGTTGGTGCAATATCTTTCGACACGGATCGAACGCTCTTACGCTGCGGCGGCAGACATTGTCGCCCAGTTGGACGCTGCCGCGCTTGCCCAAGGCCGCAAGATCAACAAAGCACTGGCCGCCGACTTGCTGGACAAGCACGACTGACCCCGCAATACTTGCCATAGAACCGCAACAATGGCGGCACACAAGGGCATCATGACCAACGCAGACTTTCTAGAAGGGGATTATCCGGCCCCGACAAAGCTGGATGTCGACCTCACTTCACCCGCACGTTTCGTGAACCGCGAACTGAGCTGGCTTAGCTTTAACTGGCGTGTGCTGGAAGAGGCCGAAAACCCGCGTGTTCCGCTGCTTGAGCGGCTGCGTTTCTTGTCGATCTCGGCAACCAATTTGGACGAATTCTATACCGTCCGCGTCGCGGGTCTGCGCGAACTGTCGAACGAGGGCAACAGCACCCCCGGCCTTGACGGGCTGACCCCCGCAGAACAACTGGTGGTCATCGACGAAGACGCCCGTGCGCTGATGACCCGCCAACAGACCGTTTTTACCAGCCTGCAATCAGAAATGGCCACGCAGGATATCCATATTCTGACACGTGCAGACCTCAGCGACGAAGATATCGCATATCTCGAAGACGTGTTCATCGAACAGGTTTTTCCGGTCCTGTCCCCGCTCGCCATTGATCCCGCACACCCGTTTCCGTTCTTGCCCAACGAAGGCTTTGCATTGGCGCTGCAGCTTGAGCGCCCCAGCGACAAGCGACAATTGCGGTCTTTGTTGCCAGTACCTGCCCAAATCGACCGGTTCGTATCTTTGCCTGCCGAAACCGGGCATCGGTTTTTGCCATTGGAAGAACTGCTTTTACTGCATATTTCGCGGCTGTTTCCGGGTTATAGGATAAAAGGGAACTGCGCTTTCAAAGTATTGCGCAACAGTGATCTGGAACTCGAAGACGAAGCCGAAGATCTGGTCCGTGAGTTTGAAACGGCTCTTAAACGCCGCCGCCGCGGCGAGGTCGTACGCCTCAAGCTTTCTGCAGGGGCACCTAGTGCTTTGAAGACCTTGATCATGTCCGAATTGCACGTGACCGAAGAAAGCGTCGTCGAAGTGGACGGTTTGATCGGTATTGCCGATCTGGGTGAGCTTGTCCTTGAAAGCCGTGCCGATCTCTTGTGGCCCACATTCGCACCGCGTGTGCCAGAGCGCGTGCAAGACCACGATGGTGACATGTTCGCGGCAATTCGCCAAAAGGACATGTTGTTACATCACCCCTATGAAACCTTCGACATGGTCGTTCGGTTCCTGACCCAAGCAGCACGTGATCCTGACGTGGTTGCTATCAAACAGACACTTTACCGTACATCAAAACGCTCGCCCATCGTCGAAGCCCTATGCGAAGCAGCCGAAGACGGCAAATCGGTCACTGCTCTGGTGGAGTTGAAAGCCCGTTTTGACGAAGCCGCCAACATCCGGCAATCACGCCGGCTGGAGCGTGCAGGCGCCCATGTGGTTTACGGTTTTTTGCAGTATAAAACCCACGCCAAGATCAGCACTGTCGTGCGCCGTGAAGGTGACAAGCTGGTGACTTACACCCACTTTGGCACCGGCAACTATCACCCGATCACCGCCCGTATTTATACCGATCTTAGCCTTTTTACTTGTGACACCGACCTTGGACGCGACGCGACCAAAGTCTTCAACTACTTGTCCGGCTATGCACAGCCCGATGGGCTGAAGAATCTCGCTATCTCTCCGATGAACCTCAAGCAAACCTTGCTGGACCGGATCGCATCTGAGGCCGAAAATGCGCAGGCGGGCAAACCAGCGATGATCTGGGCCAAGATGAATTCTTTGATCGACAGTGATGTGATTGACGCGCTTTATGCCGCGAGCCAGGCAGGCGTCAAAATCAGCCTAGTTGTGCGTGGCATCTGCGGCGTGCGCCCTGGCGTCGAGGGGCTGTCCGAAAATATCCGGGTCAAATCCATCGTCGGCCGTTTCTTGGAACATTCCCGCATCGTGTGTTTCGGCAACGGCCACGCGCTGCCATCCAAGAAAGCCAAAGTTTACATCAGCTCGGCTGATTGGATGGGGCGCAACCTCAAACGCCGCGTCGAGACTTTGGTCGAGATCAAGAACCCCACCGTCAAAGCCCAGATCGTTAGTCAAATCATGGCCGCCAACATGGCAGATGTCGCGCAAAGCTGGGTCATGGCGGCTGACGGCAGCTTTACCCGTGCAACAATCGAAGACGGCGTTTTCGCCTTCAATTGCCACCGCTTCTTTATGGAAAATCCATCGCTTTCAGGACGCGGATCAGCGGGTGCGTCGGATGTACCGCAGTTGACGCATGACGACGATTGATTGATACGTTTGCCGGGGACCAAGACCGGGAAGTTTAATGACACAAATTGAAGAAGCGGAAACAATTGATTGGGGCCCGTTTGGCCGCCCTTTGTTCGAGGATGCCGCCGCCAAAGGTCTGTCCCGTGTCGGCGTCGTCGATGTCGGTTCAAACTCGGTCCGCTTGGTTGTTTTTGATGGGGCAGCACGCTCGCCTGCCTATTTTTACAATGAAAAAATCATGTGCGCCCTTGGCGCAGGCTTGACCCAAACCGGGCATCTTAATCCAGAAGGACGCAGACGCGCAATTTCTGCGATCCGCCGTTTTGCGGCCTTGGCCGAAGGAATGGGAATACCGACGCTGACCGCCGTCGCAACAGTGGCGGTGCGCGAAGCGTCAGACGGGGCCGATTTCCGTGAAGAAGTCTTGCGCGAAACAGGCATCAAAATCTGGATCATTGACGGCAAAGAAGAGGCGCGTTTGTCCGCGCAGGGCGTCCTATTGGGCTGGCCCGGCAGCTACGGTCTTGTGTGCGATATCGGCGGTTCGTCAATGGAACTGGCCGATCTTGCCGATGGACGGGTGGGGCGTCGACTGACATCTGCGCTCGGCCCGCTCAAGCTGCGTGAAATTAAAGGCAGCAAGAAAGCGATCAAGGCATATGTCCGTGAAATCATGGCCCAGCTGCATGATGAAATGGGTAATGAAACGGGCAAGCGCCTGTTTCTTGTGGGCGGATCATGGCGTGCGATTGCGCGGGTCGACATGGAACGACGTAGCTATCCGCTGACGGTTTTGCACGAATACCGCATGTCATCGCGCCAGATCAGCAAGACCGCCGAATACATTCGCAAGTCCGATTTGCAAGAATTGCGCGGCCGCTGCAATATATCGGACAGTCGGATGTCGTTGGTACCGCTGGCAACGATTGTGCTTAAGGAACTGATCCGCACCTTCAAACCCAAGGACGTCGCGGTTTCATCATACGGCATTCGCGAAGGCATGCTGTACGAACAAATGCCACGCGAGCTGCGCGAACGTGACCCATTGATCGAAGCTTGCCGTTTTGTTGAGGCAAAAGATGCCCGTCTACCCGGTTTTGGCCGTGTCCTATACAATTTCGTGGAGCCGCTTTTCCCGCGGGCAAACTGGCAACGCAAACGCATTATCAAGGCGGCATGTCTGCTGCATGATGTAAGCTGGCGAGCGCACCCCGATTACCGCGCAGAAGTGACATTCGACAATGCGACGCGGGCCAACTTGGGCGGGCTAAAACATTATGAACGCGTGTTGCTGGGGCTGGCTCTTATGAACCGGTACACAAACAAAACCGATAATTCACGGTTTGATCCGCTTTTCGCCATGCTTGATGAAACCCAGATCAAAGAAGCAGAGGTATTGGGCAAAGCTATGCGACTGGGTGCTATGCTTTGGCTTACTGCGGACGAAGAACCTGGCACATTGAAATGGCGGCCCAAGTCGGGTGAATTGACGCTAAGGCTCAAGCAACAGGCGCGGCCCCTTTATGGCGAGGTCGCCGAGGCCCGTTTCGCAGCATTAGCAGGTGCAATGGGTGCCACCGGCACGGTCACGTTCACAAAATAATCAAAGTTCCACGTCACCCGTTTCGGGATCAGGTTGCCACGCAGGCGCATCAGGCGCGCGCCGGATAATGATATCGCCGTTAGGTAGGAATTCCGGCGCTTCATAATTGCGGAAATCGTCGATTTCGCTTAGCAAATTGGCAAAGGCCGGACCTATTGCATTGGCAAATTCATCAAAGGCTGGGCCCATCTCTTCAAGGCCGTCTCGCAGTTCATCGATTGCCGGTTCCATTTCCGTCATCAGCCCACGCAGAAGCATACGCGCACCTTCTTCCATCAGGCTAAAGCCCTCGTCAGGTTCGGTATCGGGTTGCTCTTGTGCATGGGCATGCGAAACCGCCAATCCTAACACGAGCATCATTGTGGCTAACTGTCTCATGCTCTTTAGATAGGCAGACCGCCACGCAAATTCAAATCACAAGTCGATGTCCAAGACGACGGGAAAGTGATCGGATGCCAAAAGAAGTGCCTCGCGCAGGGCGATGTCTTCATAGCATGCAGGATGGTCGAAGGGGTGCCAAATCTGCCAAATGGGCTGCTTGGCAACCAAACCGGGGGAAACCATGATGTAGTCCAAAAGCGCTTGCAAATAGGGCTCTCCTTTGCGCTTGAACCGCGCAGTGACGGGCATCGCACCTACCCTGCGCCCTAGTGCCAGCTTTGCGTGCGGGTCGAACAGACGGGTGGCGTCGCCCTCGCCCAAGACAATCTCGATGCCAGAACGGCCGAACAGTTTTTCGTATTCGTCCAGACCCGGACCATCATTAAAATCACCCAAGACGATTAGATCGTCGCCTGCTTCCAGATGTTGCGTCACCCGTCGGCGCAGCCAGATACATTGCGCCAACTGCTTGCGACGGTTCTGAATAGAGATACGCGTGGCCTCGGCATCGTCACCTGCGCCGTGCGGGGCTTTCGATTTTGCGTGCACACCTATCAATCGCAACGGTCCAGACCCGGTCGTCACGGCGACCTCCAACGGCGGTTTAGACCAGCGAATGGGGTCGGGATGGGCGTCAAGATCGACGTCCATCTGAAGTTGCTTTTCAAACGAAGGTGCATTTTCACCACTGCGTGGATCATGCACGGCGGTCATCACGTCGGGATCATACAAGAGTGCGATTTCTTGCTGCGTATGGTTGGTAAAACCAGTGATCGCCTCACTGGCGCGCAAACCGAAATGTGCGGCAAATTCTTCGAGCGCCCTCATCGCATTGCGATGGGGACTGGTATCAGGTGCTTCGATGATCATCACTGCATCCGCATCCATAGCCGAAAAAACGGCGCCCAGACCTGCTGTTTGCTGCGCTTTGGTGACGTTCCAGCGCGACGACCAACTGCCGTTGTCGATCAGTTTTCCGGCATCGTCAAAAAGACTGTTGAACCATTCGACATTGTAGGTCGCGATCCTCACGACCGCTTGCCTTGGATTTCTTCCCACGCACGGTTTATCGCTACCATGCGACGTTCGGCCAGTTTCACGGCCTCTTCGGGGACACCGCGGGCAATCATTTGATCAGGATGGGTTTCACGCACAAGTTGACGCCAGGCAGCGCGCACCTCGTCCATAGGCGCGTCCGGATCGACTCCTAGCACATCATGCGGATCACGGTCAGCCTCGGCTACAAACTGCGCGCGAATACCCTTAAATCGGCGTTCATCAAAACCGAAAATGGCCGCCACCGAATGTAGAAAGTCGTCTTCCTTGGGGTGATACACGCCGTCTGCCACGGCGATATGGAACAGTCCTTCCAGAAGATCACACAAAGGGCGATCATCTTCGCCATACATAGCTTTGATCCGGCGCGCATAGATGTCAAAGCCCGCGACGTCATGGCGGGCAAGGTTAAATACACGCGCAGCGTTTGCTTCTTCTTCGCGGGGGATCAAAAACACCTCGCGGAAAGCGACGACTTCGTCTTTGGTCACTTTGCCATCTGCTTTGGCCATTTTGGCGCCAAGGGCGATTACAGCGATCGTAAAAGCAACCGACCGATCCGGTGACGCGCGCAGCTTTTCAAAGACCTCTGACAGCCCTTCGCCTTTGGCAAGCGCTGCAATCGCTTCGCCGATGCGCGTCCATATCGACATCAGTATGGGCCTTTCAAAGGGTTTTTTGCATTAACACCAGATCAATCCAACGCCCGAACTTGAACCCCACTTCGCGCAGTGTTGCAACCTCTTGAAACCCTAGCTTGGCATGAAAACGCACAGCATCAGGGTTTTCAGCACTGCAACCTGCAATCATGCTACGTTTGCCAGCAGCCTTGGCATGGCTCAGAACTGTCTGCATCAGCTCACGTCCACCACCACGTCCCTGCTGATCGGGATGCACCATAACCGTATGCTCAGACGTGAACCTATAACCTTCACCGCCGCGAAACGCGAAGTACCGTGCAAAGCCAAGGACCTGCCCGTTTTCTTCCCAAACAAAGCTGTCTTTTGCGATCAAGGCGGCCACTTCTTCTGAAGTCTTTTCGATTGGGTTGAAGGTCACTGTTGTCTCGCGGATTGCGTCGTTCCAAATGCCTGCAATCTGTTGTGCGTCGGCAGTTTCTGCAGCGCGAATGGTCATAGTGTGCGTATCCCATGCGGCGTTTCAAAGGTCGCGTGCATGGCGAAATCACCGACAGACAGCGTGATACGTGGATCATCCAGCGACATCATTTGCGATATCGTCTTCATGTCGGGATGCGTCACTTCAAAGCGCAGCAGCTTGCACCCCGATGACGCAAGCCTGCCCGCCGGATGCTGCGTACCCTCAGCCCACTTAATCAATGTTGGAAACGCGCCACCATAAGGAAGGCCTCCGTCGTCAGGCACCGTGATCTGCCAAGACAAATCACCACGCGTCAATGCACGCGGCGCACCAGCAACCTGTGGCTCGCTAGTGATATTGTCAGTCTGACAAATCCAATTGGCCAAGCGCGGCGGGCCGCTGAAACGATCCAGGTCAAACCAGCTATGGCCTGCGTCGGGGATCGCATGAGGATCCTTTGCGATTACCTCGAAATAGATCCCATCAGCCAACCCCAGAAGCGTGTTGTGTGTTCCATAGCGTGGATGTTGCCCACCTGTTTGCAAAGTCACACCAAGGCGGTCTTCAACCCAAGCGGTGCCTTCGTCCAAGTGCGTGCAAGCAACCGCGAGGTGATCAAGAACTAGCATGGAATGATCCAGAATTGGTTAACCTTGAGCGGCAGCGGATTCAGCCCCGTTCTTCGCGAATGATTGCCAAGATATCTTGTGCCGCTTTCGGAATGTTCGTCCCCGGTCCAAAGATCGCCTTTACGCCGCTATCATACAGGAACTGGTAATCCTGCTGCGGGATTACGCCACCACAAATGACGATAATGTCGTCTGCACCAGCATCTTTCAGTGCCTGAACCAGCTTCGGCGCCAAAGTCTTGTGCCCCGCCGCCTGAGAACTGATTCCGATCACATGCACATCATTGTCGATTGCATCCTGCGCAGCTTCGGCGGGCGTCTGAAACAATGGACCGACATCTACATCAAAGCCAATATCAGCGAATGCCGTCGCTATCACTTTGGCCCCGCGATCATGGCCGTCTTGGCCCATCTTCACGACCAACATGCGCGGACGGCGACCTTCTTCTTTGGCGAATTCTTCAACGCTTGCTTGGATCGCGGCAAATCCTTCGTCGCCTTCGTAAGCAGCACCATATACGCCAGCGAGCGTCTTAACTTCTGCGCGGTGACGACCGAATGCTTTTTCCATTGCCATGCTGATTTCTCCTACAGTGGCACGAGCGCGCGAGGCTTCAACGGCAGCCTCTAACAAGTTGCCGCCTTCTTGCGCACGGCGGGTCACTTCGTCCAGGCTTGCTTGACAAATCGCGTCATCTCGCGCGGCCTTTGTGGCCTCTAGCCGTGCAATCTGCGACAGGCGCACTGCTTCATTATCAATATCAAGGATATCAATCGGATCTTCGTTGTCTTTGCGGTACTTGTTAACGCCAACGACGACTTCGGTGCCGCGGTCGATACCGGCCTGACGTTTGGCGGCTGTTTCCTCGATCCGCAACTTTGGCATGCCCGAAGCGACAGCCTTGGTCATGCCGCCCATTTCTTCGACTTCTTCAATCAAAGCCCAAGCGGCTTCGGCCAATTCATGCGTCATGTTTTCGACGTAGTAAGACCCCGCCAGCGGATCGACGACGTTGGTGACGCCGGTTTCTTCTTGCAAGATCAACTGGGTATTGCGGGCAATGCGGGCGCTGAATTCAGTGGGCAGCGCAATCGCTTCGTCCAGTGCATTGGTGTGCAGTGACTGCGTGCCACCCAAAACCGCGCTCATCGCTTCATAGGCGGTGCGGATGACGTTGTTGTAGGGATCTTGTTCCTGCAGCGACACGCCAGAGGTCTGGCAATGGGTCCGCAGCATCGATGACTTGGGGTCCTTTGGCTCAAACTCTGCCATAATCCGCGACCACAGCAGTCGAGCGGCACGGAGTTTCGCGGCTTCCATGAAGAAGTTCATGCCGATGGCAAAGAAGAACGACAACCGCCCCGCGAATTTGTCCACATCCATACCGCGCGCGATCGCTGTGCGCACGTATTCGCGTCCATCAGCCAGCGTATAAGCCAGTTCTTGGACCAAGTTCGCGCCAGCCTCTTGCATGTGGTAGCCCGATATCGAAATCGAATTGAATTTCGGCATCTCGTCGGTCGTGTATTCGATTATGTCCGCAATTATCCGCATCGATGGTTCAGGCGGATAGACATACGTGTTGCGCACCATGAATTCCTTGAGGATATCGTTCTGGATTGTGCCGGACAGTACATTGCGCGGATGCCCCTGCTCTTCGCCTGCCACGATGAAATTTGCCAAAATCGGGATCACGGCCCCGTTCATGGTCATCGACACCGAAACCTTGTCCAGTGGAATACCGTCAAACAGGATTTTCATGTCTTCGACGCTATCAATGGCAACACCGGCCTTGCCGACGTCACCCTCTACCCGAGGATGATCACTGTCATACCCACGGTGCGTTGCCAGATCAAAGGCGACAGACACACCCTGCTGACCGGCGGCCAGCGCTTTGCGGTAGAATGCGTTGGATTCTTCTGCGGTCGAAAAACCCGCATACTGGCGGATCGTCCAAGGGCGACCTGCATACATCGTTGCTTTGACACCACGGGTGAAAGGCGCCTGTCCCGGAATACCGCCCATATGGGGCAATCCGTCGGTGTCGTCGGCGGTATAAAGTGGTTGAACTGCAATTCCCTCTAGCGTGTCCCAAGTCAGGGCTTCCAAAGGCTTGCCACGAAGTTCTTTTTTGGCAATTTCTTCCCAAGTTTTCTTATCAGACATTGGCACCTCCAACGGGTAACGGATGTGGGGTCACGAATTTGTTGAAACTCATTTCAACTTCCCCCTTAGCTTTTGGCGCAAGCGCCTCTATATCCAGAGTCATGAAGTTATTGATGAACATCGCGCTTGCCGCATTGATCGCTCTGCCCGCGGCGGCCCAAGAGCAAACTGTCCTTGAACGCTGGGAAGAAGATCGCACACAGATCTTTGACGGTGCAGACATCGTATTGGCTGACCTGAATTGGGTCGCCCGTGCACTGGTCGTATTTGCCGACACACCCAATGACCCGCGTTTCAAACAGCAAATGGATTTACTTCTGGCCGAAGTGGACCGCTTGGCTGAACGAGATGTCATCATCATTGTCGACACCGATACAGATGCCATGTCGGACCTGCGCACAACGTTGCGTCCGCGCGGGTATATGCTTGCTCTGGTCAGCAAGGACGGCCAAGTCGCTTTACGCAAACCAGAACCCTGGAGCGTACGTGAACTTTCACGATCCATCGACAAAATGCCCCTGCGCCAACAAGAGATTTCAGACAGACGATCGGTTTCGCCGTAAACAAGAAGGCAACGCGAGGCGATCATTCAAACTCCATAATCACTTCGTCCACGGCCAAGCTGTCGCCCGCGTCTACGTTGATCTTTTTGACCACGCCTTTGCGTTCGGCCCGCAAGATGTTTTCCATTTTCATGGCCTCGACAACTGCGACCGTCTCACCGGCCTTGACCTCCTGCCCTTCCTTCACGGCGATCGAGACAACCAGACCCGGCATCGGGCACAGCACCTGCTTCCCCGTGTCGGCTATCTTCCTTGCCGGCATCAGGCG
>Ga0102811_1001746_pt1 | contig 10256 bp, 8 predicted proteins | sample ColrivemetaGS705_FD_84507 | JGI IMG/M metagenome (GOLD analysis project Ga0102811, IMG submission 84507) | Estuarine microbial communities from the Columbia River estuary - Flood tide ETM metaG S.705 | ecosystem: Environmental > Aquatic > Marine > Intertidal zone > Estuary | place: USA: Columbia... | reverse complement strand
TTTCTGGATGAAGGACACCCTGCTCGACCTCGACATCGCTTTCGTCGCCCGCGACGGCACGGTCCTCGAGGTCCGCACCATGACGGCGGGTGATACGGAGACGACTCGTTCCGTCGTGAAGCAGGCCCGTTTCGCGGTCGAGATGCGTGCCGGCTGGTTCCGCGACTTCGGCGTCAAGCCTGGTGACCGCGTGAACCTGGACGACCTGCGGTCAGCCGTGAAGGCCCGCGGTTACGACGTGAAGAAGTTCCTTCCCTGAGCTCAGAGCGAGCGCCAGACGAACAGCAGGCTGGCGGCGGCGGCGAGCAGGAGCAACACGAAGGCGAGCGCCAGACGTTCCGAGGCGGTCGTGCGGAAGATCCTCATGCGCGCGGGGCGAGCCGGCCCGCGGCTTCGCGGAGGAAGCCCGTGAGACGGAGCAGGAAGAAGGGGGACGGCGAGCCGGCGATCGGCTCGAGTGCTTGCTCCGCCGCGGCGATCTCGGCGTCCAGGCGACGGAACGATTCGCGCCAGGCGGCCGCGGAGATCAGCTGACGGGCGTCGCCGCCGGCGCGGAGGGGCGTCAGGAAGCCTTTGCCCGAAAGGTCGCGTTCGAGCAGCATCGGCAGCGTCAGCTTACCGCTGGCGGCGTCGGTACCGAGTGTCTTGCCCGCCTTGGCGTCATCCTGCAGCAGGTCCACGAGGTCATCGTAGATCTGGTAGGCGATGCCGAGGTGGCGGCCGAAGAGGGCGCAGGCGTCCACATGTTCCGGCGGGCGGTCGGCGAGGAGGGCGCCGATCCGGCAGGCGCCTTCGAAGAGCTCCGCTGTCTTCAGGCGGATGTGACGGTGGTAGTCCGCGAGCGAAAGGTCGTCGTGGCCGCGGGAGAAGGTCTGGCAGACCTCGCCCGAGCAGACTTCGCGGGAGGCGCGGGCCACGATGCGGCAGAGCTCCGGCGTCGGGTGGTCGGCGGCCAGCACGAGCGCGTGGGCGAAGAGGGCGTCACCGAAAAGCACCGCCGCGTGGGCGCCATGGGTGCGGTTAGGGGTGTCGCTGCCGTGGCGCGTGTCGGCGCCGTCGAGGACGTCGTCGTGCACCAGCGTGGCGAGGTGGACCAGTTCGATGATGCCGGCGCCGCGGACCAAGGCGGGAGGGGGAGGGCCGCCGGCGCCCGCGCCGAAGGCGAGGAGCGGACGGAGTCGCTTGCCGGGATGGGCGAGCACGTCGCGGACCATCGGGCGGACTTCGGGTTCGAACGCGAGTTCCTGCTCCGCGAGGAAATGCTCGAGGGCCGCGAAATGGGCTTCAAGGCCGACGTGCAGCGGGGAGGACACGCCGCAATGTGCGGGTGAAGCTGCCCATGCGCAAGCGCAGGATACGGATTGTCCTGCTCAGGGGACGAACTTCGTCTCGACCGAGATGATCAGCTTGCCGGTGCTGGCGCAGTCGGCGCAGGGGACACGCTTGTCGAGGAGCTGGCCCTTCTGGGCTTCGCGCGTGAAGCCGAGGCCGCCGCACTTCTTGCAAGGGATCGTCTCGTTGGTCGTCGCGCTGAGTTCGGCGCCCGCGGTGATCGCTTCGACGAAGCGCTGCAGGCCGGCCGGAGAATCTTCCAACGTCGCGCATTCCAGGAACGCTTCGCGGCGGAGCGTGAGGCGGCGACCTTTGAGCGGAGCGAAGTCGGGGGTGAAGAGCACCGCCACCGTGCCGACGTGCATGCCGGTGATCTTGCCGGTGTCGCCGGCCTTGGCGGGTTTCTCGAGCAGGAGGAGCGCCATCGTGTCCACGCCGGCGGCGAGCGCTTCGTTGGGGCCGGAGGCGGGCCAGGCGGCCTTGGCGAGGTAGCGGTTGTCGCCGAGATCCTGGAGGATCGAGTAGGTGACGGACGTCAGGTAGCCGACGGCCTTGCTGGAGCCGGCGGGCGAGCCATCGACGATGCTCTGCGTGGCGAAGGCGGAATAGAGACGCTGCAGCTCCTTAGTGCTCTCCGTCGAGCCGAGGCGGTTGAGCTTCGAGAGCTGGAAGGTCCGGGTCGACTTCGCTTCAGGGAGCAGCGTCGGGCGGAACGGCGAGACCTGCACCGAGTTGTCCACGAACTCGTCGGAGACGCCACCGGCGGCAGGGGCAGCGACGGGCGCCGCGGCCGGGGCCGTGATCGTCGCCGGGGCGGCCGGAGCCGGGGCGGCCGCAGGGTCCGAGACCTTGGTGCCGAACGGAGTCGTCTGGGCTCCCAGCGGGAGAACGAGCAGGGCGAGGAGGAGTCGGAACTTCATGGGCTTAGTCGAGAGAGCTGAGGTCGCCTTCGGCGGGAGGCGGGGTGGACTTAGGCTTGCTGGTCGCGGAGGAGCCGAGGGCCGGGGTCGAAGGCGTCACCGGATCGGTGGAGCGGGCCGGGCGATAGCCGTCGTCACCGCGGTCGTCTTCATCGTCATCCGGCAGGTCATCGTCTTCCGGGTTGGGCTTATCGCCGCGGGCCACGCGCTTGCGGCGGACGATGATGGTCCCCACGCCGACGGCGGCCAGGTAGAAGCCGAAGAGCACGCCGGTCATCACGATCAACGAGATCGGTTCGGCGATGGGCGTGATCAGCGCGACCAGCAGCATGATGCCGACCAGCATGCCTCGCCAGGACTTCAGGAGGGTCTTGGGACGGACGAGTTCGAGCCACATCAGGATGATGAGCGCGAGGGGGAACTGGAAGGTCAGGCCCGTGAGGAGGCACATCATCACCACGAAGGCGTAGTAATCCGAAGCCTGCCAGGTCACCTCCATCTTCATGCCTTCGGCGAAGTGCTGCCAGATCTGGATGGACATCGGGCTCAGCCAGTAGAAGGCCAGGGCGGCTCCCAGGAGGAAGAGCACCAGCGCGGCTCCGCAGAAAGGAACCAGGCCGCTCTTCTCCCGGTCGGTGAGGGCTGGTCCGACGAAGCGGGCCGTCTCGTACAGGAAGACCGGGGAAGCGACGGCCACGCCGACGCCGAAGGCGGCGTACATGAGCACTTTCCAGACACCCATGAAGGTGAATTCCTTGAGTTCTCCCATGTTGACGAGTCCGGGCCCAGGTTCGCTGAGGGCGAAGGCCATGGGCGAGGTCTCGGGGTGCTTCGCCCACTCGAGAGGCAGGCTGAGCAGGACCGGGGTCTCCTGATAGAAGATCAACGCGGCGACCATCCCGATGGCGAACACGGTGACGACGCGGATGAGCGAGATCCGGAGGTCGTCCAGGTGCTCCAGGAACGACATCTCGCTCCGGGATTTGTTACGGCGAATGAGGGTGGAAAGCATGAGGGGTCAGTCCTTGCGGAGGAGGTCCTTGATGACGTCAAGGCTCAGGCCGGACGAAACGGAGTCTGATTCGGTCAGGAGCTTACGCAACATCTCAGACTTGGACTTTTGGAGCTCCATGACGCGTTCTTCGATGGTTCCGGCCGCGATCAGCTTGATGCTGGTCACCGTCCGGGTCTGGCCGATGCGGTGGGCGCGGTCCGTCGCCTGGGCCTCGGCGGCGGGATTCCACCAGGGGTCGAAATGGATGACCGTGTCGGCCCCGGTCAGGTTCAGGCCGGTGCCGCCCGCCTTCAGGGACATCAGCATGACGGGGATGGTCGGGGTCGAATTGAAGGTGTCGCAGACGCCCTGGCGGTCCTTGGTGGAGCCGTCGAGGTAGCAATAGGGGATGTCGCGGTCCTCGAGGGCTTCCTTGAGGAGCTGGAGCGCCGTGACGAAGGTCGAGAACACCAGCATGCGATGGCCGGCGTCCTTGGATTCTTCGACGAGTTCGAGGAAGGCCTGGAGCTTCGCCGAATCGGCTTCTTCCATCTTCGGGTCGAGGATGCGCGGGTCGGCGCAGATCTGGCGGAGGCGGAGCAGCTGATTGAAGGCCGCCATCTGGATGCGGGCCTGCGTGGCGCCGCCCATCTCCATCTCGAAGATCTCCTGCCGCGTGGATTCGAGGATCTCGTCGTAGATCTTCTTCTGGTTGTCCTCGAAGTCGCAGTAGACGATCTGCTCGATCTTGGCGGGCAGTTCGGGGGCGACGGCGACCTTGGAGCGACGGAGGATGTACGGTGCGGCCATCTGCAGGAGACGGTCGTCGTGCCACTTACGTTCGTCGGCCTGGACGCGCTCCTCGGGCTTGGGCAGATAGCCCGGCATCAGGAAGCCGAAGAGCGAGCGGAGGTCTTCGAGGGAGTTCTCGACGGGCGTGCCGGTGAGGATGTAGCGGCCCTTCGCGCCGAGCTGCTTGACCGCCTTGGCGGACTGGGCGCGCGCGTTCTTGATGTTCTGGCCTTCGTCGCAGATCGCCGCGCCCCACGCCACGGCGGTGAAGGCCGCGATGTCGCGGGCAAGGGTGCCGTAGGAGGTGATGACGAGGTCGAACCGCTGCAGGTAATCGGGCGCGGTGAAGCGGTTCTGGCCGTGGTGGGCGAGGACCTTCAGGGAAGGGGTGAAGCGGCGGGCTTCGCGGCGCCAGTTCTCGACGAGCGAGGCCGGGCAGATTACGACGCAGGGACCGTCGTCGGGGCGGTGCTGGCGCAGCGCTTCCATGAAAGCCAGCGCCTGCACGGTCTTACCGAGGCCCATTTCGTCGGCGAGCAGTCCGCCGAGCGAGTTATTATGGATGTGCCAGAGCCAGGCCACGCCGACCTGCTGGTAGATGCGGAGCATCTTGCTCAGCTCCTCGCGGATCGGGGCGGGCTGGAGTTTCGAGAGGTTGCGGATCGCGGACGAGCGCTGGCTCCAGGTCTCGGGCGGGGCGAAGGCGGCCTGCAGTTCCTCGGCGATGGCGTCGGCGCTCGCGAGGTCGGCGAAGCCGATCTTCAGGTTGAGGTCCAGGTCCACGTCGCGCTTGGCCTCGCCGGTGATGCGGCGCTGGGCGTTGCGGATCGACTCCATCAGCTCCGGCGTGATGAGACGCGGGCCGCGGTCGGTGTAGAAGAACATGCGCCCGCTGGAAAGCGCTTCCTGGATGACCTTCGGGGACTTGCCTTCGGGGTCGATGCCGATGGCGAAGCGGAAGCCGTCGTTCTCCTCGGACGCGTCGCACTTCGCCTTGGCGAGGTCGACGTTGCGCAGGGAGTGCGAGAGGTTATGCGTGAAGAACGCGTCATTGTCCGTCATCAGCAGCTTATGATGGCGGGCGAGGAAGTTGAGCACCTGGATGGTGCCGGCGAGGTACCACTCGCGGGTGGTGGTCTCGAGCGTGAAGCCGCTGCGTTGCAGGACGTCGCGGAGTTCGGCGACGGGGCCGGAAGACTGCTGGGGCAGGCGGATGCGCAGCCACTTCATCGAGCCGTCGACCCACGGACGGTCGTCGCGGCCGCGTTCTTGGGAGCGGACTTCCTGCTCCTCGGGGCCGTCGTCCGGCGTCTCGCCGGCGGCGTTGGTCTGCGGGGTCGCGACGGGCTCGTCGAGATGCTCATGGACCTTATCGAGATGGTCGCCGTCCCAGGTGAGCGGGGTCTCCGGCGCGTTGGCCATGCGGAAGATCCGCAGGCCCTTGCCGATGGCGAGGAGCTGGCGCAGGTGGCGGCGGGTGAGCGGCAGGATGCCCTGCAGCTTGCCGTGGCAGAGGTTCTCGAGGATCGCCAGGAAGAAGACCGTATCGGGTTCGATGGTCCAGGCCTTGCTGCGGTCGAGGTTCTCGGGAGCGACCTGGGCGCCGTCGACGCGCAGTTCGAGGCGGCAGATGATCTCATCGCGCACGGCGGCGGTCGCGATGTTCGGCGGCACGATGAAACGCACCTCGATGGGCGTGCCGCGTTTTTCCGAAAGGGTGAGGGATTTGAGCCGGGGTCCTGCCGGGGTCGTCTCCGCTTGCTTTGATTTTTCCTTCTTAGGGTCCGTCGTCTTTTCCTTGGTCACCGCCGTCGTCGGCGGTTTGCCGGGCGGGGCGGCGGGCTTGGCCGGCGGTGCGGGCTCGGCTTTCAGGTAGCCTTCCTTCGCCGCTAACACCAGGTAGGCCGCGACGGAGTGGACGCAGAGTTTCCTTCGGCCCACCGAGACGTCGCAGCCGCATTCGTTACGCTGGAAGGTGACCGAGCGGAGATTCCAGCGGGCCTCGCGGGATTCGGTGCCGTCGTCCACGAGGGCCTCCGCGACAGGAGGAGTCCAGAGGGCCTTCTTCACCTTGCCCTTGGCCACCAGCTCCTTGGCGAGGAGCACGGTCGCGCCGCCCGCGAGATCGATGAGATCGTCTTCGGAGATGTTGGGCAACGGCTGACGCGGCGCCATGGTGAGGGTGTGCGGTGAAAAGCGTCGTCCGAAAGGACGCGCCAAAGGAGGGAAAACCTAGCGGGAAGACGTATCGCCTAGACGGCGACGTCTTGGACCGGGACTCCTGGGTGCATCTCGAAGATGCCTACGGGGGTCGTCGGGCCTGTCATCACGATGGAATAATCCTCACCGATGCCAATGATAATCTGACCTCCGGGCATATTAACCGTCAAATCGGCGTCAACCAGGCCCATTTTACGGGCCACGGCGGCCGAAGCCGAGGAGGAGGAGCCGGAAGCCATGGTGTAGCCGGCGCCGCGTTCCCAGATCTCGATGCGGACGTTCTTCCGGTCCATGATCTTCATGAACTGCACGTTGGTGCGGTTCGGGAAATTCGGGTGCACTTCGAGGTGCGGTCCGTAGGTCTTGGCGAGGTCGGGCGTGAGGTCATCGACGGGAATCACGCAGTGGGGGTTGCCGACGGTCGCGGCCCAATACTTGAAGGTCTTGCCGAGGACGGTGATTTCTTCGCCGAGGACTTCGCGGTCGGCGCCGACGTGCGGGATGACCGGCGCACGGAAGGAGACCCTGCCCATCTCGACGCGGATGCGGTTGCCGCCGTCGAAGACTTCGCAGCGGACGATGCCGCCGATGGTGTGCAGCTTGAACTCCTGGCCTTCCTTGATGCGCCTGGTCTCGAGAAGGTGGCGGCAGAAGATGCGGATGCCGTTGCCGGACTTCTCGGCTTCGGAGCCGTCGGGGTTCAGGATGCGCAGGCCGAAGGTGCCGTCCGTGCGTTCGATCGGTCCGTAGAGGATGCCGTCGGAACCGAGGCCGAAGTGGCGATGGCAGACCTTGCGGATGGCTTCCGGTGAAAAGAGGGCGGGGCAGTCCTTGGGCTCGAGGACGAGGTAGTCGTTGCCGAGGGCGTGGTATTTGGCGAAACGCATGGTCGTCTTCTGATTGGGCTTTCGGGGCGGGTTTGGCAAGCAAGGGGTGGCTTATCTGTAGGCTTGGTTTCCGCCTCGGCCGGGCTTACCTACCCACCATGCGCCTCCTGCCCCTGGTTGCCTTGTCCTGCGTCCTCTCCGCCTTCGCGGCCGAGAAACGTCCGCCCAACATCGTGCTGCTTTACTCCGACGACATCGGCTGGGGCGACCTCGGCTGCTACGGCGCGAAGGTCATCCCGACCCCGAACCTCGACCGCCTCGCCGCGCAGGGCACCCGCTTCACCTCGGGCTACTGCACCTCGGCCACCTGCACGCCGTCGCGTTACTCGCTGCTCACCGGCGAATATGCCTGGCGTCGCCAAGGCACCGGTGTGCTCCCGGGTGACGCCCGTCTCATCATCAAGCCCGGTCGCCCGACGATGGCGGCCAGCCTCGCTAAGCTCGGCTACGCCACCGGCGTGGTCGGCAAGTGGCATCTCGGCCTGGGCTCCGGCGACGTCGATTGGAACAAGAAGATCGATCCGTCGCCCAACCAGATCGGCTTCACCTATTCGTTCATCATGGCCGCCACCGGCGACCGCGTGCCGACGGTCTTCGTCGAAGACGGCTCCGTCGTCGGTCTCGATCCGAAGGATCCGATCGAGGTCAGCTATAAGCAGCCTTACCCCGGCGACCCCGACCTGAAGACCGATGCCGAGCGCGCGAAGCTCAAGATGGATTGGTCCCACGGACATAACATGGCGCTCGTCAACGGCGTCGGCCGCATCGGCTGGATGAAGGGCGGCAAGGCCGCCATTTGGAACGACGAGACGATGGGCGATACCTTCGCGGACAAGGCCTGCGGCTTCATCGCCCAGAACAAGGAAAAGCCGTTCTTCCTTTATTACGCCTCGCACGAGAACCATGTCCCGCGCGTCCATCATCCGCGCTACGCCGGCAAGACTCCGCTCGGCCCGCGTGGCGACGCAGTGGTCGCCTTCGACGACCAGGTCGGTCGTATCCTCGCCGAACTCGACAAGCAGGGCCTCGCCGAGAACACGCTCGTGATCTACACCTCCGACAACGGCCCGGTGCTCGACGACGGTTACAAGGATCAGGCGGTGGAACGTAACAAAGCCGCGGCGCATGCCCCGGCGGGTCCGTTCCGTGGCGGCAAGTACAGTATCCTCGAGGGTGGCACCCGCGTGGGTTTCATCGCCCGCTGGCCCGGCCATACGCCGGTCGCCAAGGTGTCCGATGCGCTGATTTCGCAGGTGGATCTTCCGGCCGTCTTCACCAAGGTCGCCGGCGGCGATCCGGCGGAGTTCCTGAAGCTCGACTCAGTCGATTCTTCCGCGGCCCTCACCGGCGGCCTGGGCCGCGAGACGCTCATTTCCAGCACGCAAGGCAACGCACTCTCCATCCGTGACGCGCGTTGGAAATTCATCTCGGGCGTGGGCGCCCCGGCCAAGGGCAAGAAGGCCCAGGGCCCGCTCGTCGACCTCTTGGGCGCCGAAGCCGACCAGAGCAACGACCGCCGCGATCAGGCCGGTCCTCGTCTCTTCGACCTGCAGGCGGATCCCGGTGAGCGGAACAACGTCGCCAAGGAACATCCCGAGGTCGTCGCCCGGCTCAAGGCCCTGCTCGAAGCCCAGCGGGCGAAGGGCGTCGCGCAGCCGTTACCGAACTAATCGCTCGATTATTCTGCGTCTGCTTCCTTCTCCCGACTTGAAGCGGGAGAGGGAAGGGTGATGCTCGGCGCATGAGTCAGACCCCTCTCCGTGTCCTCTGCGTCGGTGCCGGCCACATGGGCCGTTCGCACGCCCTCGCTTACCATAAGCTGCCTGGTTTCCAGATCGTTGGTCTGGTGACCCGCTCCGCCGAATCGCGCGCGAAGCTCAACGCCGAGCTTGGCGGCGGTTACGCGGAGTACGCCGACTTCCATGCGGCGATCAAAGCGACCAAGCCCGACGCCGTCTCGATCTCCAGCTATCCGGACACCCATGCGGAATACGCCGTCGCCGCGCTCGAGGCCGGCTGCCACGTGTTCGTCGAGAAGCCGCTCGCGGTCACCGTCGCCGAGGCCGAGCAGATCGTCGCCAAGGCCAAGGCCGTGAAGCGCAAGGTCGTCATCGGCTACATCCTCCGCCATCACCCGGCCTGGACGCAGTTCATCAAGACCGTGCAGACGCTCGGCAAGCCGCTGGTCATGCGCATGAACCTGAACCAGCAGAGCTACGGCGACATGTGGAACACCCATAAGTCCCTGCTCCAGACCTGCAGCCCCGTCGTCGACTGCGGCGTGCATTACGTCGACGTGATGTGCCTCATGACCGGCAGCCGTCCGGTCCGCGTCTCCGGGATCGGCGCCCGTCTCACCGAGGACATGCCCGCCGGCCAGATCAACTACGGCCACCTCCAGGTGACCTTCGCCGACGGTTCCGTCGGCTGGTATGAGGCCGGCTGGGGCCCGATGATGTCCGAGGAGGCCTTCTTCGTGAAGGACGTCATCGGTCCGAAGGGCTGCGTCTCGATCGTCGCCGGCAAGGCCTCGCAGGCCGGCAACTCAGCCGACGTCGATTCCCATTCCGCCGCGCAGGCGCTCAAGGTGCACTCTTCGCAGCTCGGTCCCGACGGTAAGTTCACCCAGCCCGACGAGATCGTGCCGACCGAGGCCGATCCTGGTCATGACGGTCTCTGCGAACGCGAGCAGGTCTATTTCGAAAAAGCCATCCGCGAGGACCTCGACCTGACCGCGCACATGGACGACGCCGTGAATTCGATGCGCATCGTCGCCGCGGCCGACCAGTCCTTCCGCGAAGGCCGTACGATCAACCTCTGAACGCCGGTGGCGCACCCGAACCTCGTCTTCATGGGCGTCTGCGGCTGCGGTAAGAGCACCGTGGCTGAACTCTATGCGCGCCGTACCGGCGCCACGCTGATCGAAGCCGACGGCTTCCATCCGCCGGAGAACGTCGCGAAGATGAGCGCGGGCACGCCGTTGACCGACGAAGACCGCGCCGGCTGGCTGGCCGCGATGGCCCAGCGTCTTGCGGAGGGCAAGGCCCGGGGTGAGGCGATGGTCCTCACCTGTTCCGCCCTCAAGCTCACCTACCGCGACCGCCTGCGCCA
>Ga0102811_1001740_pt1 | contig 10276 bp, 9 predicted proteins | sample ColrivemetaGS705_FD_84507 | JGI IMG/M metagenome (GOLD analysis project Ga0102811, IMG submission 84507) | Estuarine microbial communities from the Columbia River estuary - Flood tide ETM metaG S.705 | ecosystem: Environmental > Aquatic > Marine > Intertidal zone > Estuary | place: USA: Columbia... | reverse complement strand
ATCAGCATTTCAACGCCGCTGCGGGCTGAAGAACCGTCATGTCCGGAACCGCCACGCGAAGCCTTTATGGCCATTGACCAAGTATGGCCAGATCAGGTGGTCAGCATTCGCTGGCACGAAAAAAATGATGAAGACTGGCTTGATGTTGTAATCTGGCGTGATCGGCCGTTCTTATGGAACCAATACGACCTAACCGGCATAACATGTTCAGCTGTTCGCAAAGTGTGGAATCCCGACTGCTCTTTTGCAGTTTACGTTAACGCGCCCGGATGGCGCAAATCAATCCAAAATGGATGTAGCAAACTTTCCTCACCCGCAAACCAGTAATCTCTGAAGCAATAGCGATGATCCAGCTTTGGCTAACCGGCCGCCTAGCGCGGGTCATGGCACCCGATCATCAGCCCCAATTTATCGCAAGCAGCTTTGCAGTTTAGAAGCGTGACAACGAGTAAAATATTAATCAAAAAATATAAGTTTGAACATTAAATCTCTTCATCAGGGCTTTCTTCACTCGTAACTACTCCGCCTTCACGAGTTGTGATTTCGGGATTTAAAAGTCTATCGAATATTTCATCCAGCATCCAAAGGGATTCATTCATCGTGACAAATGTCATCTTGGAATAGAGTGAGATCCTCCAAAATAGCGGGTGCTCTTGTAGATCGCGCAAAAGAGTCTTTAGACGCATGACAAGTTCGATGCGCTCCCCACTGTCTTGAGCAACCTTGAATTCTCGGTAGAACTCTATCAACAGTTCGGACAACCAAGGCATTTCTTTCCTCGCAAATCCGGCAAGCATCAACAGTGCTAATAGGGCATTATTAGGACTGTTATCATTGCCAATTCCAACCAGATCACGCATTAACATGGGATGCCGAAAGGCGCGCATCATAGGATCTCTTGGATGCCTGAGCTCATCTGGCTCATCGTTCAACTCCTCAATCTGATTCCGAAGACTACGAACATCCATCACCAAATCCTCTAGCACTTCTCCCTGACTGCGCACTTGTTTTGTTGTTTTATCAGCAGCAGGGATAGCCTTAATTTTTTGTTCAAGAGATGTCCACATCCCATTTACTGCATTATTCAGAGTTGCCTCATCCAACTTATGCTCGGCAAACTTATTTAGCGAAATTGCAATGTCTAGAACTCCGCCTTTGTCCAGCTTTTTCATCTGAAAAAGCGTCAGCGGGCCACTAACTGACTGTACGTCCAAATCAAGCAAAACCGTGATAACTCTAGTATTTTGCATTAGTTTAGATAATGCACCAGCCTCAAAATGCAGCCATTCAGATGTAAGGTTTTCACCAGTGACACAGACAATTCCAACATTGCTTTCTTTTAATTCGGTAGCCATCTTGTCTGCCCAGCGGTCACCAGCATGGATATCGGTGTCCGACATCCATGGTTCAAGATATTGTATAGCCGTTGGTAGCCATTCCTTGAGTGCAGCTGCCATTTGCTTACTGCGCTCACCACTCCAACTGATAAACACTTTCATCTAACCCTCCTATATCTATCGCTTTTCAAGAAATATTAGGGCTCTCATCATTAAAAAATCGTTAATTGTGTTTTGATATGGTTTCGCTGAAGCACCAGTAGCGTTGAGGCATTAACTCGCCCGATATCGACACCGTTCATACAGGTCGCCGCAGCCAGAGACTGCGACGACTGATTAACAAATCGCGTGCGGCAAACTTTCTTCACCCACCCCAAATCCATCTTGATATCGTTTCAGCCATGGAAAACGATCCTACATTGATCCGGCTGATCGAAGACCATGAAGGTCGCAGGTCACATATTTACACTGATACAGTCGGCAAATTGACCATTGGCGTCGGCCGGAACCTGACCGACCGCGGGCTATCTGACGATGAAATCGACTATCTGCTGGCCAATGACATCAAAATTGCCAAAAGCATCTGCATTGATTTGTTCGGTGATGCGGTCTTTCGCCAAGCCAGCGCCATGCGCCAACATGCTTTAATCTCGATGGCGTTCAATATGGGTAAACCGCGGCTTGATGGTTTTGTCAAAATGATTGCGGCCATCAAGGCCGGTGACTGGGATCGTGCAGCTGACGAAGCCTTAAATAGTCGATGGGCAAGTCAAACAGGCCGCCGCGCAGTTGAAATTGCCGACATGCTGCGCGGCTGAAACGAGGAAAAACATGCTTGAACTCATAATAATGTATCTGATCGCACTGTTCGCCTTTGTGATCACAATATTTGCCGCCGTTTTGGTGATGACTGAATTCACGGCGGCGGTGCAATTAGGCGCGACGACGCGCGAAGCGGCCAAGGCATTTATCATCAGACCTGTCTTGCTGGCGCTAACGCTTTGGCTAATCTGGATCGCGATGCTTTTCTGGTGGGATCCAATGATCGTAAAATTAGCATCTTGATCTTGCAGTCAAACTGGATACCAAATCACGTCATTCGAACGGTCAGTAACGCTGAAACATCAATACAAACACAAGCGTTTCTGCCAGTTTTCGGGAAAAGTGGGTACTGAATTTGACCTTGTTTGATTTTGTACCCACTTGGTATCCAGTTTGAAAAGCCCAAAACAACGGTCTTTGGTTAGGTTTAAACGGTCTTTAACCCGCGATTAAACTAGGTTTAAACGGTTTTTAAACGCCAGTTTAATGCGGTTAAAAATTCGCATTCTATTTGTCAAAAATGGCCTTAGTATCCAGTTTTTCGCAACATTCAATGCCGCTTCGACACGCAGCGACGCAAATGGCGCAAAGCCATGCTGGCGGTCATTTTATGCCATTATGTGCCGGTAAATCCCGCCAAATGCCGGACTCTCATTTAATATGTCACCCTACAGTCACCCTACACCAAAAAACAGAACAAAAACAGAACATAATAATATCAAATTGATATATATTGTTATGATTCAGTGGGTTGGTGAATATTGTTTATTTTTAATATTAACTCACTGAAATGATTGGCTTTTCCCATAAAGAACAGGGCAAAACCCATTGACGTCCATCAATTCCCATGATATCCCATAATATCCCAGTTTCGGGTTTCCTTGCGGATTTTGGCTTATCTCCCTAGCCAGACCCGCTGAAATCAAAAGAAAAGCTGGGCCGGGCGGTTTTGGCAACCTTGATCCCGGATTGGTCGGCACGGGGATGAATAGGAGCTTTGGGTATCGTGGATTTATTTCTATCCACATTTGAGCATCGCATAGATAAGAAGGGGCGCCTGTCCGTGCCGGCTCCTTTTCGGTCTGTGCTTGAGCGCCGTCGTGACCCGCTTTATCTGTTCAAGTCACTTACCGAACCATGCCTTGAGGGCTGTGGGCCTGAGCGCATTGGCCAGATCGTTGACGCAATTGATTCAATGGACAGCCTGTCAGCCGAAGTCGCAACGCTACAAACCATGCTGTCAAGCGCGCAGGAAATGAAACTTGATTCCGAAGGTCGGATCATGCTGAACGCTGATTTCATGGCCTTTGCCGAACTGAATGATGCCGCGCTTTATGCCGGTATTGGCCGGTCTTTTCAAATTTGGCTTCCTGATCGTTATCGCGGCCGCGAAGCCGAAGCCCGCGAACGCGCCAAAATCAATGGATTGCCAAGCCTTCGCCTCGGCCGAGCCAGCCCGACCTCCTCTGAAAACGGGGGCAGCTGATGTCTGGACAGACGCTTCACCAATCTGTTCTGTTAAACGAGGTGGTGGATGCGCTTGGCCCACAAAATGGCGGTTGCTATCTTGATGCAACCTTTGGCAATGGCGGCTATAGCCGCGCCATTCTTGATGCCGCCAGCTGCACCCTTCTTGCCATTGACCGTGATCCAGACGCCATTGCCCGTGGCGGGCCAATGCTTGCCGAATATGATGGCCGGTTTCATCTTGCCGAAGGTTGTTTTTCCGATATGACCGCGCTGCTGCAGGTACAATTGACCGGCTTTGATGGGCTGGATGGCGCTGCATTTGATCTTGGCGTTTGCTCAACCCAGCTTGACCAGCCCGAGCGCGGCTTTTCATTCCGCGCCGATGGCCCGCTTGACATGCGCATGTCAAAATCAGGACAAAGCGCTGCCGATATCGTCATGCAAACCGACGAAGCCGATCTGGCGCGTATCTTTTGGGAATATGGCGAAGAAAAAGCATCGCGCCGTATCGCCAAGGCCATTTGCCGCATCCGCGACGAAACTGAAATCACCAGCACCGGACAATTGGCCGCCATCATCCATAGCGTCATGCCAGCCAAAAGACCCGGCCAGATTGATCCGGCAACGCGCAGCTTTCAGGCCTTGCGCATTTTCGTCAATCGCGAACTTGACGAATTGACCGCTGGCCTTGAGGCGGTTGAACGTCTGCTGCGTCCGGGCGGTATTCTGGCGGTCGTTTCCTTTCATTCGCTTGAAGACCGCATCGTCAAACGCTTTCTGGCAACCCGCGGCCAGCACGCATCAAAACCATCACGGCACCGGCCGGTGATTGAAGGTCCTGCGCCCAGCTTTGAAATTCTGAGCCGCAAGGCCATTCTGCCAATTGAAGATGAGCGCAATCAAAACAGCCGCGCACGTTCGGCCAAATTACGCATTGCCCGCCGCACCGACGCGCCGCCTCTTAGCATGGCAGCGGCACCCTATTCGACCGCAAACGAAACCGCCAGATCCCAAAAGGAGTCAAAGCAATGCGGCTAATTCTGCTAAGCGCTCTCATATTGGTTGGATTGGGAACCACCTTATATCAGGTCAAAACCGGCATTGACGAACGTCAGGATCGGCTGCATCGGCTTGAGCTTCGCATTGCCGACACCAAACGCGATATCGCCGTTCTCGAGGCCGAATGGGCCTATCTGTCTCGCCCCGAGCGGGTGATGACCCTGTCTGGTGATTTGTTGCAGATGAAGCCGATCGGACAAGACCAAATTTTGCCGCTTGATGCCATTCCAATGCGCATTGAGTTTGGCCAAGCCGATCTAAAGAAAATCGTTTTTAACCCAGCAATTCAGCCTAAAAAGAAAGACCAGGCCGAATGAATTCGCCGCTGCAGAAATTACGGCGATTGATTTTGCCACCACGCCCCGATCCGGCCCGTTCGCGCCGCATCGCCGAAGGGCGTTTGATGATCGGCTGTCTTGTTGCCTTTGGCATCTTCATCACCATTGGCGTGCGGATCGTCGGCCTTGCCGATGCCAGCGCCAGCACCCGCCTTGCAAAAAGCGCCGCCGCCATCACCACCGAACGTGGCCGCATTCTTGACCGCAAGGGCCGTTTACTGGCTGGCAATTTGCCAATTACCGTTCTTCACGCCGACCCTAGCGAGATTATGGATGCGCGCGATGCGGCTGCCAAATTGGCGCCCTTATTGACCCAGCATGACCACGCCAGCCTGACCAAATTACTGACCAAGAAAACCCGCTATGTCGAGCTTGACCGGCAATTGCCGCCCAAGCGTCATGCGCAAATTCTGCAACTGGGGATTCCGGGTGTTTATTTTGCTAAGGGCGCGGTTCGCGTTTATCCACGCGAATATGCTGCCGCGCATATTCTTGGCCATGTCGATACTGATAATATCGGCATTGCCGGAATCGAAAAATCAATGAATGCCAAGCTGGCGGCAGGCGAAGACGTTACCTTATCGATTGATCTTGGCTTGCAGGCGGTGATCCGGCGTGAAATTCAACAGCAGATTGACTCGTTTGAGGCCATTGGCGGTGCTGGCATTTTGCTTGATATCAAAAGCGGTGAAATGCTGGCGGTCGCGTCACTTCCCGATTTCAATCCGAATCAATTCGCGCTTGCCAATGATGACATGCGTTTCAATCGCGCCACCAAGGGCCTGTATGAAATGGGGTCCACCTTCAAGGTGTTGAATACCGCTATCGCCCTTGAATCTGGCGCTGCAACAACGAATCAGCGTTTTGAAGTATCGAAACCAATGCGGGTTTCACGCTTTACCATTACCGATTACCACCCGCATAACAAACCATTGAATGTGCCTGAAATTCTGATCTATTCGTCAAATATCGGATCGGCAAGAATGGCCGAGGCGATTGGCGCGGAAACCCAGCGAGCCTTTATCGACAAGCTTGGGCTACTTGATCGGCTAGAGCTTGAAATTCCCGAAATATCACGCCCCCTCTCGCCAAAAAGCTGGCATCGCACAACGACAGTTACCGTTTCTTACGGGCATGGCATTTCGATTTCACCAGCCCATCTTGCCAGCGCGGTTGCCGCCGCATCGGGCAATGGTCACTGGATTCAGCCAACGCTGCTAAAACGCCAAACCGGTGACAACCCCTTGCGCCTGCGCGTCTTTTCCGAAAAGACGGCGCGTGCCGTGCGGTCAATGATGCGGCTGGTTGTCTCGCATGAAGACGGCACTGGCAATTTTGCCGAAGCCCGCGGATATATGGTTGGCGGCAAAACCGGTACAGCCGAAAAAATTCAGGTCGGCGGCTACAACAAAAAGGCCAATCTTGCCACATTTGTTGCCACCTTCCCCGTTCATGACCCGCGTTATGTAATTGTCATTCTTGTTGACGAACCCAAAGGACAGAAGCATTCACACGGTTATGCAACCGCTGGCTGGGTTGCCGCACCGGCCATTCGCCGGATTGTCGAACAGATTGCGCCAATGCTTGGCGTTCTTCCTGTTGACGAACAATCGCCGCTAATTCGCCAAAAACTGCTGCTTGACTTCACGATTGGTAATGAGGAGGCAACACTTGCATCTTACTGATCTATGTCATGATCTGATCGAAATTCCCGATCAAGCTGGCGCTATTATGGTGACCGGCCTTGCGGTTGATTCAAAACGGGTTGCCGCTGGCGATCTGTTTTTTGCGCTTGCTGGCACCCACCGCGATGGTCGTGACTTTATCGGTGATGCAATCAAAGCTGGTGCCGTGGCGATTGTGACTGGCGCATTGCCACTGGCAAAAGATATTGCCAAGCTGGCAAAACAGGCCGCGATTCCGATCCTGCAATGCGAAAACCCACGCCGTGTTATGGCCAAAATGGCCGCAATTCACTGGTCGTCACAACCCGGTATGGTTGCCGCTGTTACTGGCACGAATGGCAAAACATCTACCACCGAATTTTTGCGCCAGCTATGGCAGCGCGCCACTTGGCAGGCCATTGCGGTTGGCACGCTTGGCATCACCGGCACCGATATGATCAAATCTGAAGGAGCGCTGTTAAGCCTGCCGCCCCTGACCACGCCGGACAGCATCAGCCTTCATGCGACATTGGCGCCCCTGACCAAAGCCGGTGTCACACATCTTGCGCTTGAGGCAAGCAGTCATGGTCTTGAACAGCATCGTTTGGACGGGCTGAATATCCATATTGCCGCCTTTACCAATCTTAGCCGTGATCATCTTGACCATCATCGTGATATGGATCGCTATTTTGCCGCCAAACATCGGCTATTTACCGATCTTCTCAGCGAAGGCGGTGCTGCCATCATCAATCTTGATGACCAATATAGCGCGGCAATCATCGACAGTTTGCAAGACCGTGCCATTGTCATCAAAACATTTGGCTATGCTGAAGATGCTGATTTCCGCATCCTATCCATCACCCCATCGGGTGACGGTCTTGATATGAAGGTGACTTATCAAGGTCAGACATGGGATATCCCGCTGGCGCTTTCCGGCACATTTCAGGCCATTAACGCCCTGACCGCCGCCGTCATGGCGCATCTTGGAGGCTTGCCGCTTCATGACGCGCTTGGCGCTTTGCCATACCTAAAAGCGGCACCGGGCCGCATGCAAACGGTTCATGGTCATCCAACCGGTGCGCGTGTCTTTGTCGATTATGCCCATACCCCCGATGCGCTTGCCGCAGCGCTTGCCGCTTTGCGCCCCGAGGCCAGTGGCAAGCTTGTTGTTCTGTTTGGCTGTGGCGGCGACCGTGATCCGGGCAAGCGCGCGATGATGGGCAAGGTTGCCTGTAAAATTGCCGATGATGTCATCATCACCGATGACAATCCACGAAGCGAAGATCCTGCCAGCATTCGCAGTGCCATTTTAGAATCCTGTGCCAAGGCCACCGAAATTGTGCCACGCGACAAAGCCATCACCACCGCGCTTGCCAGCCTTGTCGCCGGTGATGTGTTGCTGATTGCGGGCAAGGGGCATGAGACCGGCCAATTAATTGGCAATGAAACCCTGCCATTTGACGATGCATCGGTTGCCAATAACAAAATTCGCACCATGCGGGAGGCCTTGCAATGACGGCGCCGCTTTGGACATGTGACGATTTGCTTGCCGGATGCGGCGGCGCATTATTTGACCCTGCCTTTGGTTGTGGCCCCATTTCAGGCATTGAAATTGATAGCCGCAATTGCAAATCAGGTGATTTGTTTGTCGCGCTTGTTGGTGACATGCAAGATGGGCATGATTTCATTACCAAGGCCGCCGAGGCTGGCGCGGCGGCATGTCTTGTTCGCCGTCCAAATAGTGACGCGGCTATTGCACAGATCATTGTCGATGATCCACTTGGTGCGCTTGCGCGTCTTGGGCGTACCAGCCGAAGCCGTTTTGCCGGAAAAATGGTTGGCATCACCGGTTCGGTTGGTAAAACCGGCAGCAAAGATATGTTGGCGCATGCCTTGACCGCATTTGGCAAAACCCATGCTAGCCAGCGCAGCTTTAACAACCATATCGGCGTGCCAATCACCCTTGCCACACTTGCCGCAGATTGTGATTTTGCCGTTCAGGAAATGGGCATGAATGCGGCTGGCGAAATTGCCGCTTTGACCGCACTGGCGCGTCCCGACATTGCCTTAATTACGCGCATTGCCAGCTCGCATGGTGGCTTTTTTGACAGCCTCGATGATATCGCCAAAGCCAAAGCCGAAATTTTCGAAGGGCTAAATGCTGGTGGGACAGCAATCTTGAACATTGATGATCCGTTCTATGACCAGCTTGCCAGCACGGCAACCAAGGCAGGCGCGGGACGCATTATCAGTTTTGGCCGCAAGGATGACGCCGAATTCTGTCTTCTTGAGGCACGCCAGCATGAAGATGGCATGACTGTTCATGCCGAAATCGCGGGGCATGAATTGCGCTTTGAAATGCAGATGCATGGCACCCATTGGGCGCAAAATGCGCTTGGCGTTCTGGCCTGCATCGACGCGCTTGGCTTGCCGGTCGATGAAGCTGCGGCAAGGCTTGCCAGCTGTCCGATACCAAAAGGGCGCGGCGGGCGTTTATCTGGCCGCTATCACGATTGCAAGATCACGCTGATTGATGACAGCTATAATGCCAGCCCAGCATCAATGGCCGCCGCCTTTGCCAGCATGACAGCAACTCCGCCAACAATCATGATTCTAAGCGAAATGCGCGAATTGGGCGATGCCACTGCAACCGAACATGCCGCGCTGATGTCAAAAATCAATGGCTTATCGCCGCGGCTTGTCATTGCCTTGGGATCGGCCATGCATGATGCGCTTGATGGATTGGATGATGCCATTGCCGCCATCGCCGCGCCAGATACGGCAGCTGCGGTGCAAAATCTTGAAGATGCCGTTGAAGATGGTGACATCATCTTTGTCAAAGGGTCACTTGGGTCGGGATCATGGCGTGTTCGCGATGCTATTCTTGCCAATTTTGATGCTGAATCATCCACTGGGGCATCATCACAAAATGGGGGGAACAGCCATGCTGCCTGACCTGCTTGTTCCTTTATCCGATCAGTTTCAGCCCTTTAACCTGTTCCGCTATATCACCTTTCGAACAGGTGGGGCGACGATCACTGCCCTGTTGATTGCCCTGATCTGCGGGCCTGCCTTTATCCGCTGGCTCAAAACGCATCAGGCCGAAGGCCAGCCGATCCGTGATGACGGGCCACAATCACATCTTCTTACCAAAATTGGCACGCCAACAATGGGTGGGCTGCTGATCCTGATTGCCTTTGCCGTTTCAACGCTTTTATGGATGCCGCTATCCAACCCCTATTTATGGCCAGTTCTTTTGATCTCGCTCAGCTTTGGCGCCATTGGCAGCCTTGATGATTGGATGAAATTGCGCAAACGATCGCATAATGGCATGTCGGCACGCATGAAAATGCTGTTGCAGCTTGTCATCGCCTTTTTCGCCACATTGATTTTCATCGAATTATCACCAGAACAGCTTCGCTATGGTGTTGCCGTACCATTTTTCAAAGACACGCTGCTGGCGATGGGGATATTTTATGTACCTTTTGCGATGATGGTTATCGTCGGCGCGTCAAATGCGGTGAATCTAACCGATGGTCTGGACGGGCTTGCCATTGTTCCAGTGATGATCGTCGCGGGGTGTTTT
>Ga0102811_1001731_pt1 | contig 10303 bp, 8 predicted proteins | sample ColrivemetaGS705_FD_84507 | JGI IMG/M metagenome (GOLD analysis project Ga0102811, IMG submission 84507) | Estuarine microbial communities from the Columbia River estuary - Flood tide ETM metaG S.705 | ecosystem: Environmental > Aquatic > Marine > Intertidal zone > Estuary | place: USA: Columbia... | reverse complement strand
TAATTCCAAAAATTAAAATAAAGCCTAAAAAAGGAATAATCACCAAATTAGTAACAAAAAACAAACCAGGAAATTGATGAAAATAATATAAACTCAATGGTAAAACCCCAATTTGAGCGGCAACTGAAACACTAAATAATTGCCAAAATTTGTCGCCTATCCATAATTTTGGCTTAAATAAACCATATATTTTTGGTTGAATCCAGACTATTGAAAAAACAGCCAAATAACTTAGCTGAAAGCCAACTTCAAACAAATAATAAGGATTAACCAACAACAAAACAAACATAGAGATTACCAACGTATTGTAAACATTTGTAGATCTATTTGAATACATTCCAATGGAAATGGCTGTAAACATAGTAACAGCTCTTACCACAGAAGCGGATAAACCTGCCAATATTGCAAACATCCAAAGTGAAATAACAATACATACTGAAGCTAGTAATTTCCCATTTTTAAAATAATGCAAGGGTTTAAAAAGGAATGTAAGAATTAGCAATATAATTCCAACGTGCAAACCCGAAACAGCTAAAATATGAATAGCTCCAGCACCTGAATAACTTTGCATTAATTCTTCTGAAATGTTTTGTCGTTGCCCTAACAATAAGGCATTAATAACGCCCAATTCATCATCTTTAAATCCATTTTTAATGAGTGACAAATTAATAAGCGCTCTGCTATTTTCTGCTAAACCAATTAAAGTTGTTCTCGCTTTATCCAAAACCAAAAATTGCGAATTTTCAAGATGAATTTGATAGTGAATTTGTTGATTTTTTAAATAGTTTTTATAATTAAATTCATACGGGTTTTTAGGATTTGAAATTTCATGAAACAATGTTTTTACAAAAATTTCATCATCAACCCTCAATAAATTCAGAACACTATCTTTTTGAATATTTACTAAAATATTACCTATTGCTTTTTTTGAATTCAATTGAACTATTTCAGCTTCGTATTTGTTGCTAAAATTTGTAGGTTTTAATATTTTATAAATTCTAAGTACGGCTGCATGCTGTTTTTCAATTGAGAACTCATCATGATTGGCATAAAATAGTTTTTGATTTTGATCATTTTTAAAGGTAATTGCCGCAACACCAATAAAAAAAGCAAGTAAAAAAGTGACGGTTGTAAATAGCAATGTAGGTTCAAATCTACTATTTGCATAATTGTAAATACCAAAAAAAATTAGCACTAAAAAACCTAAAAAAATGTAAATAAAAATAGGATCAATTATGAAATAATGACCAAATAGAATGCCAATAACAAGGCAAAAAGTAAGTTGAATGGGTATAAATTTCAAAAACTTTATCATAGCACGATAAAGCTACTAAAAAAAATTAAATAAATTTATTTTTCATTCTTTTGAAAAGAGAAATGTTTTATTTCAACAGTTTTATTCATTTTTAAATTTTTGTTTATGGTAACAATAGTTACAGAATGATTTTTATCATAAATGAGGATATCAATATAGGGTAAATTTGATGAATTATAAAACTATATCATAATGAACAAACTAGTTATCAGTATTTTAGCAATATTAATTACCAATTTCAGTGCCTTTGCACAAGAATTTTCTCCATATATTAAAGTTGGTGAATCTACTAAAAACATTCAACAAGTATCAGATGAAGTAATTGCGGCGCTAAACAATGCTTCATTTACTATTTTAGGACAATACAATCCTGAAGGAAAAAGCAATTTAAAAGTGATTGTATTTACAAATACAGAATTAAAAAACACAGTAGTTAAAATTACTGACAGAGGTGCTTTGGCAGCTGCATATAAAGTTGGACTGATAGCTAAAGATGGTAAAGTAACCATTTCATATACCAATCCCGATTATATTTTAAGAGCTTATTTAGGCAACAATTACAATTCTTTTAAATCTGTTTTCGAAAAATTCAGCAAAGATGTAAAAAATGCTTTAACTGCTGTGGGCAATGAATTTAAACCTTTTGGCGGTTCTGTTCAAGAAGATGATTTGAAAAAATATCATTATAAAATAATGATGCCTTACTTTACTGATCCCGTAGAATTGAATGAATATGCTTCATTTGAAGAAGGATTAAAAACTATTGAGAACAATTTAAAAGCTAAAAAAGGACAAACTGTTGAAGTTTATAAAATTGTATATGCCGATAAAAAAATTGCTGTATTTGGCGTTGGTTTACAAAGTAAAGAGGATGGTGAATCTGTATTTTTACCAATAATTGGTGAAGATCATATTGCTGCAATGCCTTACGAAATAATTTTACAAGGAAAAGAGGCCACAATGCTTCATGGAAAATATAGAATTGCACTACACTGGCCAGAATTAACAATGGGGACTTTTATGAAAATTATGAGCACTCCTGGCAATATTGAAGATACACTTGAAGCTGTTTGTGAGTAAAACTATCATTTCTGAAATTAAAAAAGCGGAACATGTTTACATAGTTCCGCTTTTTTAATTCATTCTTTTATAAAATAAAATTATTTCCCTTTCTTCTCAACACCTGTTAAACCTGCAGAAACAATAAATTTCATCACTTCGCTTGAGTTTGCTTTAATTGGTTTTATATTGGCCTTTGGCACAATAAACAATTCTCCTGAAAAATTATAAGAATGCGGAAAATATACTGCTACTTTATCCGTTTCATCCAAAAAATTCAACTTTTCTTCGGTTATAAATCCAAGTTTTTCAAGATCACTATTCAAATTTACTTTAACCAAAACAGGTTTGTTAAACTTTTTCTCTTTACCTACAAAAGCTGAGAATAAATCATTTAAAGCTGAATAAATAAAATTCAATAAAGGAATTCGTTCAATTACTTTTCTAAAAACAACTTTTAACGGATCTGCAATAAATGTTCTTCCAATAAAACCAGTTAAAATTAAAATCAATACCAATGTTAATACTCCTAAACCTGGAATTCTAATACCAAAAAATTCAGTTAAAAGATTTTGTAACAAATCATCAACAAAGTTAAAAATTGAGTAAATAACATATCCGGTAATACCCAAAGGAGCTATATACAACAAACCTTGTAACAGGTAATTAATTAATTTTTTTATCATAACTATGTAACTTAAAATTAATTATAATTTTCTTACTTCGTATAAATCTTTACGTCTGTCTTTTAAGTTTCTCACACTTCCAAATTGGTGTAATTGTCTTAACAAGTCAATATCAACATCAGCAATTAAAATCATTTCTGAATTTGGAGTTGCTTCTGCTTTTATTCCGTTTGCAGGAAATGCAAAGTCACAAGGCGTAAACACCATAGATTGGGCATATTGTATGTCCATGTTTTGTACTTTTGGCAAGTTCCCAACACTTCCTGCAATGGCAACATAACATTCGTTTTCTATAGCACGTGCTTGAGAACAGTTTCTAACACGTGAATAGCCATTTTGTGTATCGGTTAAAAAAGGCACAAATAGTATATCCATTCCTTCATCGGCTAAAATTCTGCTTAATTCTGGAAATTCAGAATCGTAACAAATCAAAATTCCAATTTTACCACAATCGGTGTCATAACTTTTTAATTCGTGACCTTTTTGCAAGCCCCAAACTCGAGCTTCATCAGGCGTAACATGTAATTTCTCATAACGTTCAACAGTTCCATCTCTGCGACATAAATAGCCAACATTATACAATTTACCATTCTGCATTTCTGGCATACTTCCCGAAATAATATTGATATTGTAGGAAATAGATAATTGCGAAAATTGTTTTACTATTTCTTCAGTATCTTTTGCCAATTCACGTATGGCTTCAGCCTCAGTTAAATGGTTGTTTTTAGCCATTAACGGGGCGTTAAAAAACTCTGGGAATAATGCGAAATCTGATCTATAACCTGAAACGGCATCCACAAAAAATTCAACTTGCGTCATCAATTCTTCCAAATCTTTATAAGGGCGCATTTGCCACTGAATCAATCCTAAACGCACCACTTTTTTTATAACGGAAGCTTTTTTAGATTTCTTTTCGTAATAAATATTGTCCCATTCTAACAAAACTGCATAGTCATTAGAAGCTTTATCTCCTTCTAAATAATTTGTTAGAACTCTAGTAGGATGGAAGTCATTTGATACTTGAAAATTTAATACAGGATCATGTATTTCTTTTCTTCTAACTTTTGAAATATATTCTTTTGGAGTTAAAGTTTCTGAATATTTATGAAAATTTGGAATTCTTCCACCAAAGGCAACACCTCTTAAGTTTAAACGTTCACACAATTCTTTTCGATAATCATATAATCTACGACCAAGGCGCAGTCCTCTATATTGTGGTTTAATAAAAATATCAATTCCATAAAGTACATCACCATCATAAGTATGTGTGCTAAAAGTGTAATTTCCTGTTATTTCTTTATAAGTATGATGGTCATCAAAACTACTGTAATCTACAATAATAGATAGTGCACAACCAGCTATTTGATCATTTATTTTAATTACAACCTGACCTTCCGGAAAACGATCAATTAATGCTGCGATCTGCTTTTCTTTCCAAAAAGAACCTGGCATCGTTGTATATGCATCAATCATTGCAGCTTTTAACTCTTGATAATCTTCAATTTTTAAAAATGCTAATTCTATATTTTCTATATCTTTCATATAATATCTATCTAAAGAAATGTTTTTTAGAGTGCAAATGTATTAAAATTGAACCAATATTAAATATTTAATTAAAAACTCCTATCTTACATAGAATACTTAAAGCCTTAACTTTATTAGTTCAAAAAGGCACTTCAAAAAAATATTTTTTTGCTAAAATGTTTTTGTGAAACAGATTTAAAAATGATGTAACTTTGTATGTACATTAAAAAAATACCAACTATGAATGATTTATCACAAGACGAGATAGAACCTCCGCTTGATAAGGTTTTAACAACAACAGAATTGGTTTTAGAAACCGCAACTACTAGTGCCCAGCTATTTAAAGATTCTGCAATTATCCCTTCAGACTTTAATATCATAAATTCAGCTACAGCAGCTTTTAGGGCAAAATTCTTTCCAAAAGCAACCGACATTGAATGGAATAATTGGAAGTGGCAAATACAAAATAGTTATACAAGTTTTGAGGAACTTTCAGAAATATTAGACATTAGCGATATTGCTGATGACGTTGATTTTATATCAAAATCAAACAAATTACCACTTAGAATTACACCTTATTACGCCAGTTTATTTGATGGAAAACCAAAGGATTATCCATTAATTAAATCGGTTGTGCCTTCAAAACTTGAATTTGTTATTTCTGAAGGTGAAGAAGATGACCCATTACACGAAGAGGATATGTGTCCTAGCGAAAGTTTAGTGCATCGATATCCAGACCGTGTTTTAATGCTCTCTACAGGTTTTTGTTCTGTTTATTGTCGCTATTGTACACGTTCTCGTATGGCAACAAAAGATCAAAAATCTTACGGACTCAAAGTTTGGAAAAAATCTATTGAATACATTAGAAACAATCCAAATATTAGAGATATTGTAATTTCTGGGGGTGATCCATTAACAATGCCCGATAAACAAATTGACTATTTATTATCTGAATTGCGTTCAATTCCTCATCTTGAAATTATTAGATTAGGAACAAAAGTACCAATTGTATTGCCACAACGTATTACAAATGATTTGGTAAATATTATTAAAAAATACCATCCTGTATTTATGAGTGTACACATTACGCATCCTGATGAATTTACACCAGAAGTTAAAGAAGCTCTTAACCGTATTGCCAATGCAGGTATCGTAATGGGAAGTCAAACTGTACTTTTAAAAGGAATAAATGATGATGTTTTGACCATGAAAGACTTAGTACACAAAGCATTAATGAGCAGAGTAAAACCTTATTATATTTATCAATGTGACCCAATACCAGGTTCATCACATTTTAGAACACCCGTATCTAAAGGTTTAGAAATTATTCAAGGATTAAGAGGTTTTACAAGCGGTTATGCAATACCACATTTTGTTATTGATGCACCGGGTGGTGGTGGAAAAATTCCATTACTTCCAGAGTATTATCAAGGTCGTGAAGGCGATTATGTGGTTATGAAAAATTTTGAAGGAAAAACATATAAATATTTCGATCCCATATAATGGCAATTTTTAAAATTAGGAAGATAACAGACCCTTATCTTCCTTCAAATTCTATAGCAATAAATCAAGTTTTCAGTATTCTTAGAACTCATTTTCCATCAGTTAAAGAGGAAAAAATAAATGAGATATTAGAACAAATGAAAAATCCATTGAAATACAAGTTTTCATCAAACTTATTTATTGCAGAAGATGGAAAATCAAAAGTAAAAGGATTTGCCATTTTGTTTTATATGCCAGATAAAAATTTCTTTTATCTCGATTATATTGCAGTAAAACCAGGTAAACTTTCTTCAGGTGTTGGAGGTGCAATTTATGAACGCTTAAGAGAAGAAGCACAAATGCACAAGTCTTTAGGTATTTTCATGGAATGCCTTCCTGATGACGAAAAATTATGTAAGGATAAAAGTGAAATAAAACAAAACAAAGCACGATTGGCTTTTTATGAGCGCTATGGCGCAAGGCCAATTATTGGAACCAAATATGAAACCAATGTAAATCCGGAAGATGATTGTCCACCTTATTTGGTTTTTGATGATTTAGGAAATGACATCAGACTTTCTTCTAAAGATGCAAAAAAAATTGTTCGTGCTATTTTAGAACGAAAATATCCAACTTTTTGCCCGGAGGATTATATTGCAATGATTCTATATTCAATAAACGACAATCCAATTAAACTTAGAGAATTTAAATACATAATTAAGGAAAGACCTATTGAAATTAGAGAGGCGGTAAAAGATGAAATAGCTTTAATTATAAATGACAAGCATGATATTCATCATGTAAAAGAAGTTGGTTATATAGAATCCCCTATACGCATTAGCAGTATTTACAAAGAAATTACTAAGTTAAAAGCTTTTAAAACCAGACCTTCAAGAGGGTATCCTGATAAATATATTACTGAAGTTCACAATCCAAAATATGTAAATTATTTTAAAACGGTTTGTGATAAATTACCAGAAGGAAAATCTATTTACCCATATGTTTTCCCTATAAGAAATATGACTCGTCCGCCAAAAGATTATACAGTATTAGCGGGTTATTACTGTATTGATACTTTTACGCCACTAAACAAAAACGCATATTTAGCAGCACATTCTGGTGTAAATTGCGCCTTAACAGGAGCTGAATTATTGTTAGAAGGATATCACAGTGCTTATGCACTTGTTAGACCTCCAGGACACCATGCTGAAAGAGATGCTTTTGGAGGATTTTGCTATTTTAACAATGGTGCAATAGCTGCAAATTTCTTATCTAAATATGGAAAAGTGGCTATTTTAGATATTGATTATCACCATGGAAATGGGCAACAACAAATTTTTTATGATAGAAAAGATGTTTATACAGTTTCAATTCACGGAAATCCTTCTTTTGCTTATCCTTATTTTTCGGGATTCGCAGATGAAAAAGGTGAAGGTGAAGGTGAAGGTTTCAATTTAAATTATCCCTTAAAAGAAGCATTAACTGGCGAGGAATATCTTATATATCTTAAAAAAGCAATCAAAGTTGTAAAAGAATTCAAGCCTGCATATTTAATTATTAGTTTAGGATTTGATCCTGCAAAAGGTGATCCAACAGGAACTTGGTCACTTACAGCCTCCGATTTTAAAAATAATGGTGCCGAATTTGGCAAATTGCCTTTTCCAATATTATTTGTCCAAGAAGGCGGTTATAAAAACAGAACTTTAGGTGTAAACGCACGAAATTTTTTCGACGGCTATTTATCTACCCGAATATTAAAAAACAAACATAAATAAATGAAAATAGGTTTAACCTACGACTTAAGGTCGGATTATTTAAAGCTCGGCTATTCCCTTGAAGAAACTGCCGAATTTGATAAGGAAAGTACTATTGAAAATATTGAGCAAGCCATACACAATGCTGGTTATGACACAGTGCGTATTGGACATGCGCAAAGTTTAATGAAAGCACTTTTAAATGGGGAAAAATGGGACTTGGTTTTTAATATTGCTGAAGGATTATATGGTGAAGGGCGAGAATCTTTAGTGCCTGCATTGTTAGATTCATATAAAATACCATATGTTTTTTCTGGTCCAGTGACTTTAGGGATTTCATTAAATAAAGCATTTGCAAAACAAATTGTTAAAGAAAGCGGCGTAAATACACCAGCCTTTCATGTAGTTTCAAAAGTAGAAGATATTTCAAAAATAAATCTTGAATATCCTCTTTTTGCAAAACCAATTTCAGAAGGAACGGGAAAAGGTATTGACACAAAATCTTTTATAAAATCTTCAGAAGAATTAAAAAAAGTTTGTACTTATTTGCTTTCTCAATTCCATCAGCCCGTTTTGGTTGAAGAATATTTACCAGGACGCGAATTTACAGTTGGAGTTATAGGAACGGGTGAAAATGCTTTCGTTCCAGGTGCTATGGAAATTGTTTATAATGAAAACACACACAATTTTTATTCATACGACAACAAAGAAAATTATGTTGGGCGTATAAATTATGTAGCTGTTGGGGGTGACTTACTGGAACAATGTACAGAAGTTGCGTTAAATGCCTGGAAAGCTTTAAATTGTTTTGACGGTGGCAGGGTTGATGTTAAAATTGACCGTTTTGGAAAAATGAGTTTTATTGAAGTAAATCCGTTGGCAGGTTTGAATGCTGAAATATCAGATTTACCAATTTTATGTGGTTTGAATAATTTTTCATACCAACAATTAATTAATGAAATTTTAAAATCAGCCATCAATAGAAATTTGAATAAATGAAAAAAAAGGTAGTCATACTTCACAATCAAATTTTTAGTAATACGCTGGATGAGTTAGATGTAATACATCAACGAGATTTGGTTAAAATGGCCTGTGAAAAATTAAATTACCAAGTTACTTGCTTAACAATAGGCAATAATCTAACAATTGATATTGATACAGTTGAAAAGGAAAATCCAACTATAGTTTTTAACTTGGTTGAAGCTACTCTTGGAAAAGGAGAACTTATTTATTTTGCTCCCGCACTTTTAAATGCCTTGAAAATATCTTACACCGGCGTACCTTTAGATGCGTTATTTATAACAACCAATAAAGTATTGGCTAAAAAAATAATGCAATTCAACAACTTGCCAACTGCTGATTTTTTCTCCATAAATGAATTTCAAAAATTAAATCCTTCAAAAACCTACATTGCAAAACCAATTTGGGAAGAAGCTTCTGTAGGCATTTCCGAAGATTATATTTTTAATCTGTCAGAAACTGCTAAAATTAAAAAAATTCAGCAATTATCTAACACACATTATTTTATTGAAGAATTTATTGATGGGCGAGAAATTAACATTAGTATGCTTGCAAATAAAGATGAAGTTGAAGTTTTACCACCTGCTGAAATTATTTTTTCAGACTATTTTAACAATAAACCTAAAATTGTTGGCTATGCTGCAAAATGGGATGAAAATAGTGAAGAATACAAACAAACCAATCGATTTTTTGGCACTTTGGAAAACAATTTAAATCTAAAAGAAAACCTAATAGCTATTTGTAAACAGACTTGGAAAGCATTTAATTTAAAAGGTTATGCCCGCGTAGATTTCAGAGTAGATAAAAACGATCAAATCTTTATTTTAGAAATAAATGGAAACCCTTGTATTTCACCAGATAGTGGTTTTGTTGCAGCACTAAAAATTGCTGATTATAATGAAGAAATAATGATAAAAAGAATTATTGAAGATTCAAATTAAACCTATGAAATTTAGAAATCAATTAATTGAAAGTGACCTACAAGCAGTAAGAGAAATTTTAAACTCAACTGGATTTTTTTACGATTTTGAAGTAGCTATTGCAGTTGAATTGGCACAAGAAAACTATGAAAAAGGCGAAGAAAAAAGCGGTTATATTTTTACCATTGTTGAAATTGATGAAAAACCAGTAGCCTTTTCTTGTTATGGAAAAACACCTTGTACTGCTGCCAGTTACGATTTATATTGGATTGCCGTTCACCAAAATCAAAAAGGAAATGGAATTGGAAAAATACTTTTGAATAGGTTAGAAGAACATGTTGAACAACTTGGAGGTAAAAATATTTGGATAGAGACCTCAGGCAGACCACTTTATGAACCAACACGTCAGTTTTATTTAAAATATGGTTGTATTTTAATTTCTGAATTACCCGAATTTTATGGAGAAAACGATCCTAAGTTGATTTTTTTATTAAAAGTTTAAACCTATTTACATATCAATTCAGCAACTTTTTTAGAAGCACC
>Ga0102811_1001720_pt1 | contig 10332 bp, 10 predicted proteins | sample ColrivemetaGS705_FD_84507 | JGI IMG/M metagenome (GOLD analysis project Ga0102811, IMG submission 84507) | Estuarine microbial communities from the Columbia River estuary - Flood tide ETM metaG S.705 | ecosystem: Environmental > Aquatic > Marine > Intertidal zone > Estuary | place: USA: Columbia... | reverse complement strand
TACCAGCTTTGCGCCGCAGATGGCTACGGCCTCCTCTCGCGAGGAGGCCGTAGCATCTAGCGTAATACCGGCCAGTTGTAGGAGATCAGCCATCAGAGATGGTGTCACCGTTCTGAAGAGCGCCGACGAGCTGAGCGATGTTGAGATCACCTAAGAACATGTCAAAGATAATCACCACCGAATCGGGAACGGCTTGCTTTGCCCGAGCACTAAGGCCCCGGTGAACAAGCACGATCTCGTGCGGTGTTTCTTTCAACTCGTGGACCGGAGCATGCACAACAGTGATGCCCTCGTTCTTCAGTTGCTTCGCCAATTGCCGGGCCACCATAACGCTGGAGCCCATGCCTGCTTCGCAGGCAACAACAATTTGCTTGACGTCGCTAGCCGATATGGAGGCCATGGTTACTTACCGGCCTTCATCTCTTTGCTGCGGGTCTTAGCTGCTTCAAAGTCAGCCTCGCTGGCGTCAACCTTCGAGAGCTTGAGAATGAACCACGACACAACGAAGGACGCGGCAGCAGACAAGGCGATACCCAACAGCACACCAAGGTGGTTACCCGAAGGAGTCACTGCCATGTAGGCAAAGATCGATCCAGGCGAAGGTGTTGCCACCAGTCCCACTCCGGTCACCATGAAGGTTGCAACACCCACAGCGCCACCCACGATGGCGCCCAGGACAACCTGAGGCTTCATGAGTACGTAGGGGAAGTAGATTTCATGGATTCCACCGAAGAAGTGGATGATGATGGCACCTGGAGCAGAACCGCGGAGCAGTTTTGGACCAGCGAGCCAGAAGGCAATCAGGATACCCAGACCAGGACCAGGGTTGGTCTCGAGCATGAAGAGGATGGATTCACCAGTCTCTTCAGCCTGGACAACACCCAGTGGGCCGAGCACACCGTGGTTGATTGCGTTGTTCATGAACAGGATCTTCGCCGGTTCGATCAGCACTGATGCAATCGGGAGAAGAGAGTTGTCCACGAGCCAGGAGACACCGCTACCGAGTACATCGGTGATGGCTGCCACGATGGGGCCAATTCCGAGGTAACCGAGCATGGCGCCCAGCATTCCGGCAATACCCAGCGAGAAGTTGCCAATAAGCATCTCGAAGCCAGGAGGGGTGATGGGGTCAAGTACCTTGTCGATGTACTTGAGGATCCATGCCATGAGCGGACCAATAATCATGGCGCCAAGGAACATGGGGATGTCTGTACCGACAATCACACCGACGGTTGCAATCGAACCAATCACCGCACCGCGCTGACCGTGAACGATTCGACCACCCGTGTAACCGATAAGAATCGGCAGCAGGTTCAGAATCATGGGTCCGACCATCGACGAGAAGTTCTCGTTCGGCAGCCATCCCGTGGGGATAAACAGTGCAGTTAGGAGACCCCAGGCGATGAATGCTCCGATGTTCGGAATCACCATTCCCGCTAGGTTGCCCCCAAGGTGCTGCAGTCTGGCGCGGAAGCCGGTTTGGCCGCCACCACCAGAGGGGATGAAATCACTCATTGGTACTACCTTCCTTCGAGAGGTTGTATTGTTTGCCCGAGTCGCCAGGGAAGGGGATTCGGGGAGATCGATTCTCCCTCCCTGGCCTCTCGTGCTCTTCCGTCCACCATTGGGAGGACGAAACTTAAGTGGGTGCTCATCATGCGACGACCACCTCCACACCGGATTCGGTGAATTTTTCAATGGCAGCTGTGTCAGTGCCCATGTCGGTGACCAAACGGTCAAAGTCTGAGGGTGTGGCAAATGTTGCCGGATAGATAGACCCAAACTTGCTGTTATCTGCCAGCAAAATCCGTTCGGCGGAGTTCGAAATCATGACCTTCTTAACGGCTGCCTCATCGCTATCGAAAGCAGTCAGTCGCAGTTCGGGGGAGATTCCGTTGGTTCCCACAAAGGCGACAACGGCGTTGAGATTGGTGAGGTCTTCGACGGTCCTTGCCCCCACAGTGCTCAACGTGGTGGGGCGGATGCGACCAGAGAGCATGTAGGTCTTAGTGGTGCTATCGGCGATCTTGGAGGCCAGCGTGAGGTTGTTGGTGACAACTAGGAGATCAGGTCTGTTGCGCAGAGCGGGAGCGAGAAATTCTGTGGTGGTTCCACCATCGACAAAAATGCAGCCTTCATCGGGCACATATTGAGCCGCTGTTTCTCCGATGAGTCTTTTAGCCTCAGGGTTGAGACCGTGGCGCTCAGGGATGGTGAACTCATGGGCGAAGCGTTCCATGGCGATTGCTCCGCCATGAACACGTCGGAGTACACCACGACGCTGTAATACGTCAAAATCACGGCGAACAGTTTCCGTGGCGACATTGAGCTTGAGGGCAGTTTGGGCTGCATCGAGACGACCCTCATTACGGGTCCAGTCCACGATGAGTAATCGCCGTTCTTCTGCCAACATCGTTGTTGTCCTTGCTCAAGCTATGAATAACTTGTGAGGAATCTAACACAAAACCACACATACCAACACCCAAAGCCACAGAAAACCATATTTCACTGGCTGAAGGTTTAGGCGAGTACTCCTGGCTCATCCAGCACGCGCGAAAGCTCCGGTGGGGCAGTAACGACCTCAGGTGCGTTCGTCAGGTGGGTGAGTTGCGATCCCGGTTGGGCGACTTTGGCCCCACCCCACGCCACGGCGTTGGCTACGCAAGCGGATAAGTCCTCGGGGGTGATCAGAGTCTGAGCCAGAAATCCTGCAACGCTGGCATCGCCGGCACCAATAGTGTTGGCCACCACAACGGGCCCACTCGAGGCGTGCACGATAGTGGTGGCGTTAATGCCCAACATTCCGTCACGGCCCAAACTCACCAAGACGGTCCCCACACCCCAACCCATCACCTCTCGGGCTGCCTCGACAACATCGCCGAGTGTGTGCAGAGAGCGCCCCACGCATTCTGCTAGCTCTGGCGCATTGGGCTTGATGACGTCGGGCAATCCGACAGCTGCGGCACGGCGCAGAGCTTCCCCGGAAGTGTCCACCGCGATGGAACAGCCCGCAGCCCGGGCCTGGGAAATAACTTCAGCCCATTCCAGTGACGAGGAATCGGTCACAGCTGGCATGGTGCCGGCGATGAGAAGCCATGTGGGTGAGTGCTCCCGGACGCACGCTAGCGTGGTCTCTTGAAGGGACTGCCACTGTGAAGGACTCAACGCTGGTGGGAATTCGTTAATCTTCGTTGTGCGGCCATCGTCCTCGGCGAGGGTAATCGAAATGCGAACCGGCGCCTCCATCGGGCTTGCCACGATCATCGAATCGCCGGAGAGGCTCTGCTCGTCGTGCGAGGACAGGGGAACGACGGCGAGGGATGCCACATCGCCGATCGCCAGCGCCCGAGAGACATTAACGCCTTTGCCAGCAAACTCCGAAGTGACCGTGTGGGCACGGTGGACTTCACCCAGGCTCAGGCTGTGGAGTTGGTAGGTGCGATCGAGAGACGGTGCAGGTGTCACCGTAATGACCTGTGCTGGCTTTTTCACGCGTCCTACTGTGTCACAGCTCCGGGAAAAATATTGTTCACCCCGTGTTCACGATCTGTCAGTGCCACCGTCACGTGACCTCGCGAGATTATCCCTGGCACAAAAGTGCCACTATCAATTCCCTAAAACCAAGGATGGGTATACACACAATGATCACTCGTACAAAGAGTCTCGCTGGTGTTGCACTTCTCGCCTCTGCTGCATTTGTGCTCACCGCATGTGCCGCAACCGACGAAGCTGCAATGGATGGGACAAACACTGCCGGGGCGGAAGCTAATTCTTCCCTCAGCGGAACACTTGTTGGTGCTGGTGCGTCTTCTCAGGGCAGCGCCCAGGAAGCCTGGGTTGCCGGTTTCCAGACCGCAAACCCTGACGTCACTGTTACCTACGACCCCATCGGTTCCGGTGGAGGACGAGAGACCTTCCAGAGCGGGGCTTCCTCGTTTGCTGGTTCGGACCGTGCGTTCAAGGTAGATGAAATCACCGAAGGACCTTTTGGTTCTTGTGTTGAAGAAGCCGGCATTTGGGAAATTCCTGCCTACATTTCCCCCATCGCCATCATCTTCAACTTGGAGGGAATCTCCACGTTGAACCTCGATGCTGACACCTTGGCTCAAATCTTCACTGGTGAAATCACCAACTGGAATGATGCAGCCATTGCTTCCCAGAACGCTGGTGTAGATCTTCCTGATCTCAGCATCACTGCGGTTCACCGCTCTGACGAGTCCGGCACCACGGCTAACTTCACTGACTACATGTCGAAGGCTTCCACGGACTTCTGGTTGCTTGCTGGCGAAAACGCTGGCTCCTTCGAAGCATGGCCAGCTGAGTGGGGCGGCGAGGGTGCACCTCAGACCTCCGGTGTCGTCGATGCTGTCACTAACGGAACCGGCACCATCGGTTACGCAGATGCCTCTCGCGCTGGTTCTCTCGGAACCGTGTCGGTCAAGGTCGGCTCGGAGTACGTGCCGTACAGCGCCGAAGCTGCCGCCAAGATCGTGGACGCATCACCTGCTGCCAACCCTGGCGAGCGTGGCGATAACGACCTCGCTATCGAGCTCGACCGTGCTACCGAAGCATCGGGTACCTACCCCATCGTTTTGGTCAGCTACCTCATTGGTTGCAACGACTACGCCGATGACAGCGTCGTGGACCTGGTCAAGGGCTACGTCAGCTATGTGGTGAGCGAAGAAGGCCAGCTGGCTGCTCAGGCGAATGCGGGCAACGCCCCCATCTCGGCTGACTCTCGCGCCAAGGCCGAAGCGATTCTCGCTTCTATCAAGTAAGTAGGTGAAGCGGGTGACGGTCCGGTTGTCTAAGCCGGGCCGTCACCCTCTACACTCCCTACATAGGGTTATCGTTTTCCTACCTCCACGCCACAGACATCCTGACAAAATATCTAGACGAGAGGCGCTGACATGGCAGAACACCTGGGGCGCATAAGCTCCCCCGCGAGTTCTGCCAAAGGTCGAGTTAAGGAACGCCCTGGAGATCGGATTTTCTCCGGCTCAGCCCGCACGGCGGGTATTTTCATTCTGGCTACCTTGGCAGCTGTTTCGGGTTTTCTCATGCTCGAAGGCCTGCCGGCCATCACGGCAGACCCGAATGACATTTCTCTCTTAGATGGTCAATCTTTTTGGTCGTGGGTCTTTCCTCTGGTCTTTGGAACACTCTGGGCTGCGACTCTTGCGCTCATCGCCGCTATTCCGGTGTCGATTGGTATTGCACTCTTTATCTCGCACTACGCTCCTCGCCGGATCGCAGCTCCCCTGGGATACCTCGTGGATCTCTTGGCAGCAGTTCCCTCCGTGGTCTATGGCCTCTGGGGCGGAGTCGTCTTGGCACCAGCGATTCAGCCGAGCTATACCTGGCTCGCGGAGAACCTCAGTTTTATCCCCTTCTTCGCCGGACCTGCCTCAGGAACCGGGCGGACGATTTTGACCGCGGCGATTGTGTTGGCCGTGATGGTTTTGCCCATCATCACCGCCGTGTCCCGGGAAGTATTTCTTCAAACCCCGAGCCTGTATGAGGAGGCGTCGCTTGCCTTGGGCTCCACGAAATGGGAAATGATTCGCACCGTGGTGTTGCCAGTGGGCCGGGGAGGAATTATCTCCGCGGCCATGTTGGGTTTAGGCCGCGCCTTGGGGGAGACACTCGCGGTGGCGATGGTGCTCTCGGCAACGGGTGTGATCACTCTCAACCTCATTAGTTCGGTCAACCCCTCCACCATTGCTGCCAATGTGGCTCTGAGCTTTCCTGAGGCGTATGGGCTCAACGTCAATGTGTTGATTGCCTCGGGGCTGATTCTTTTCGCGATCACCTTGGTGGTCAACATCGGTGCTCGCTGGATTGTGGATCGACGCAAAGATTTCTCGGGGGCCAACTAATGACCAGTGTTCTCCCCTCGGGAATCTCGAAAGCAAATGTTTTTGCTTCGGGTAAGTTGCCGTCCTATGCGCCAGGGCTCACCCTGATTGCTTCGGTTCTGGCTGCTTGGTCACTCTTTTCTTTCTTCCGCCCGGACGACGAGGAATACACCATCAGCCTGGTGCTGGTGGTCATCGTAGGGTTGATAATTTTTGGCCTGGCCTTGTTCTCCCTGTCCTATCGCGTGGAGGGGTCTCGCCGTGCTATCGATCGCCTCGCCACGCTGTTGGTAACGCTGGCCTTTTTCCTCGCTTTGACCCCCTTGATTTCGCTGATCATCACGGTCGTCTCCAAAGGTGTCATTCGATTCGATGGTGACTTCTTCACCCTGTCGATGAGAAATGTTGTGGGAGCCGGTGGCGGCGCTGCTCACGCCGTGTTGGGCACCGTCATCATGACCCTTGCGGCCAGTCTGATTTCTGTGCCCGTGGGGCTGCTGACCTCGATTTATATTGTGGAATATGGCGCAGGAAAGCGTCTGACCCGATGGATCACCTTCTTTGTTGATGTGATGACGGGCATCCCCTCCATCGTTGCTGGGTTGTTTGCTTACGCCCTGTTCGAAATTCTGCTGGGACCGGGAACCAGGGTGGGAATATCTGGGTCTGTTGCCCTCTCGGTCTTGATGATTCCCATCGTGGTCCGATCCAGCGAAGAAATGTTGCGATTGGTTCCCAACGAGCTGCGCGAAGCGGCCTACGCCTTGGGAGTCCCCAAATGGCTGACCATCCTCAAGGTGGTCTTGCCCACGGCTATCGCGGGAATCACCACCGGCATCATGCTCGCTATTGCCCGCGTGATGGGTGAAACGGCCCCCCTGCTCATTGCCGCTGGGTTTTCCAATGACTTCAACTTCAATCTCTTTGGCGAGCGCATGCAGAGCCTGCCCAACTTTGTTTATTACTCCTATGTTGCTCAGGGTTCTGTTCCCGAGGCCTACCTCGATAGAGCGTGGGCAGGAGCCTTGACCCTGATCCTGATTGTGATGGTGCTCAACCTCGGCGCCCGACTCATTGCCCGCTTTTTTGCCCCGAAGCTCAGCCGATAGGAAGCCATATGTCGAAGCGAATCGAAATCAAGAACCTCAACGCCTACTACAGCAAGTTCCTTGCTGTGGAGGATGTCAACATGGTCATTGAGCCCCGAAGCGTCACCGCCTTCATCGGCCCCTCGGGGTGTGGCAAGTCCACCTTGATCCGCACCCTCAACCGCATGCACGAAGTCATCCCCGGCGCTTATGTCGATGGAGAAGTGTTAGTTGATGGTGATGACCTGTATGCACCCGGTGTTGACCCCGTTATGGTGCGTCGCGAAGTGGGCATGGTTTTTCAGCGACCCAATCCTTTTCCCACGATGTCTATTCGCGACAACGTGTTAGCAGGGGTGAAGCTCAACAACCGTCGGATTTCTAAATCAGACGGTGATGATCTTGTCGAGAAATCTCTGCGGGGTGCCAACCTCTGGGAAGAAGTTAAAGACCGATTGGATAAGCCTGGATCGGGCATTTCTGGTGGTCAGCAGCAGCGGTTGTGTATTGCTCGAACGATTGCCGTGGAGCCCGAGGTGATTTTGATGGATGAGCCCTGCTCGGCCCTGGACCCGATTTCGACTTTGGCTATTGAGGACCTCATCGAAGAGTTGAAATCGAAATACACCATCGTGATCGTGACTCACAACATGCAACAAGCAAGCCGGGTCAGTGACCGCACCGCATTTTTCAACATTGCTGGCACCGGAATGCCGGGCAAGCTCATTGAATTTGATGACACAGCGAAGATGTTCTCTAACCCCTCTGTCAAAGCAACAGAGGATTATGTCTCGGGAAAGTTTGGATAACTTTCGCTAGAGAAGCAGGCGCCCGTGCGCCTAAGATAGCCCGATGACCAACGACGTTTTTCCGGGAGACCCTACTCTTCGCTCCACCGCAGAAGCGATGGATGCCACTGATCCACTGGCGCCGTTTCGGTCAGAATTTCACCACGGTGATCCCGAGCAGTGCTACCTCGATGGCAATTCATTGGGCAAGTTACCCCTAGCCACCATCGAGTCAGTGGCAAATTTCGTGACCCAGGAATGGGGCTCCGAGCTCGTGGGCGGGTGGTCTCATTGGATTGATGAGGCCCAAGTCGCCGGAGATCTATTGGCCAGGGCAACACTGGGTGCGGGTCCAGGACAAACGTTGGTGTGTGACACCACGTCGGTGAACTTCTATCAGCTGGCCCTGGCAGCAATTGAGGCGCTGCCTGAGCGCTCCACCGTCATCATTGATTCCGCTAATTTTCCAACAGATCGATACATCCTGGAGGGGATTGCCCGAGCGCGTGGCCTGAAGCTCATTACTCTCGATACCGATGGCAGTGGCGGGCCTGGATCGGTGAGGGTGCAGGTTCAGAACGAACGCGTCACGGCGGAGGCGCTTGCCCCCTATCTTGATAATTCGGTGGCGCTAGTTACCCTTCAAGCCATTAACTACCGCTCGGGTGCGAGGCCAGAGCTCAAAGAAATTACTGAGGCAGTCAGGAGCGTCGGCGCCTACATGCTTTGGGACTGCTCTCACGCTGGCGGCGCGATCGACCTCGATTTTGATGGCAACGGTATTGACCTAGCGGTGGGGTGTACCTATAAATACGGCAATTCGGGCCCGGGCTCACCCGCGTGGATGTTTGTGCGTCAAAGCGTCCAGGACCAACTCAGGGTCCCGATCCAGGGATGGTTTGCGCAAGAAGATCAATTCGTGATGGGTCCCTATTTTGAGAAAGCTCAGGGTATCCGAGGCTTTCAAACCGCCAGCCCCTCCATCGTCGGAATCCGGGCGGTTCAGGCAAGCTACGAGATTATTGAACGCGCCGGCATCGCAACAATCGAACGCAAGGCGGCGCTAGGCACGCAGCTCATGATCGCTCTTGTCGATGCGTGGTTGACTCCGCTGGGAGTGACCCTGGGGACCCCCAGGGAGGCGGACCACCGCGGCGGCCACATCATTATTCGCCACCCGGATGCAGAAAAAATTGCCCTAGCACTTCGAAAAATTGCCAATGTCATTCCTGATTACCGGCAACCCGATGCTATTCGTTTAGCCATTTCTCCCCTTCCCACCTCCTATCAAGAAGTCTGGGATGGGTTTGATCGCCTTCGCGACCTTATTGCGTCAGGGGATTATCACGGCGTTGAGCCAGAAAGCAGCAGAGTGACCTAATGAGTGATGACCACAACAAAGCAGTCACCTATTCCACCTATCTCAAGGTTGACGAGCTCCTTAGCCTTCAACAGCCACTGTCCGATGGTCCTGAACACGATGAATTGCTGTTCATCACCATTCATCAGGTCTATGAACTGTGGTTTGCCCAAATGCTGCACGAGCTCGCTGCGCTGCAGCCCGCACTGGAAGCAGGCGATACGCATCGTAGCCTGGCGCTTCTGGGACGAGTGCGCACGATTATGAAAACCTGTGTGGCTCAAATTGATGTCTTGGAGACGATGACACCGCTCCAATTCCAGTCGTTTCGATCTCGACTGTCGTCCGCCAGCGGTTTTCAGTCCGCTCAGTTTCGTGAATTAGAAGCCGTTTTGGGTCGTCGCGACCACGCGGGAGAGAAAGCGAAGGAGGGAACCGGAATGAAAATGGCAGAGCACTTGGTTCCTGGCTCTCCTGCGCGACTCAAAGTGGAAGCTGCCATGAGCCGTCGCAGTGTGTGGGATTCTGCCCTTGCCTATTGCTCGGTGCGAGGTCACCAGATGCCCGAGGATGTTCTCTCTCGCGATGTGAGCCTCGGGTGGGAACCCCGAGAGGATGTTCAAGCAGTGTTGGTGACACTCCACACAACGGATCCTGAATCTGCGCTGGTGTGTGAAGCACTCGTGGATCTTGATGAAGGCTTGGGTGAATGGCGCTACCGCCACGTGAAAATGGTCGAGCGAACTCTGGGTAAAAAGATTGGCACGGGCGGTTCCAGTGTAGTGGGGTATCTCATATCCACTTTGTTCAACCCGTTTTTCCCCGACCTGTGGGCCATGCGCAGCGCCATTTAGTGGTGGTGCTGAGCTGTCGCATTCCTAGAAAAAAGTGAACGCCGTGAAGGCGGCGTGTAGTCGCAGGTATCTCCTGCGCAACGCGAAGGCTTTGTCCTGCGCACCAGGGTGAAGAGGTAACACCCCACACATATCCCCAGCGCGCTCTCGGCGAAAAGTAGGGAGAGGCATACCGAGCAGGCGATCATCATCACACTTGCCTCGAGATTGCCCCAGCCCACGGCTAAGCAGGTGGAAAGAGCCAAAGCGAAGCCCAGGCCCCACGCCCATTTCTTGGGCTCCAAGCTGACCCACTCGGGGCGCTGGGAACGAGTGGCAAGGGCACCCAGGATAATCGAGGGGGAAAAGCGATGGTCCAGCCCTAATCGAATCCCCATCTCGAGG
>Ga0102811_1001714_pt1 | contig 10362 bp, 9 predicted proteins | sample ColrivemetaGS705_FD_84507 | JGI IMG/M metagenome (GOLD analysis project Ga0102811, IMG submission 84507) | Estuarine microbial communities from the Columbia River estuary - Flood tide ETM metaG S.705 | ecosystem: Environmental > Aquatic > Marine > Intertidal zone > Estuary | place: USA: Columbia... | reverse complement strand
TTATCTTTTTGAATTCAATCAACCCATGAAAATTACTGAACACTACGCTAAAGCAACACAGCCGTTAATTTCCTTTGAAATTATTCCACCTAAACGTGGTTCTTCCATCAAACCCTTATTTGAATCACTCGACCAAATAAGCAAATTTAATCCGCCTTTTATTGATGTTACTTCACATGCAGCCGAAGCGTATTATGAAGAATTACCAGATGGAACAGTTAAACGTCACATTAAGCGTAAACGTCCTGGAACCATTGGGCTTTGCGCGGCAATAAAGCACAAATATAATGTTGACCCTGTTCCTCATATCATTTGTAAAGGATTTTCAAAAGAAGAAACCGAAGATGCTTTAATTGAATTAAATTTCTTAGGGATTCATAATGTGTTAGCCATTCGTGGTGATGATCATGGTATTTCAAAGCCTATCTCAAAAGATAAATCAATAAACACGTATGCTGTTGACTTGGTAAAACAAATAAAATCAATGAATCAAGGTAATTATTTGGAAAAAATGCTAGATGCTGAACCTACTGATTTTTGTGTTGGAGTTGCAGCTTATCCAGAAAAGCATTTTGAAGCCCCGAATTTAGCTTGGGATATTAAACGAGTTCAAGAAAAAATTGAAGCAGGTGCAGACTATATTGTAACGCAGCTTTTTTATGATAATCAGGTTTATTTTGATTTTGTAAAATCCTGTCGTGATGCTGGAATTACCTGCCCAATTATTCCAGGTTTAAAAGTAATTACCACTGCAAATCATATTACATCTTTACCAAAATCGTTTCATATCAATATTCCTGTCGCACTTTCTGATGAAATTACAGCTAACCCTTCACGTGCTCGTGAAATTGGAATTGAATGGTCGAGTATGCAAGCAAAAGAGTTGTTAGCACACAATGTGTGTGGCTTGCATTATTACATTATGGCAAACCCAAGCCCATCCGTGAAAGTGATTGAAAGTCTAGGCTTATAAAAAATCTTATTTTGTCTAAAATTGGTGCGAGACTTCAGTCTCGTACCAAAAAGCAAACAAAAGACTTCAGTCTTATTTTAATAGCCTGCTAATTTTTTTAAAGACTCACACCTAATTCATATCTCTACCCAGCCTAAACTATTGGTAATATTTGAATTTAACACCTTATAAAAACCTTCGAAAGCCAATAATTCTCTTATTCCAATACGGGTTATTCAATTCTGAAATAATTACTCCCTGAGAAGTGGAAGCATGCATAAATTTACCAGGCCTAATAATTACCCCAACATGTAGTTGCCTTGGGCCTGTTCTAAAGAAAACAAAATCGCCTGGCATTAAAAATTTAGGGCTAACTTTTTTCCCTTTTTTTATTTGCAAATCGGTTGTTCGAGGGATTTGCACACCAAACTGATCTTTCATAATAAGCATCATTAAAGCTGAACAATCGATTCCTCTACTATTATCTCCACCTAACTGGTAACGCGTTCCTTGCCATCTATCATAAGCTTGATCCAGTTTATTTTCGATTACTTTAACTCTTCCAGCTGAATAATTCGCGGTGCTAGCACACGAGGCAAGAATTATAATAGCAAGCAAAAAAAATATACTTTTTTGAACTAAAATAGGATTCCCGGTCTGTTTATGTTCTTGAATTGACATCATTTTGGAATGTAGGATTTTTCAAAAAGAAATCCAATCCTACAAAAGGAGTATTAAAACGCCCATTTGGTTAACGAAAACTTGGAACTTATTGATTTTCCTTAGCTTTTTATAAAAATAAAGCTCGTTCTTCAGGACTTGGTAACCTGCAGGTTTCTTTTTTCCCGAACCATTTATAGCGATTTTTCGCAATAAGCTCATATACCCAATTTCTGATAAATGATGGAATTATTAAGAAAATTCCCATCAAATTAATGGGAAAACCCAAATTGAGAGCAACCTGTAATGCAGCTGTTGATTTTATGTAGACATTCCCTTTGTGCTCAAGTATAAAACTGTCGTAATCAGATTTATTGAACTTATTTTCTGCTAATATTTTCTGTCCTGTTTCAGATTGAAGCGAAGCATATCGGAATTTCTTGTTTTTATCTCTTTTTATGACAAAGTCGACCGAAGCGTTGCATAGATTACAAACACCATCAAAATAGATGACAGAAAATGTGTTTTCGTTCTTCATATCGAGTTTATTATGCCAATTTCGAATTTCAGAAAAGTAAATCTAGTCTGAACTTAAGCACAAATTAGATTTACTTTTTAGGGTTTGGTCCTGTAATATAGACCATTAATGACGTTTTGGGTATTTAATTACTTTACAACACCGACGTAAATAAATGCAATTCCACCTGTTAAGGATTCATACTTCATAGCTGAAAAACTATCGGATTGCTCCATAAGTTCTATGAATTTCCCTTCAGCTGGAAAACGTGCACTTGTTTCGGGTAAATACGTGTAAGCGTCTTTATTTCCTGATAAAAAGCCACCAACTGTAGGCATAACATATTTACTATAAAACTCATAAGGCGCTTTCATCAAACCTTTTGGCTGCCCAAATTCAAGAACAACCACACGTCCGCCGGGTTTTACTACTCTTGCCATTTCTGAAAGAGCTTTAACTGGATTATCGACATTTCTTATACCAAAAGAGATCGATGCTATATCAAATTTATTGTCCTCGTAAGGAAGGTTCATGGCATCGGCTACTTCGAAATCGATATTTAATTCTTTGCCTTTTGCTTTGGCTGGAGCGGGTTCAATCATTTCAGCACAAAAATCCGTTCCTAAAACGTAACCGGACTCTCCTACTTTTTCTTTGAATGAAATGGCTAAATCGCCAGTTCCTGTTGCGCAATCTAGAACAGAATCTCCTGATTTTGCTCCACTTTCTTTAACAGCAACGTATCGCCAAAAGTGATGGATACCAAAGGATAAAACGGAATTTACTTTGTCGTAGTCGCCTGCTATAGAGGCAAACATGCTTCTGACTTCTTCGCTCATGTATAAGTTTGATTGATCTTAATTTTTTTAATTGCCCAAAAATACGGATTCTTCTAGAATCATTTGTGTTTTGATTAACTATCAGACTTATATCTAGATTTGATTGCGAAAGTCTAGATTTTTTTGGTTTTCATTTTGCATTCTTATCATTTTATATCGCAGGTTTCTCTGTTGCGACTCGTTCGTGTTTATTGGTTTTGCTTAATTTTGGGCTCATCTCAGGTCGATACCGAAGGTACCACGTAGTGATATGACTTTTTTTTGCTCAATGAACATTCCTCTTTCATCATTTTTTCTTAACCATTACTTTTTTGAGCTTTAATTTCATTTCACTTAGTTCAGAGACTTCTAAACCTGCAGCGATACTCTTTTGCATACAAATCCAAATTAAAAATTGCTCATATCGAGATTCTTGTTTAAATATTTTATCGCCAATCCATTCTGACCCAAGTTTAATCCAGCCAATTCTTGCTGAAAAAAAGACCATTACAGCAAACACTAATTCGAAATACATTTCTTTCATCCCTAAAAAAGAAAATACAGCAAGTGCAAAAACTACTTGTACAAACTGCTTATTAAATAAGGTAATAAACTCAGTAAGACGTAATCCGTATAAGAAACGATGTTGTGTAATAAGTAAAACCATTAAACCAATTCCAATTAAGCCTACTAAGCCCGTTGGTAAAAACAAGAATAATGGTAAAATGAAAAAAGCTGGGAAACTCCCAAACGCTAAAGCCCAATCATTAATTTCAACAAATACAGCCGATTTGTCGCGTATTTCCCACAATTCTGCGTACGATTTATCTAAAAAATCGCTAGTTATTCGCAACCAACCCGCATGTTGAATAAAGATTCCCTGTGGTGTTTCGATAAAAGGCTCTGTTGTTTTCATGCTTAATTTAATTTTTTGCTTAGAAAAAAAACTCTAATCACTAATTTTCATGGTTCTAATAAAACTAAAAATTGTTTACCAGAATAGGAATCTAAATTGATTTTCAAATTGAATCTGACTTCAGTTTATGCAACGGCAATTGTAATAATTCCAATACTTTTTGCTCCGGCAGTTATCAGTGCCTCAGCGCATGCGTATGAAGTTGCGCCGGTAGTAAAGACATCATCAACTACTAAGATACATTTTCCATTTACCAGATTTGTATCTGCCACAAAAACATCTTGCATATTTTTAATTCGTTCTTCGTGGGTGAAATGAGTTTGAGTTTCGGTATATCTTGTTCGGTTTAATCCATTGAATCCCAATAGCTTCTCTTCAAGTCCAGCTGATACTCCAATGGCAATTTTATGGGCCTGATTGTAGCCACGAATTCTATATTTTTTGGGGTGAAGTGGAACACTTGTTATTAAAATCTCATTTTTGTTTTCTTTCCACAACTGAAAACCGGGGTTTAATTTCACTTTTTTTCCAAGCAATTCTCCCAGTATGATTCCAATTTTTCCAACTCCAGTATATTTTAAATTATGCAATAATTCTTGAAGGGAACCACCTGAATCGAATCGCCACAATGCATCTTGAAAGTACACGGTATCGGGCAATAAAATTCCTTCACATGTTTTATTCTTTTCAGGGTTTGGATCGGTATAACGCTTTTTAAGACATGATTCACAAATGTATAATTCTTTTGAGCTTAACCGACCCGAACAAGCTAAACATACCCTTGGGAAAAGAAATTGCTCCGAAATATCAATGAGTTTTTTTAACATTATTCCAATAATTTTCCACGTTAAGTTAATTCATCAGAAACTGAAACACCCTCTTTTACCGGACTCAATATTGATTTTAATTGAATAATTTGAGGTTTAAAAATAACAAATTGAATACCTAGTAAAACAACAAGATAACTGATGAACACGAGAACTGATGCTTGATAATACCTTGCTTGAATAAAAAACAATCCAATTAGAATCGACATCACGACAAAACTTTTAGCAGCATATTTTATTGAAAAATAATCTGAAAATGGCACTTTATTAGGCATCACTCCATCAGCAAGAAACTTACAAACTAGGATATAAACAATGTGAGCAATCAACGTTGCCCAAGCAGGTCCAGTGAATCCAATCCAGTATAAAAAACATACACTTAAAATAGCATTTACTGCTAATTCAACAGCACTTGCCCAAAAGACCAAATTGCTTTTCCCTAAAGCCAAAAGCATGGTATCTGAAAATAAAAAATGAACTACAACAGTCCCTAAATACACTTGAAAAACAGGTGCCGAACTTTAAAATCCGCCAAAAAGAAGTTGCATCAATTGTTCTGAAAAAAGTAAGAATAAAACCAAAAATGGGGCGATAATTGAAAATAAAGTTGAAGAAATCATCCTAATTGTTGCAAATGACTCCTTGAATTTTTGTTCATTAAACTGTTTCCCCAATTGTATAAGTAAGGCAGATGCAGCAGCATTGAGTAAAGCGGAAATAAACGGAATTTTTCGTGCTCCAATTACATAATGAGCAAAAATTGCATCATCAGCATAAAACCAACGAACGAACCAAGAGTCCATATTTACAGATGCAATTCCAGCTAAGGAAACTAGCATTAGACCGCCAACATAGCGAATATCTACTGGTAGACTCGCTTTAATTTGATTCCAAGATACCGAAGTCCAATCCGATTTTGTAAAAAAAATCAAAAATATGGAACGAAGTAATGGCGCAGATATCATGCAAAATGTTACTATTTCAAGTGAATACCCTAGATAAAAAGGAATAACAATACTTGATAACTCAAGTGCATTAGAAACAAGATTATGAGCGAAGAGCCATTTATTTCGGTGTTTTAGTACAAAAACGGATTCTATTACACTAGAAAATCCGGAAAACAACATATAAACGCTAAAATTTCTAAACGCAGCATACAACCCTTTTGCATGGAACAAAGTTTCCCACCAAGGGAAGCCCAACCAAACAATTAAAAACATAATTACGCCTAAAAAAGACGATAACAGTAAGCCAATTGAAATAGATTCAGATCGTTTTGACTCTTCAGAACCACGGTAATACAATAAACTTGATAGAGAACCAGTAACGACTGGACCTAAAACTCCATATAAAATCCAAATAGTACGGTATTGTCCTAGTTCTTGAACAGAAATTATCCGCGTCAAGATCATCGAGACTGCAAGTGCCGAAAAAATCGAAATGCTTCGAGCCATTGTGATAGAAGTAATTCGTTTTAGGAGCAGGGATAAAGTCACAAATAAAGGAGTCTGATGTTTAGGAATGATGCTTCAAGCTAGAAATTAACTAAAAACCAGTGCAAAATACGCAATTAATACTAAAAAGAGCCTTAATCCTTGTTTCAGAAATGGTCAATTTTAGGTACTTTAAATAAGATAAATTCAATTTCTTTCTTTTGAGTCAAACTAGGTTTAGGTAATCATTTAACATTGGTTCTTCTTTATTAATTTTGACTTAATTTTAAAAATTTTGAATGTAGAAAAATCGGTTCCATGTGTTTGTTATTCAGTTTTGATTAAGTAAAACCATCGATTTAACTATTTGCATACCATTCACTTGTGTTTATTTTTGAAATATGTCTTTAAGTCAAGATCTTGAACAAATCCGGATTCATCAAAAACTCAGTCGCGAGGCTGTTCATAGCATTAGTAAAATTTCCGTTTTCATCATTGAATGCATAGAAGACGGAACCATATTTGAGGATACTACAAATGTTACTTATCAACGAAGTTATATTCGAACGTATGCTAAAGTTTTAAAAATTGACGATGCTGATGTTGTACAAGCTTTAGATGAACATTTGGCAGGAATATATAATGCGAGTCTAAGTCAAAAATATCTTTCCGGTGAAATAATTAAGGATAACGTTGAATCTTTAACCCTTGAGCAAAATAACACAACCGAAGCCCCAATTGAGTTATCACAAGAAGTAGAAAAACCTAAAGAACAAACGCCTAAACCGCGAAAAGTGATTAGCGGAATTGCAAGTGATATTACTAGAATACCAGAACTTGATCCATCACCTTATAACAAAACTAAATCTGCTCCAAATGTAGCTTCTGTTAATTGGGCTTCTGTTAACTCAGACAAAAAGGCAGCCGCATTTCCAAAAGTACCTCTACTATTAATTGGATCTTTAGTAATTATTATTGCTGTTGTATATAGCATCATGCAAATAGATTCTATTCCATTTTTTGGAGATTCCGATTCATCAGATACTAAAAAAGAAGTTGTTATAAAAAAAGATGAACCAACCAAACCTGAAGTAACAGCTGAAGAAACAAAAGCTTTAGAAAACGAGCAAAAAGCAGATTCCATTAGCCTAGTCAATCCAGTTAAACCACTAAGCACTCTCGAACCTGAATTCACTCTTCCAGATACTTTATCCATTTTGGTTTGGGCTGCAAATGACAAATTGGAGCCTGTTCGTATAAAAACAGACTTAACGGCTAGTTATTTCCCGTATTGGATCGAAAAAGGAGCTGCTATGAGATTTGATTTCACTTCTGAAATTTCAATTAAAGGTCAATATGAGCGAATGAAGATCTTATTCAATAATCATAGACCAATAGAAGATTTTAAATCTCAGCGTGGAAAAGACAGAGAAATTTTAATAAACAGAAACTTCTTTCAATCAAAAATTGATTTGGTTAAACCTGTAAATGAAACTGAATCTGCAAGTTTACCTAAACCAACTAAAATAACTGACAGACCTGTTTTTTAAGACCTTATGACTGATCTATTTTCAAGTATGGAGGAAAAAGAACAGCATCGAATTTCAGAATTACGAAAAATTCTGAACAAAGCAAATGATGCTTATTATCAGGTTGCGGAACCCTTTTTAAGTGATACGGATTACGATGTTTTAATGAAAGAACTCATTGAGTTGGAAACACGAACGGGTTCACAAACATCAGATTCCCCAAGTCTTCGTGATGGTGGAAAGCCAAACAAAGAGTTCCAAACTGTTACACATCCTACTCCACTACTAAGCCTTTCAAACACGTATAATGAAGGTGAAATACTTGATTTTGACCGCAGAATTAAAGACTTATTAGGTCACAGTGATTATACCTATTCAGCAGAATTAAAGTATGATGGAATGGCACTTCGTCTTTCTTACGAAAACGGAGTCTTACAAATGGCAGCAACTCGAGGAAATGGAGTTGAAGGCGACGATATCTCAACCAATGTAAGAACGGTAAAGTCTATTCCTTTACGCTTGCTAGAAAAGGACTCTTTCTCTCAAGAAATCTTAGATATTCGTGGCGAAGCATTCATGGAAAGAGCAGCTTTTGCACAGCTTAATGAACAACGTGAGGTTGATGGTGAAAGTGAATTTGCTAATCCTAGAAATGCAACAGCAGGAAGTTTAAAACTTCAAGATTCTAAAGTAGTGGCTACTCGCCCTATTCGTTTTTTCGCCTACGATTTATTATCAGATTCATTACCCGCGGCTATTACTCAAACTGAAAAGTTAATTCTTTTAGCAGAAATGGGCTTGCCCGTTTGCGAACATCGTAAACTTTGTAAAACTATTACGGAAGTTATTGAAATAATTGCCGTTTGGGACGAGCTTCGACACACATTACCCTACGACACCGATGGCGTTGTGGTTAAAGTAAATGAAGATCGTTATCGTGATATATTAGGAAGAACTGCAAAAGCTCCTCGTTGGGCTATAGCCTACAAATATCAAGCTGAACAAGCTCAGACACTACTCAAAGACATTAGCTTACAAGTAGGAAGACTTGGAACCATAACACCTGTTGCAGAATTAGAACCTGTTTTTTTAGCAGGAAGCACGGTTAAACGTGCATCTTTGCATAATGAAGATGAGATTTTAAGAAAAGATATTCGCATTGGTGATACTGTCTTAGTAGAAAAAGCTGGAGAAATTATTCCACAAGTAATTTCTGTGGTAAATCCTGATCGCGAAAACAGAAGTGAATCCTTTAAAATGCCTCAGCATTGTCCTGCTTGTAGCTCAGAATTGGTAAAAACAGAAGGCGAAGTAGCATGGAGATGTGAAAACCCTGCTTGTCCACCTCAACTAAGAATTAAAATTGAACATTTTGCAGGCCGAACTGCCATGCAAATTGACGGCTTAGGCGAAGCTATTGTTGATCAGTTAGTATCTGAGAACTTGATTGCAACTTATGCAGATCTATATTCTTTACATCATGATCAGATTGCCAATTTGGATAGAATGGGCGAAAAATCGGCCCAAAATTTACTTGCGAGTTTAGAAGAGTCAAAAAAACGACCTTTCGATAAAGTATTGTTCTCTCTTGGAATTCGATTTGTTGGCGTAACCGTTGCCAAAGATTTAGCTCAACATTTTGGTTCTATTGAAGTTTTACAAAACGCAAGTTTTGACGAATTAACAGCTGTAGATTCAATTGGGCCACGCATTGCAGAGTCTGTTATAGACTTTTTTGCTCAAGAAAAAAACCTTGCACTTATTACAAAATTGAAGGAAGCTGGCTTGCAATTTGAGTTTGAAGCCAAAGAAAAACAATCCGATTTATTTGCGGGAAAAATATTTGTATTAACCGGAACCTTACCTACCTTAAAACGTGATGACGCTAGTCGAATCATTGAAGCAAATGGAGGCAAAGTAAGCAGTTCTGTTAGTAAAAAAACAGATTTTGTATTAGCTGGAGATGAAGCTGGTAGCAAATTAGAAAAAGCTAGGACTCTTGGAGTTCAGGTTTTAACTGAAAACGAATTTTTAACATTAGTTGCGAATTAATTATGTCTTTTATACTAGAAAAATTAGAACACGTATCCATTATCACAATTGGTAACGAAAAATTAAATTTTGAGAATGCTCCAGATTTAAAAACTCAAATTATTCAATCGGCAAAAGATGATCAATTTAGTCCATTAATTATCGACTTAAAAAATGTTCATTTTGCAGACTCCTCTGGCCTATCGGCTTTACTGCTTGCGCAAAGAACTTATAGAGATTCAGATAGACCTTATGTTATTTGTTCAGTTAGTGAACGTGTGATGAAATTGTTACAGATATCTCATTTACATACGGTTTTTCAAATTGCAGAAAATCGTGCTGATGCACTTTCACTAGTATAATTATCAAGAACATCATGAGTTGGCTGTCAAAAATCGGCTTAGCCCGAAAAACAAAACCATCAATAATCTCTGCCGACAGTCAAAAAAAAGAACAGGCTGAGCGTAAGAAATCTATTGCTTATAAATCACTAATTGGGATCGTATTTTTTGGATTCTTAGTAACAGTATATCCAAGAAAAATTATTCAAGAAACAACCTATAAAATTGGTGAGCCTTGGACCCAAGAAGATTTAAATGCTCCTTTTACATTCAGTTTGATGAAAGAAACTGAAGAATATGAAAAGGAAAAAAATTCTATTGAAAAAGAAACCCCGCTC
>Ga0102811_1001701_pt1 | contig 10402 bp, 15 predicted proteins | sample ColrivemetaGS705_FD_84507 | JGI IMG/M metagenome (GOLD analysis project Ga0102811, IMG submission 84507) | Estuarine microbial communities from the Columbia River estuary - Flood tide ETM metaG S.705 | ecosystem: Environmental > Aquatic > Marine > Intertidal zone > Estuary | place: USA: Columbia... | reverse complement strand
AGAAATAGTAAATCCTGTGGACGAAGTAATACCACCCATAGCACTATTATGTCCAGTGTGCGGATTATATAATGGATTGTTAAAATCAATAACGTATTGTGTAACAGTATTTAATACTGGTGTCAATATTTTATTAAGAGTAATTCTTGTTGTGTTAGATAGTATGGAACCATCAGAAGCATCAATCAACCTAGAAAGTTTTGAATGTCTAAACACAACATCAAAGTTTTGCAAGTCACTTGTATTATAATCGTCTATTGTTTTTCTAACAAGAGATTCGATATCTCCGACAGACTTTGTGGTTGTCTTACTATCAAACTTAAAATCTGTTCTTAGTTTAATCTTTGTAACCTCTGGATTAACAAAGGTAGGACGTATAGATGCAACATTATATTTTTTCAAATCATTTGCAATACTATTCTTTTGAGCTTGTGTTAAGTTAACACCAGACTTAGTTCTTACAGATAGAAACACCTGTCCATAAATTGGTGGATCGTTGTCTTCACCACCCCACACTTGAACCGATTTAGTTCCAGCATATACTTGAGGAAGAATTGTTTTATAGTCTTGTGTAGTTACTGCTCTACCTTGAGATGAATAATCTAAAGGAGCATTAAACTTAATAGAAGAAATAGTTTCTGATTCAGCACCACCTCGTGCTGCAATCAAAGTAGCTACAGTTACATCCGTCTCACCATCAACAGAAGTTGTGGAGAAAGTATTTGCACCGTTTGCTTTTGTTTTGTTTGTTACAACATATTGTAGTTGAATAATATTTCCATTTGAAATTGCACTACCAACAACACCATCCCCAAAGTAAACTTCAAACCTTCCGTCACTGCCTTCTTGAAGGAAGTATACGTTAGCACCAGAAGTTACTTGAGTAATATCAGTTGCGAGAGTATATACAGTAGTCGTTACATCACTCGCTGAATTTTGTACGGATACATTTAGAGTTGTAGTATCTCCACGAACATCAGATACTAAAAACTTCTGTTCGATATTATTTAAGTCAACAGTATATCTAGAAGTAATAAGAGTGCCTTCGTATACTGGAATGTTTGCAAATCTCATCACACCGTTTGATGGTGTTACAGATACATCATCGTTAGTAACAAATCCATATGTACTTCCATCCACCTTAGTTGTAAACCGTGTTCCTTTAGCAAGGGTTGCACTGATTGCTGATGAAGAGTTTAATGTTACGTCAACGTATGCGACAGGAGCTCGACATGAACGAGGAGTGTATCCTAATTTCTTTGCATGAGATACAACTGAAGAGCGAAGAGTTGCACTATCTAAGAAAGATTCGTTCATTGCAAAGTTGGCATTCATTGCAAGGTAATGTGTATTGTACGCAAGTAGATCAATGATTTGAGATAAACCAGAACCTTCAAAGTTATAGTCCGTAAACTCATTCTGATTTTTCATGTATGTCTTTAGATTGTCTTTGATTAAATCAAAGTCTAATTCAGTGACTTGTAATTTCTTTGCCATATTATGCGCTCTTCTCTAATTGTTTTAACATCATCTCAGTCTTTCCAAATTAACTTCCATCTCAATAAGTCCAGCTGGAGAATTGATAAGATAAAATTCAATAATAACATTATATCCATTTCTATCAATGTTTGCATCAACTCTTACTGATGACAACTCAACTCGTGGTTCAAAGTTTACGATACACTCTTCAATGTATATTGATAAAGTTTCAGCGGTAGCTATATCTACAGGTTCGAATAGTGTCTTTCGAATATCAGAACCAATCTCTGGGTGAAACGGACGTTCATAAAAATCTGTGTTAATGAGATTACGCACACTTCTCTTTACTGCATCAGCATCTGTCAATCCAGCAATGTCTCCAGTGATAGGGTGTCTTGTGAAAGACAAACTAACATCCTTATACTTTCTAGTTGCCCTAGATGGTGACGCAGACGCATCACTAAATGAGTTTGGGGTAAGTGCCATTTAAATCTCCTTACTTCTATTTATAACGAAAGTTAGAGATTAACGAACTCTCTATTGGCAATATGATTCTCTTCAATATCTTCTTTAGATTGTCCGTGGTATGCAACTGCATGGTGTTCTGCAATCATATTCTCATTAAGAATACTTCCATCTTCCATTCTGAACTGTCCAAGTATTCTACCATACTTACCTTTACCATCTTTAACAGTGACAAGTGTTTGAATTGAACCAACAGGCATACGATCTGTTACATACTTCTTAGCTGCAAGTCCATACTTCTTTTCTTCTAAGTCTCTTGTCCTAGACTCTGGTGTGTCGATACCAAAGAAGCGAATCCTTTGTTTCTTTAACCAAACTCCAAATCCCAAATCAATATCAACATCTGTAGTGTCGCCATCAATCACTTTAATTATTTTACATTTATATTCGTACATTCATTTCTCCTTATCCAGCAGATACATTTCCGCTGCCTGCTGTCATAGCGCCAGCATCTGCTGCATCACCAACTCTTCCTACAGGTTTACCATTAACTGTAACCGTACCAGAACCAGCCTTTAATGTCTCAACATGATCTGGACAAGCTGGTGGACTGTGTGTATGTTCAACTGTAGGAGCGCCAACTACGATTATATTTATACCGTTAGCTGTGACAGTTCCATCTGTATTGGAAGTATCAATAGTTGTAGATGCAGTACATCCGTGTCCTGTATCCAATGCATCACCTTCTCTACATACTGCTGGCATATATCTTTTCCTATGCTAACTGGTAGAATTTACCAGTGTCCTTATATTTCTTATGATTGTACATAGTAAATATCATTGCACGATTGCCCGCATCTTTACATGAGATGTGAATCCAAGGAAGTCCTGAGCCTGTATTCTTATATTCTAGAATCAATTGATCGTGCGGAACATTTTCTCTAATCCACTGAACTCTTGTGTAGTATTCTGATTTTGATACGCCAGGGAATTGAATGTCTGCTGCTTCACCCACATTGTGTTGTGAACCTGTAGACTTTCCTCTAAACGCATTAGTAACAATCATATCTGGATACTGATCTTTGATTGGATCAAGAACGTGTATCGCAAGAGTTTTAAGTTTGTCAATAATTTCTTTTTGAGTGAAACCTTTGTTACCACCCTTTTTAATTTTTGTTTTCGCAACAACAGAGTTCTTAGATAGTTGTCCTAATGTAAAGTGTGTAGATAGTGGAAGTGAATAGTTAACCCCACCAATAACATCTCCAGCACCATCATACTTAAAGTCTGCTTGTGCAGATTCAAGTGCAGCAGTATCCGCCGCTGCTTCTGGTTCTGCACTAAAGGCCGAACCTTCTTCTCCATGTTCTTCACCTTCATCTGGAATGCGAGGAATAGATGTTGCCTTTCTAGACGCACCACTTGTATTAATCTTACCTGTCAATGCATTAAAGGAATAGTCTGAGAATGAGGTTGGCATAATATCACCAGCTTCGATTGCTGATTTAATTTCTGCATCACTCTTTTCTTCATCATCACCAGCAAAGAATTCATCAGACTCACTTAAAGGAACAAAAGGTTTTTCCTCTAATACTTCTGCTTCTTTCGGTGCCTCAATCTTACCAGCAAACCCATCTGTGTCATACTCTTCATCATCAATACTGAATGGTAGAATACCAGTTGCAATATCTCCTGTGTCCATGAATGTAACTTCTGGTGCGTATCCATCTCCAGCTGGTGGTGAAGGTTTAACACGAGGAACGATAGGAACAACAGCAGTAATAGTTGATACAGTAACAGCAGTTGCACTTCCGTCATTCAATCCAACAGTTGCACCATCAATATTGATTGCAGCACCCGAACCAAATTTAGTTGCACCGCCACCATATACAGTTAGTGCAGCATCAGTACCGATACTCATTGCACCAGTTGATGTTATATTCGTTGTACCAGTAGACGCAATGTCTAGTGTAGCTTCAGTATGGAAAGAAGATGCACCTTTAATAGTTGTCGCAAAGGTTCCTTCTGCCAACATACCTACGTTACCAGTGATGTTAGTGGAAAGGTTTCCTTTAATGTCTGTAAGTGAATCCCCATCAATAACCATATCATAATTACCAAGTACTGCATTCGTAAAGTTTGCGGCGGTAATGATTTGCATGTCACCTTGGGATTGTTGTAAGAACTTTCCAACAGACTGTTGTGTCATTGTAGTCTGTGCAGTCATCTCTATTGATTCGTTTGCGAACATGCGGATATTTTTACCAGCATGGAAGTCGATGTTCTGTCCTACATTAAACTTTAAGTGTTCATCAATCTGTGCATCCATACTACCACGCACATACAGAGATGCATCACCATCAACGAATACTTTCATGTTACCACGAACACGAACCTGTTTGTCATTATGAACTATTTCAAAATCATTACCGACAATCTTAGTTACCTTAGTACCGTCTGGATGTACTTCATAGAAAGTTCCAGAACGATGATACTCGTGTATACGTTCATGCCCTGGCGTGTCATCAAACTCTTGGATGTGTCCACTCTCTGTTTCCTTTACATGGTTGAAAGGATACTGAGCATTGTATGATGGTTTAGGTTCACCAGTTAAGTCATCGACATTATCTGATTTAAATTTATTAACAGGGTGTTGGTTTCTTTGATCGTTTACTGCAAGACGATTGGTGTCCGCTTCGTTTACTCTACGAGGATAGAACCCATTAGGGTCACTAAACCCTTTGAGATTATTTCTTTTAGATACAATGACTTCAACCTCTGCACCTTCTCTTGGCGGTTCATCAAATGTAATCTTACCTGATTCAATCTTATATGACATTTCTTAAACCCCCTTCTCTGCAAGATATTCTTTTAGTGTGATAGTACCATTCTTGAGTCTACTATCAACTCCCTTTGGAAATTGTTCTGGATAGAAGTGTCCGCTGTCACCAGAGATATCATTCTTTAGTCCTGCTGATGCAAACGCTGATCTAGCACGTTGGGTATAGTTAGCGTCACCTCTAGTACCTTTATCCCATACACCATTCTCATAGATTACTAAATCTATCGCACACGCAAAGTTATGCCATGAGTTGCCCGGCCTTGCAGCAAGAGGCCCACCCGCTTGGTGTTTACGATATAGTTCTAATTGTTTTGCATTGCTTCTATATGCGTGACCGATGTTACAATCATGGTCTGGATTATCATCAAGGAACTTATTAATGCCTGTAATAAATTTACTTCTAAGTTCTGGTGCAAGTTGATTAACTTTTCCTGCCATTTGATTTCCAAATCTAGACCTACCAAACTCAGATGATTCAGATCTTGCACCATCACCAAAGTATGCATCTGGCGGAACCTCAACATTGTTTTCTGATTCGGGTGGATTGTTAGTTGCACGTTGTACTACACCATCAATCTTTACTAGGACTGTAGAGTCTGTTGCATCGGCGGGCGTAGAAAATTCTGTAGTCGTACCATCACCTAAAACCAGTGACTCAGATATGTCTGGTGGTGGAAGTGTTTGGTTTGGAGAGAAGTCGTGAGGAGAGTCACCACTTGGAGCTGCAGCAGCAGAAGTAACGCCAGGGATTGTACCCATCACCATAGGTTCTTGCATGAAGTCTGGATCACGCCAGAAACCAAATACCCACGAACCTTCAATCGGCCCTGTGGGAGAACTACCAATACCACCAGCAGAAGCAGAGTTCGCTGGTTGTACACATACTGCCCAAGGTAAGTCTACCGTAGGAAGTTTTGTTTTATCTTCAGTATGATAACCGTACACACGAGCTCGTACTCGTCCAAGTGCAAGTGGATCATTTCTATCTTCTACTACACCGAACCACCAAACGAAACCGTCACGGCCAGCGAAGAATGTATTGTCAGTAATCGCCATCTATAATCTCCTTACAGGTATTTATAATGAAACCACAGAAGCACATGTGTGATATTGAAGACACACATTTATACTAATAGATTAATCTATTGACAAAAAGACGTATTTGTAATATAAGTAAAGGTGTGAAAAGAAATCACATAGTATATTAAAAGGAAATCCTAAAATGAAAACGACTCTAATCGCTGCAGCATTTGTTGTTGCAGGCACACCACTATTGGCTGAAGGTTTAACTTTCGGCGGCGAAGTAGATTCTGAATACAAAGTAGATGCAGAATCAATGACAGTAACATTGACACCAGAAGTAAATTACGGAATGGGTAAATGGAACGTAGAAGCAAGTACAGACATTTCTGTATACAACAACAAGTCAACTGCTGACTCAGACTTTGTATTGTTTGACGCATTGGACAATGGTACACATCCAGTACTAGACTTTGAAGTCACATACGGATTGCGTGACAATGTAGAATTGTCTGCTGGTTCTTCATGGGACTTGAATGCAGGCAAACGAGGCGATGTTACAATCGGGGCATCGTTTAGTTTCTAATTTGTTTCTTATTGTTTACAATGTACATTATATGAAACAGTTTACATAAAAAAAAGGAAAGGCAATAATTGCCCTTCCTACACTTGAGTTCCTAGAGAACCAGTAATACTAGTCATCTTCTTAAAGATAACATTCAGACCTTCCTCACATAGAAACCCTTGTACCGTATCACCTTCACGAGTGATGCCGGGCAGTTCTACTTGAGACTTGCCATCAAAGATTGCAATCTCATACATTCCCTTCTTACCACCGTAAGACATACTATGACTTACCACAGACATTTCATACTTACCAAACTTTATAATGGCTTGAACACCATCATAGAGTTTTTCGAATTTTAGTTTTTCAAATTTCATTTCATTCTCCTTTAGACCGTTGACCGCATTTCTTTAATAAGATGATTCTTATCACGCATCGCAGCCATTCTGTTATATCCCTCTAACCATTTCAGAGGAGACATAATGTTTTGCGATACGGACATCTTGAGTTTACGAGAGCGAAACTCTTTCTTCAAGTCTTTCGCCATCTGAGTTCCCAAGAACCGTGAGACAAGTTTCACCAAGTCAACACGAAACCCTACATCGTGATGCATGTTCCCAGCCGTGTGGGTGAGTTCATGGATGATGGTGTACTTGTTTGTACCGCAGTTTGGACGCAGAGAGATAACACCGTTGTATCCCGCCGTACCCGCTACACGAGGACTAGAAGACGCCTTCATAAAACGTAGAGTAGGACTCTTCTGACCATTATTACCGCATAGGTTCTGATACGTCTTAGACTTGACAATGCGTTTGAAGTACTGTGTGGTTTCCTTCTCTGATAGATTAACTGAACTATCTGGATACTTACGCTGTACGGCAAACTCCGCTGAGTAAACCTTAGAACGACCACTGTCTACACCAGACGCCTGTAAACGTCCTGTACGAATTGCACGAGACTTCTTTGCAAAGTAATTCGCATACTTGTTTGCAAGGTCATTATTCATTACACCAGTAGCAAGTGCAGATTGATATGCGTCAGTAGAACTATACATTATACATTCTCCGTCATTGCGTATTGTGGAACTGTAAACATGTCATCAAACATCCCTACCTCATCAAAACCATTAAGAACCATTCCTTCGAATGCATCCCCACCCTTCTCATAGACAACTAAGTCGCCCTTAATGAATCCCTGATAGGAACCAATCTCTATGTCAGTGACTTGCATCTTCATCTCTACACCGTGGTATGTCTGTTCAATAATCATAGTCTCTCTCTTTCTTTATCTTATGTAGCCATTATACTTGATCTAATAACAAGTGTCAAGTAAAAAATGAAAATAAAAATGTAATAAAAACAATGACTTAGAAATTAATTTCAGATTTTTTTATTACTAGGGTAGTGCAATTGGATTGCTCTCAGTTTTGGGGGTGGCCATTTCTGGAAAACGATTGAAGTGGATGGAATAGTTATCTGTATCTTTATTGCATTTATAGATTACATTTGCCCAGCCAGTTCTAAGGGGGCCATTATACCATACTCTGATGGTGGTGTCAAGAGACATGCAGTGATATTTCTATCCTAGCCCATGCGGGCGCCAGTCGTCTCTCTACCTGTTCAGAACCTCTCTACTTGTCCCTCTTGTCCACGCATCTCTAAGATGACGTAGGGTACACTAGGGTTCATGGTCACTCTCCCAGCCCAGTCACAAGCGTCTTCCCAATCCACGAAGTGCATCTTCTCTGTAATGGTTAAACCCTCTATGATGCCTTTGAGTCCGTACTTCTCGTACTCTACCTGATAGCCCATACCCAAGTATTCTTTCTTTAATGTTTCTAACATCTCAATTGAATTCATTCTATAGTTCTTTCTCTCTAAGGTACATACCTATTATACCATAGGTAATACCAGTTGTCAACAGTTAATTAAGCACAAGCACGAACTAATCTCTGCAAGTCACTATCCTTATAGTCACCTTTAGAACACCAGTTACGCATTGCAGAACACTCTGTCTGAGCACTCAAGCACTGTTCGAACAGAGGACATGTATCACAAGGACACTCTCTCTTGTTCTCAGGCCCATAATGCATCTCTTCATGGTTAATGTTAGAGCGAACACTAGAGAAGATACCCTGTCCAACAGAAGTACTTAACTCAGCGATTAGATTTGATGTATTCATATTCATATTACTCCTTAATTCTCAACCTTACATACCTATTATACCCTACTGTCAATAGATTGTCAAGTCTTTTTTTCACTTTATTTCAATTATTTTCAATTAATTTCACCATGTGACATTACTACAACAGGACAATCATACCCATAGTACTGCCCACTATGAGTACCGCCCATAAAAAACCTAGTATAATCAACCACTTAAGCAGTTTGAACATAAGGCTTATTCCATGAACCAATGTTAACGTCTGTGTAATGACTCCTGTGAAAGTAATCAGTCATAGCATCATCCTCACAGAACCAATCAGAACCCTTCATGGCAGCAAACAACTCATTCAAGAACCTCTGCGCCTTGCCCTTATAGTTCTCTTCTATCCAATAGGGATTAACCTGTGTATAACCCTCACCATGACTGTGTTCGAACTTCAACGCACCAGACTTGATGTTAACTACAAGGGATGAATGATGCTTCACAGCAATAGAACCCTTCATGCCGTACTTCTTCAGCACCGCTTTGATGCCTGGAGCCAGTTGTTTCTTCTTCTCTTGTGATACATACGCCATAATCAGTTCCTTTTCTCAGTTTATGTAGCCATTATACACTTGTTTTGAGAACATGTCAACCCCTAAATGCAAAATAAATCAAAATAAATGCAAATAAATCGCTTGACAATGGCTTGGAGATGTGGTATAATGGCTACTGAAATGGAGGAATACCGATGAATTGACGAAATTAACTGAAAAAATCTCTTGACTTTTCTGAGAGGCCCTGATATAATTTCTGGTCAGTCGGTCAATAACACCCTTTAATGCACTAAGCACAAAGCGTTATGCCATTTATTTTAACCTTTTTTTAATAGTGGGATTTTATCCCATTTTCTGGGATATTGTGGGATTTCCATCCGCAAAGGTAAATCAGTCTCTATCCTTGGAGGATTTACCTGATAGATAGTTAGGTACATCTACCTCTTTCCTATCCATATAGTCTTGTAGTTCACTCCATATCCAATAGAATGGCATCAGTACTACACTCATTACTCCTAGTGTGGTCAGTATAACCCCTAGTATGATGATAACACCGACTGTCTTTAGTTTATCCACTAACATATGGTGTTCCATCCTTATTCTTTTGATACCAGTTCTTTTGATGATGTATCTTTGCTTTGAGTTCTACTACTCTACTGGTGATTGATTGGTCTAATGGGATAAGGCACGTTAATGCCCTATCTATTAGATCAATGTCACTTACATCCAATGTGAATGACGTATTAGGTTTCATTAGTTCCATCCCTTTTCCATTAGTTCAGCGATACGTTGTTGTTGACGTTGTATCTCCTCTGCTTGTGTGAGTATCTTGTCTTTTTGACGTTCTACTCTATTCCATGTCTTAGGTGTTACTACCTTTCCCTTACCGTTTTTCATACATCTTCCTTATGTATTGTGTGTGTTTATAGTCCTAGTATACCGAATAGGTTGAACCAGCCCATGCTTGTTCCTATTACTACTGGTATACCAATCATTGTCAGTGCTATGATGAAGAATGCGAGTCCTACACCTTTGTTATGATAGGGGTCATTACTCATTTGATAATCCAATCCATGTTCATCCAATCTGTATCTTCTGGCATCATCTCAACTTTGTCGCCGTGAATTTGCTGAATCTGATCCCAAACACTAGCATTATTCATTCTCAGTGTGTACGACTCTTTATAACAACGATATCGAGAACCACTAGAACCATAGAAGTAATAGCACTCTTCGTCCTCTTCTGCCTTTGTAATGCCACTGTTCATACGCCAACTGTCGCCATCTAAGTAACCGCCAGATGTTCCAACAAGAAGACGATAGTGAGGT
>Ga0102811_1001696_pt1 | contig 10413 bp, 8 predicted proteins | sample ColrivemetaGS705_FD_84507 | JGI IMG/M metagenome (GOLD analysis project Ga0102811, IMG submission 84507) | Estuarine microbial communities from the Columbia River estuary - Flood tide ETM metaG S.705 | ecosystem: Environmental > Aquatic > Marine > Intertidal zone > Estuary | place: USA: Columbia... | reverse complement strand
TGTCAAGTATTACATACAATTAATTATAATTTCTTTGTCCAAATATAGCACTTCCTACTCTAATCATGGTACTTCCTTCTTCAATGGCAATTTTATAATCATCACTCATACCCATAGATAATACGGTTGGATCAAAATTGAGAGTATTGTATTTTTTTGAAGTTTCAAAATATTTTTTCAAAGTTTTAAACTCAGCTCTCACAATTTTTTCATCATCCGTAAAAGTGGCCATTCCCATAAAACCCAGAATGTTGATGTTTTTTAAACTTTGAAATTCTTCAGAATTTAATAACTGTTCAACATCGTTAAAAGACATCCCGAATTTTGTTTCTTCTTTTGCAATCTTAAGTTGTAACAAGCAATTGATAATTCTGTTTTTCTTTAGTGCTTGTTTGTTAATTTCAATCAAAGTTTTAAAACTGTCTACTCCATGAATTAAATCCACAAAATGAGCCATGTACTTTACTTTATTACTTTGCAAATGCCCAATCATATGCCATTGAATGTCTTTTGGCATTTCATCAAACTTTTGAGCCATTTCCTGAATTTTATTCTCTCCAAAAACTCGTTGCCCAGCATGGTAAGCTTCTAAAATTTCAGAAACGGGTTTGGTTTTCGAAACCGCAACCAATGTAACTTCTTGTGGTAAGGAATTGGTAATGGTATGCAAATTGTTTTGTATGCTCACTTAAAATTAATCTAATTTATTAATTACCAAACCAGATCGTAACTTTGGCTCGAACCAAGTTACTTTTGGAGGCATTATATTTCCGGTGTCTGCAATGTGCATTAATTGTTTCATACTCACAGGGAATAGTGCAAAAGCAACAGCCATTTCACCACTATCAACACGTTTACTCAATGCTCCCAAGCCTCTAATACCACCAACAAAATCTATTCTTGTTGAAGTTCTTAAATCTTTAATGTCTAAAATTGGCTCTAAAATATATTTTGATAAAACACTTACGTCTAAACTATCAATAGGACTGTTATCATCAAAAGTTCCTTTTTTAGCGGTCAATCCAAACCATTTTTTATCTAAATACATAGTAAAATCATGTAATTTTTCTGGATTTATAATTGAATCACTCATTTGAGTAATTTCAAAATTTTCTTCTATTTTGGTTAGGAATTTCTCTGAAGTCAATCCGTTTAAATCTTTTACAACACGGTTATAATCAATTATTTGCAGTTGATTGTCAGGAAAATGAACTGCCATAAAAAAGTTGTAAGGCTCGTTACCAGTATGGTTTGGATTTTTTGATTGAAACTCTTCACTCATTCCAGCAGCCGCAGCAGTTCTGTGATGACCATCAGCAACATACGTAAAAGGCACTTTTTCTTTAAAAAGCTGTTCTAATGTTTTGTTAACATCCGCATCTTCGATTACCCAAAAATGATGACCAAAACCATCTTCAGCAAAAAAATCGTATTCAGGATTTTTGGATGTTACAATGTTTGAAACAATCGCATCAATTTCAGGAACGGCTCTATAGGTAAAGAATACAGGCTCAATATTGGCTACCAAACTTCTAGTTAAAATCTTTCTATCTTCTTCTTTGTCAGGACGCGTTAATTCGTGTTTTTTTATAATTCCATTTTTATAATCTTCACAAGAAGCCGCGCCAACAATACCATACTGTGTTTTGCCATTCATAGTTTGAGCATAAATATAGTAATGGTCTTCAATATCCTGAATTAAAAAACCTTGCTCTTGAAAAGCATTAAAATTATCCTTGGCTTTGTTATAAACTTTTTCGTCGTGTATGTCTATATCTTTATCAAAATCAATTTCTGCACGTGTAATATGTAATAAGGAAGATTTTTTTCCTTCAGCCATTTTTAAGGCTTCTTCAGTATTCATAACATCGTAAGGTAAACAAGCTACATCTTGAGCTATATTTTTTGGTGGACGAAGTCCTTTGAAAGGTTTAATAATTGCCATAATAAATTTAAATATTGAGGTTTTAAAGGTTCAAAGTTACAATTATTAACTTTTATAAACTAAAAAAGGCTGTTTAATTAACAGCCTTTTTTACCTTCTTTTGATACTATTTTTAGCTTAAAATTTCAATAATTTGTTGTGCTAATTCAGTTCCAATTCTATCTTGTGCTTCAGCAGTTGCTGCACCAATATGAGGTGTAAGAGAAAGGTTAGGATTCATTAATAATTGAATTTCTGGAGTAGGTTCATTTTCAAAAACATCCAAAGCTGCTTTTGCGATTTTTCCACTTTCTAAAGCAGCGACTAAAGCTACTTCATCAATGACACCACCACGAGCGGCATTAACCAATATAGCGCCATCTTTCATTATTTCAAATTCTTTGGTTGAAATAGCATACTCTTTTTGAGCAGGCACATGCAACGTAATAAAGTCAGCTTGTTTTAAAACTTCATCTTTTGAAATAGTGTTAATATTAAAAAATAATGCTTGACCATCGAAAAATTCTACTTCTAAGTTAACTGCATCAATAAAAGGATCAAAAGCTATAACTTTCATTCCTAAACCTAAAGCAATTTTTGCAGTTGCCTGGCCAATTCTACCAAAACCAATAACACCTAGTGTTTTTCCTTTTAGCTCAATTCCTTTTGCATATGATTTTTTTAAGGTATTGAATTTTACATCACCTTCTAAAGGCATATTTCGGTTTGAATCGTGTAAAAAACGAACCATTCCAAATAAATGTGCAAAAACCAATTCAGCAACAGAATGCGAAGATGCAGCAGGTGTATTGATTACTTTTAAACCTTTTTCACGAGCATATTCAACATCAATATTGTCCATTCCAACACCACCACGTCCGATTATTTTTAATGAAGGGCAATTGTCTATAATGTCTTTTCTAACTTTTGTAGCGCTTCTAACAAGTAATACATCTATTAGGTTTTTATTTATATAATCAACCAATTGGTCTTGGGCAACTGTAGTTAAGTCAACTTCAAACCCATTTAATCCTAAAGCGGCGATACCACTTTTGGCTAATCCGTCATTTGCTAATACTTTCATTATCTTAAATTTTTATTTATTAGTTTGTTTTTCAAGTTGTTGCATTGCATCAACTAAAACTTGTATACTTTCAATTGGCATTGCATTGTAAATACTTGCACGGTAACCACCAACAGATCTATGACCTTTTATACCACTTATACCAGCTGCATTCCAAAGTTTATCGAAAGCTTCTTTATTGGCTTCATCGGTTAAATTAAAAGTAACATTCATTAATGAGCGATCTTCTTTTTCAGCAAAACCTTTAAATAATGGGTTTCTATCAATTTCAGCATAAATAAGAGCAGCTTTAGCTTCATTTAATTTTTCAATTGCTGGAATTCCACCTAAATCTTTTAACCATTGAAGTGTTAACATGGAAACATATACAGGGAAAACGGCAGGTGTATTAAACATACTATCACTTTCAATATGCTTTTGGTAATCTAACATTGCAGGAATGGTTCTCCCTGTTTTACCTAAAATGGCATCTTTTACAACAACCAAAGTTGCTCCTGCAGGACCCATATTTTTTTGAGCTCCAGCATAAATGATATCAAATTTTGAAAAATCTAACTGACGAGAAAAAATATCAGAACTCATGTCGCAAACCAATAAAGCGTCAGTTTTAGGGAATTCTTTTATTTGAGTACCGTAAATAGTGTTATTTGATGTTGTATGAACATAATCAACATCTTTAGGAACTGTATAATTTTTTGGAATGTAATTGTAAGTCTTATCTTTTGAGGAAGCAAATACTTCAACTTCACCTAATAACTTAGCTTCTTTAATTGCTTTTGCAGCCCAAACACCAGTATCAAAATAAGCGGATTTACCACCAACTTTTAAGATGTTGTATGGAACCATTAAAAATTCTAAACTTGCACCACCTTGTAAAAACAATACTGAATATCCTTCTGGTAAATTCAATAATTCTTTAACTAAATTGCGGGCATTTTCCATTACTTCCACAAATTCTTTGCTTCTGTGTGAAATTTCGATTAACGATAAACCTAGACCATTAAAATCCAATACTGCTTCAGCTGATTTTTTTAAAACTTCTTGTGGTAAAATACACGGACCTGCACTAAAATTATGTTTTTTCATTTTTATAAAATATGAATTAAATTCTACAACAAATTTCGATAAAAAAAGACAAATACAAGCAGTATTTTTACTAAAAAAAATATTATAATTTCAATAAAAATTCAAGCGTATCCACATTATCTGCGTAATTCCATAATTTAGGGCGTTGAGATTCTCCTAATTTTACGAAATCTACAACGTTTTCGTTGCATACAATACATTGAATTTGCTCGCTTTCCGAATGTAGTTTTGTTGTTAAAGTATTGAAGTCATCATAATATTCATAAAAAATAGTTGCTATAGGTGATGCATAACTGGTAGCTTCTTCTTTCAACATTACAAAACCATTATCTAAAATTTTAAATAAACTCATTAAATAAACCGCTTTATTATAATCGTAATTGTTTTCGTATTTTTTGTAATTTATAATGTCATTAAATTTGTACAAAGCATTAAAAAGCAGCTCGAAATTATAATTTTTTGGAACAAACAATTTTGAAACACTTCTGCAACCCAACCCAAAATATTGAAAAATATCTTCACCTAAACCTTCTAATTCTTCATTGGTTTCATTTCCAGTAATAATTGCAACGGAGTTTCTGTTTTTACGAATAATGTTTGGGTGTTTACCAAAATAATGTTCAAAATAACGTGCGGTATTGTTACTTCCTGTTGCAATAACAGCATCAAAACCGGTTAGTTTTTCTTGCGTGAAATTGATTTTATTTTTGAAATCAGCATTGTAATGTTCCAAAAATTTCGCAATTAAAGGTAAAAAATGTTTGTCGTTAGAGGATAATTTCACCAAGGCATTGTTCCCTGTAATTAACACGCTTAAAAAATCGTGAAAACCTACCAAAGGAATATTGCCAGCCATAATAATGGCTACAGTTTTTGGTTCAACATTTTCATTGAAATTATAATTTGAAGTCCAGATGGTTAAATTTTCAAGGCTTAAAGCTTCACTCCAACTTTCAAAAGATTTTAATACATTATCTTTTGTAAACCAGCCATTAAATTCTTGAGCTCTTTCAATTTGCATTTTAAAAGCATCAAAAAACAGCGTATTGAATTCGGAGTCATCGAATTTTTCAATTTTTGAATTTGAAAATTGTTTAAAAAATGTACCTAATTTTACAAAGGCGCCAATTCGCTGCTCTAAATTCATCTTAATTAATTTATATTTGCTGCAAAATTAATCTAAAAAATAGTATGGCCATAAAAATAACCGATGAATGTATAAATTGTGGCGCTTGTGAGCCTGAATGTCCAAATAATGCCATTTATGAAGCATCAGAAGAATGGAAATATGCTGAAGGAACTTCGCTTGAAGGTAAGGTAGTTTTACCAAATGGAAAGGCTGTTGATGCAGATGCAATTCAAGAACCTATAAATGATGAGGTTTATTATATAGTTACTGATAAATGTACAGAATGCAAAGGCTTTTTTAATGAACCTCAGTGCGCTGCTGTTTGTCCGGTAGACTGTTGTGTTCCTGATGAAGATAATGAAGAAACAGAGGCTGCTTTATTAAGTAAACATCAGTTTTTGCATAAAGGTGAAGTTTAAGGTTTTAAGTATGAGAGTTTAAGCAAAAAACAAACATGATATCGATTGATATTTGAAACTGTTAGCAATCAAAATTCAAATTTTTGATACCGAATATTTAAACTTAAACTTTTTTAACCATCATCGTAAATCTATCAAACTATAAATACTATATTTGCACCTCCAAAAAATAAAATCATGAAGGCAGGAATTGTAGGATTACCGAACGTAGGAAAATCAACTTTATTTAATTGTTTATCAAATGCAAAGGCTCAAAGTGCCAACTTCCCTTTTTGTACTATTGAACCTAACATTGGTGTTGTAAACGTACCAGATAATAGGTTGGCCAAATTGGAGGAATTGGTAAAACCGTTGCGTGTGCAAACTGCTACGGTTGATATTGTTGATATTGCAGGCTTGGTTCGTGGAGCAAGTAAAGGTGAGGGTTTAGGAAATCAGTTTTTAGCAAACATTCGTGAAACCGATGCAATTATACACGTAATTCGTTGTTTTGATAATGATAATATTATACACGTAGATACTACAATTGATCCTGTTCGAGATAAAGAAACTATTGATATTGAATTACAGTTAAAAGACTTAGAAACTTTAGATAAAAGAATAGATCGCGTTAAAAAAAATGCAAGAACAGGAAATAAAGAAGCACAAAAAGAATTTGATGTTTTAGAAAAAGTGAAGATTGGATTGGAATCAGCAATTTCAGTAAGAGCAATTAAATTAACGGATAAAGAACGCGAAGAATTTATAAAACCATTACAATTTATTACTGACAAACCCGTATTATACGTTTGTAATGTTGATGAGAATTCAGCTGTAAATGGCAATACTTATGTTGACGCCGTAAGAGAAGCTGTGAAAAATGAAGATGCTGAGGTTATTGTATTGGCGGTAGGAACCGAAGCAGATATTACTGAATTAGAAACCTTTGAAGAACGTCAGCTATTTTTAGAAGATTTAGGTTTGCATGAGCCAGGCGCTTCCGTTTTAATTAGAACTGCATATAAATTATTGAATCAACAAACCTATTTTACCGCTGGAGTTAAGGAAGTTCGTGCGTGGACAATTAATATTGGGGATTCAGCACCACAAGCTGCAGGTGTAATTCATACCGATTTTGAAAAAGGATTTATTCGTGCAGAAGTAATTGCGTATGATGATTTTGTAAAATACGGTAGTGAAGCAAAAGTAAAGGAAGCTGGTAAAATGCGTGTTGAAGGAAAAGAATACATTGTTAAAGATGGGGATGTGATGCATTTTAGATTTAATGTGTAAATAAAATTTTAAATAAATATTGTTTGAAAGTCTGTTAATATTTTTAGCAGACTTTTTTTTATTTTTTCTGTTAAAATAGTACATTAGCAGTTCTTCAAGAATTTTACAAATTTTAATGACTGAACAAACAAATTACACTGAGGATAACATTCGCTCGCTAGATTGGAAAGAACATATCCGAATGCGCCCGGGAATGTATATTGGTAAATTAGGTGATGGATCTTCACCAGATGATGGAATTTATATTTTAATAAAAGAAGTATTGGATAACTCCGTTGACGAATATGTCATGGGAGCCGGAAAAACCATTGAAGTTTCAGTAAAAGATGAATCCGTTTCTGTTCGCGATTATGGTCGTGGAATTCCTTTAGGAAAAGTAGTTGATGTTGTTTCTAAAATGAATACTGGAGGAAAGTACGATTCCAGAGCTTTTAAAAAATCGGTGGGTTTAAATGGTGTTGGTACAAAAGCTGTAAATGCCTTATCTTCTTATTTTAAAGTCCAATCTATTCGTGATGGACAAACCGCTTTTGCTGAATTTTCAGCAGGAGAAATTACTTTGGAAGAAAAACCTCAAGAATCTACACTTAGAAAAGGGACCAAAGTTACTTTCATTCCGGATAAAGCAATTTTCACAAAATTCAAATACAGAAATGAATACATAGTGAAAATGATTAAAAACTATGTATATCTTAATACAGGTTTAACAATCCTTTTTAATGGTGAAAAATATTATTCTGAAAATGGATTGAAAGATTTATTGAACGAAAATATTGATGAAGAATCAAAATTATTCCCAATTGTTCATTTAAAAGGAGAGGATATTGAAATTGCAATAACCTATAGCAAAGCCCAATATAGTGAAGAATATCACTCGTTTGTTAATGGGCAGCATACAACACAAGGAGGAACACATCAAAATGCTTTTAGAGAAGCAATTGTTAAAACCATCCGTGAGTTTTTCGGGAAAAATTATGAATCATCAGATATTCGAAAATCCATAGTTTCTGCTATTAGTGTTAAGGTTATGGAGCCAATTTTTGAAAGTCAGACAAAAACAAAATTAGGTTCAACAGAAATGGGAGGTGATCTTCCAACTGTTCGTACTTTTATTACCGATTTTGTGAAGAAAAATTTAGACAATTACCTTCATAAAAATCCAGATACAGCTGATAAAATTCAAAAGAAAATACTACAAGCTGAAAGAGAACGAAACGATTTATCTGGAATTCGAAAATTAGCGCGTGAACGAGCAAAAAAAGCAAGTGTTCACAATAAAAAATTACGTGATTGCCGGGTTCATTTTAATGATTTGAAAAAGGACGATCGTTTGGAAAGCACATTGTTTATTACCGAAGGTGATTCAGCAAGTGGTTCAATCACAAAATCTAGAGATGTAAATACACAAGCCGTTTTTAGTTTGCGTGGTAAGCCGTTAAATTCCTATGGGATGAACAAAAAAATCGTATATGAAAATGAAGAATTTAACCTTTTACAAGCAGCCTTAAATATTGAAGATGGTTTAGAAGAATTGCGTTATAATAACATTGTAATTGCAACTGATGCCGATGTTGACGGCATGCACATACGTTTGTTATTAATTACATTTTTTCTGCAATTTTTCCCTGAATTAATTAAAGAAGGGCATTTGTATATATTGGATACTCCTTTATTCAGAGTGCGTGATAAAAAACAAACGTTTTATTGTTATTCACTTGAAGAAAAGCAGGAGGCTATGAATGCATTAAAAGGAAAACCGGAAATTACACGTTTTAAAGGTTTGGGTGAAATTTCACCCGATGAATTCGTGCATTTTATTGGGGATGATATTCGATTAGATCCTGTTATGTTAGATAAAGAAATGCCAATTGATAAAATGTTGGAATTTTATATGGGTAAAAACACGCCAGATCGACAAAAATTTATCATCAGAAATTTAAAAGTTGAATTAGATATTTTAGGCGAATCTTAATATGTTAGAAGAGAACAACGACCATTTAGAAGAAGATTTTGGGAATCAAGAAACGATTACCAAAGTTACGGGAATGTACAAAGATTGGTTCTTAGATTACGCTTCTTATGTAATTTTGGAGCGTGCAGTGCCAGGTATTAAAGATGGTTTTAAACCCGTACAACGCAGAATATTACATTCAATGAAAGACTTGGATGATGGGCGTTACAATAAAGTAGCGAACATTGTTGGGCATACAATGCAATATCATCCGCATGGCGACGCTTCAATTGCTGATGCCATGGTTCAAATTGGTCAGAAGGAATTACTGATTGATATGCAAGGAAACTGGGGTAATATTTTAACCGGTGACCGCGCAGCAGCATCTCGTTATATTGAAGCTCGTTTATCTAAATTTGCTTTAGATGTTGTTTTTAATCCAAAAACTACCGACTGGCAATCTTCTTACGATGGCAGAAGAAAAGAGCCAATAGATTTACCTGTAAAATTCCCTATGTTATTGGCACAAGGTGCTGAAGGAATTGCTGTAGGGCTTTCAACAAAAATATTACCTCACAATTTCAATGAATTAATTGATGCATCAATAAAGCATTTAAAAGGTAAAACTTTTACATTAATACCAGATTTTTTAACTGGAGGGATTGCGGATTTTTCTAATTATAATGATGGCAAACGTGGCGGAAAAATTAGAGTTCGCGCTAAAATAGGGCAACTCGATAAAAAAACCTTGGTTATTACTGAGATTCCTTTTGGAACAACGACTTCAAGTTTAATAGATTCTGTATTAAAAGCAAATGATAAAGGCACTATTAAAATTAAACAAATTGAAGACAATACGGCTGCAAATGTGGAAATTTTAATTCATTTGCCTTCAGGAATTTCACCTGATAAAACCATTGATGCTTTATTTGCCTTTACAAGTTGCGAAAACCCAATTTCGCCTTTGTGCTGTGTTATTGATGATAATAAACCCGTTTTTATTGGCGTCTCTGAAGTATTAAGACGTTCAACAGATCATACCGTTGAATTGTTGAAATTGGAATTGGAAATTCAGCTAAATGAATTAGAAGAACAATGGCATTTTGCTTCATTGGAAAGAATTTTTATTGAAAATAGAATTTACCGTGATATTGAAGAAGAAGCAACCTGGGAAGGGGTAATTAAAGCCATTGATGAGGGTTTAAAACCACATATCAAGCATTTAAAACGAGCCATTACTGAAGAAGATATTGTTCGATTGACGGAGATTAGAATTAAGAAAATATCAAAATTCGATATAGATAAGGCAAAACAATTTATTGAAAGTTTAGAAGATAAAATTGCCGAAGTAAAACATCATTTAGCAAATTTGATAGACTTTGCTATTGATTATTTTAAAAACCTAAAAACCAAATACGGAAAAGGAAAAGAACGCTTGACTGAAATTCGTTTGTTCGATGATATTGTTGCTACCAAGGTAGTGATGCGTAACACAAAGTTATACGTAAATAGGGAAGAAGGTTTTATAGGAACTTCATTGAAAAAAGA
>Ga0102811_1001681_pt1 | contig 10464 bp, 8 predicted proteins | sample ColrivemetaGS705_FD_84507 | JGI IMG/M metagenome (GOLD analysis project Ga0102811, IMG submission 84507) | Estuarine microbial communities from the Columbia River estuary - Flood tide ETM metaG S.705 | ecosystem: Environmental > Aquatic > Marine > Intertidal zone > Estuary | place: USA: Columbia... | reverse complement strand
ATTTAGATTTTATAAGCTAACGCAATAAGCACTCCGCCTGAGGAGTATGATCGCAAGATTGGAACTCAAAGGAATTGACGGGAGCCTATTACAAGTGGTGGAGCATGTGGTTTAATGCGATAACACGCGCGAAACCTTACCAGCTCTTGACATAGAAAAAAATAAGAAAAAATTCAAAAATTTATTTTTTATTTTTTTAATACAGGTGTTGCACGACTGTCGTCAGTTCGTGTCGTGAGATGTTTGGTTTATTCCTTTAACGAGCGCAACTCTTATTTTTAAATTTATTAAAAAAATAATATTTTAATACGATTAAAAATACTGCCTACTACAAGTAGGAGGAGGGTAAGAATCACGTCAAGTCAATGTGGCCCTAATGAGCTGGGCTACACATGTGCTACAATGAAAATTACAAAAAGTAACTTTTTAATTGTTAGTTAATCTTTAAAAATTTTCTTAGTTCGGATTGTAAATTGTAACTCATTTACATGAAGTTGGAATCACTAGTAATCGCAAATCAGAACGTTGCGGTGAATAGTAAACTGGTTTTGTACACACCGCCCGTCACATGCAGGGAGTTAGTTTTTTTTGAATGTTTATTTTTTAAAAATTTTTATTTTTTTTATTTATTTTTAAAAATTTATGATTATAAAATTGATAACTTGGATGAAGTCGTAACAAGGTAGCTGTACGGGAACGTGTAGCTGGAAATATTTTAATATTAAAATATTTATGATATATTTTAATTTATTTTTAATTTTAGATTTAGTAAATGAAATAGTTCAGTTGGTAGAACAGTGGAATCATAATCCACCCGTCGTGAGTTCAATTCTCGCTTTCATTATATTATTATTAACAAAATATAATTTAATTATTTTAAAGAAAGATGACTGAGTTGGCTTAAAGTGTGGGTTTGCTAAACCCAAGTATATTTTAATTTTTATACCGTGGGTTCGAATCCCATTCTTTCTTCTTAAAAATAAAAAATGAATTTCGACTTAGCTTTATTATTTTTTTTTTCTATAAGTATATTATTTAACGCGTTATTTATTGTTGTAGGCATAAATTCAATTTATTCCATATTTTTGCTAGTGTTTTTGTTTGCATTATCAACAGGATTGTTGCTTTTACTTGAAAGTGAATTTATGGCTTTAATATTTGTAATAATTTATATAGGCGCTATTTCAGTATTATTTTTATTTGTTATTTTAATGTTAGATTTAAAAAATCATAATTCTTTTAAAAAATTTTATGATTATATGCCTTCTATAAACTTATTAGTTTTAATTTTTTTATTTAGTTTTTTTGTTATAATTTTTGATAGTTTTGCAAAAAATTATTATATTAATAATTTTCTGTTTAATTTCAATACAAATTGGTTTTATAAAATTGAATGTATGACAGATTTAAATGCTTTAGGGCAAATTTTATATACGCATTATGTTGTTGAGTTTTTAATTTTAGGAATGATTTTATTATTAGCTGTTATCGGTGCTGTGTCATTAACTTTTAATGGTAATAAAAAAAATTCTATTTTTACTCAAAAAACATTTCGTCAAGTATCTCGTTAAAAAAAATATGTATTATGCTTATGTTAACTTCGATGATTATTTTTTATATGAAGAACCGTTCAATATTTTTGATTTTGAAGATATTAGTTTGATTTTTCCTGAAATATTTTTTGGAATGTCTATATTAATTTTAATAATTCATGGAGTTTTATTATCAAGTAATATAAAATATCCTTTAATTCAAACATCATTTATTTATTTAAGTATTTTAGTATTATTTTTAGTTTTTATTTTAGTTTATAATACAACAATAATGTTTGATGTTGTTTTTTTTAATAATACAATTATTATAGACGAGTTATCTGTTTATTCCAAATTAATTATTTTAATAGCTTCTATTATTTGTTTTTTAAGTATAATAAAATATATAGAACATTTAAAAATTAATAATATTGAATATGTAATTTTAATTTTATTCGCAATTTTTGGATTAATTTTATTATGTAGTGCTAATGATTTATTAATTTCTTATTTATCTATAGAACTTCAAAGTTTATCTTTTTATTTGTTAACTGCGTTTAATAGGAATTCCATTTTTTCTACCGAATCTGGATTAAAATATTTTATTTTAGGTGCTTTATCTTCAAGTTTATTTTTATTTGGTTCATCTATTGTATATGGTGTTACAGGAACAACAAATTTTGAAGATTATAGGGATTTTTTTTGGTCTTATAATGAAATTTTGTTTTTTTCAAAAAATAATTTTTCAAATTTATTAAATTTTGGTTTTTTATTAATAACCTTTAGTATATTTTTTAAATTAGCTTTGGCTCCTTTTCATATTTGGTCACCTGATATCTATGAAGGTGCTTTAAGTAGTTCAACGATTTTTTTTGCTATAATCCCAAAATTAAGTCTGTTTTGTTTGTTTATAAGAATTTTTTTAAGCAATTTATGTGATTTTGTTGATTATTGGAGATATTATTTTGTAATTATTTCTTTATTATCTATTTTAGTAGGATCTTTTGTTGGATTAGAGCAAAGAAAATTAAAGAGTTTGATTGCTTACAGTTCAATTAGTCATATGGGTTATACTCTTTTGGCTTATAGTTCTGGTACTAATTTTGGAATTCAATCTTTATTTTGCTATTTAATTATTTATATTTTATCTGGTATATGTTTATGGTCTATTTTTTTAATGGTAAAATTTAAACATAATTTTAATAATAAAAATAACAAAGATATTTCTGATTTTATTTTATTTAATAAAACAAATGCTTTAGCTAGTTTAGTTTTTTCAACCGTAATTTTATCTTTAGCTGGATTTCCGCCATTTATTGGTTTTTATGTAAAACTAAATGTTTTTTTGTCTGTAATCGAATCTTCTATGTATTTCGTTGCTATTTTAGGTATATTATGCAGTGTAATTTCTACATTTTTTTACATACGTATTATTAAAATTTTATACTTCGAATCTGGAGTAGTAGGTAATTTGTACAATTCTATTTCATACATATTTTCTTTTATATTATCAGTTTGTTTTTTTTTTCTAATTTTTTTATTTATTGATCCTGATTTTATTGACTTATTAACTCTTAACATGTCAGTTTTTGATTTTTTATAATAATTTAAATTTTTGAAATAAAATTCTATTGTTTTATATTAGGCGAATATAACTCAGGGGTTTAGAGTATTAGATTGTGGTTCTAAAGGTCGTAGGTTCAAATCCTATTATTCGCCCTAAATTGTTTTTAAAAAGATTTTAATTTAGAAAATAATTTATAACTAGTATATTGTAAATTTGGTAAAAAACAATATAACATAGAATATTTATTTTGTTAAAATGGTGTCATAAAAAAACAGATATTTTATGTTTTTAAAAATGATATAAAGCAATAATAAAAACATTTTTTTAATTTTATTTTTTTATTCCTCAGTTTATAAAAGTTTAAGCTCATACTTAAATAAATATATATTTAAATTATATTTATTTTTAGGTTATCTTTTTATCATTTGAATAATTAAAGTAAAAAGAATCATTAGGTTAATTTATTAAAAAATTTAGAAAATGTAGTTTAATGGTAAAATAGTGGCCTGTCACGCTGAAGATTGCGGGTTCAAATCCCGTCTTTTTCGTATTTTTATATAGTTTTATTGTTGAATTAAAAAAATCCCACAATTTGATTTATTATGTTTCGGGGTTTTAGTATGGTCTTTAATTGTTATATTAAGTATATTTTATTTTTACATTTTAACATATATGATACCCCTTTTTGTTGAGGTAAAAAAATTTAGAAGTAAAAAAATTAAAGATAACAATATGATGAGACAAACAGTTATTGTAAATAAGAATTTGTTATTTAACTTAAAAATAAAGCAAAGTTTGTAATCAACAGATAAATTAAAATAAAAATTAACTTAATAAAATTTATTTATTTTAATTTAGCATCCCCACCAGTAAACCATAACAAATAAAAATAACCATACAACGTCAACAAAATGCCAATACCAAATACCTGCTTCAAATCCAAAATGATGAGTAGATGTAAAATGATTAAAAATAACTCTTAAAAAAGAAACAAATAAACAACATGTTCCAATAAAAACATGAAATCCATGAAATCCTGTAGTCATATAAAAACAAGAGCCAAATACGCTATCATTAATATTAAAAGGAGCGTTTAAATATTCATATCCTTGTAATAAAGTAAATAAAGTAGCTAGAATTAAAGTAAGAATTAATCCAATAATAGTATGTTTTTTTGATTTACTTCTAATTGCATGATGAGCATAAGTAACAGTTGCACCTGAACTTAATAAAAAAATTGTATTTGTTAATGGAATTCCTGAGGCTCCTATGGTTATTATTTCTTTCGGAGGCCACACTCCTCCTATATTATAAACCGGTGCTAAACTAGAATGAAAGAATGCCCAAAAAAATGCAAAAAAGAACATTATTTCCGAAACAATAAATAATAACATACCTAATCTCAAACCTCGTTGAACGGCAGAATTATGATGTTCTTCAAAAGTAGCTTCTCTAATAACATCACGCCACCATACATACATTACAAAAATTAAACTAAAAATTCCAAATTTAAATAATAGATAACCTTCAATATAATTATGCATATATAAAACTCCTCCAGAAGTAAGACATAGTGCACTTAAAGAGCCCATTATAGGCCAAGGACTAGGATCAACTAAATGCCAGTGATGTTTAGTTTGAATCTGATTTAAATTAAATAAATAATAAAAATTTAAACAATTTTTAGTAATTCTATTACTAAAAAATTTATTTTTAAATAGATTTTTTTTTTCTATAATGTTTAATAAAATCATATAATAGTTTTTTTATTTTAAATATTTAATCATTTGTTCAAAAACAAACATACTATAAATTTTTTGTTCAACACAAGCAACAGCTATTGGCATAAATGCATGGTTTACTCCACAAATTTCACTACATTGACCAAAAAACAAGCCGGCTCGTTTTATAAATAAATTTAATTGATTTAATCTTCCAGGACAAGCATCTACTTTTACGCCAAAAGATGGAACGGTCCAACTATGTAAAACATCAGCTGAACTTACTAATAATCTTATATGTGTTTTAATAGGTAACAAAATTCTTTTATTTGTTTCTAATAACCTAAAATAGCCTTGTTTTTCAGGTAATGTTTCTAAGTTAGTCATATAACAATCATATTTTATTTTTGTTCCTTCAGAATTTGTACCGCATAAAAAATAATTATAATCTGAAAACTCATAGCTCCAATACCATTGATGACCTATAACTTTAAAAGATAATGTAGGATCAGCTATTTCATCCATAGAATATAATAAACTAAAAGAAGGAGTTGCTAAAAATAATAGTATAATAGCAGGAATTGTTGTCCATACTATTTCTAACTCATTTGAATGAGTAAATTTTGAAGAATTTATATTTTTATAATCTAAATAAAAAAATATACAATTTGATAATAACCAAGAAACAAATACTAAAATAAAACAAATTACAAATGTTAAATTGTAATTAAAATTAATTATACCTTCCATTGAAGGAGTTGCAGCCTCTTGAAAATCAAACTGTAGATTTTCAGCAACGTCACATAAAGAATTTTTAGAGAATTGTAATATTTTATAATTTTGATATAAATAAAATATTACATTTAAACTTATAAAACTTTGAAAATTTTTAGATTTTAATACATTAAATAACATTTTAAATTTTATATACAAAATTTGTAGATAACAATCTTAAATATTTAGAACATGATATCATAACTTTTGAAAATCTACTGTATAAATCATTTCCTCCAATATAAAAATCGTCAATAAATAAAATTGGTTTTGTTTGAAAAAATTTTTTGTTAGGACTGTATTTTAAATAGTTTCTAAAACAAATGATTTTATTAGATTTTATATTCAAATTATTAACATTTATTAAATTATTGAAAAATATATTGGGTAAAGTTTGGTAATTTACATATTTTAAAAAAGTTAAATAATTTTTAAAATTTAAGGAAATTTTTTTTTCTAGTATTAAATTTTGGTCTAAATATAAAGATAACCTTCTTAATATGTGCCAATTGCTTTTTGCATACTTATTCTTACTAGATATTATTTTAATAGCTTTTTTAAAAAATCCTTCTGCATTTTGATATAACCCTGAATCTTCAAATAAATTAAGATTAGGCAAACCTATATATAAATTAGTATTTAATTTAATATTATTTTTTTCATTATATTTAGATAATATATTATTTTGTTCAATAATATATTTAGAATTATAAGATTCTTTTTTAATATAATTTAATAATTTTATTTCTAAAATTTTTACTATATTCGTAGAATATATATTAGAATTAATAAAATATAATCCTGAACATTCAATAAAATCTTTTAAATTTAAAGATTTTATTAATCCAATTAAATTAATATTAGTTTCATTTAATGAGGAAGAAATACAATTTATACCTATCCAACTATTTAAATTTATTTTTAATTTATTATTTAGAGTATTAAAAAAAAGATTAAAAATATGAGAATCATATCTTTCTAATAAAGTTGTATTATATATTAGAATAGGATTTTTTCTTAATTTTAATTCTTGACAAACAATATCAGTTCCTTCAATTATATTTTTTAAAACATTTAAATTAGAACCTAAATTAGTAACAGGAAAAGTAAAATCTATTAATGAATTTATTGTAAAAATTTTTAAATTTCCTTTTAAAAAACGTTGTTTTAATTTTATATTTATAGTTGAACTTTCTAATCTACTATTCAAACCTATTAACAAAATTATACTAGATAAATTTAATTTTGATTTATTATTCGCAGAATTTATTAATAAATTTGTATCTAAGTCCTGAGAAGTAAAAAAATTATTTACTTTTTTAATTTTAATGAACGCATATTTTTTTTCTAATAAAATTAAAAAATTTAATAACTCAATACTAATTGAATGATCTATTATAACGATTATATAAGGCAGTTTAAATAGATGTTTATAAAAATGTCTTTGAAAATATAAAATTAATGTAATTTCCTTAAACATTTGTTTCCATGTTTTAGAATTATTAAAATAATTATTATCGTTTACTAATAATAATGTTGATAATCTTTCTAAAGAAAACATACCATCAAAAGAAAATCTAGTCTTATCAGATATCCAATTTTCAATATTTTTATTTTGATTAAAATAAGGAGTTATTTTTGTAATAAAAAAATCATTTTTTATTGAAACTTTAATATCTAAATTTAAACTATCAGAATAATCAATAGAAAAAACGTTTGTTAACTCCCATGTCCTATCAAAAAAAGAATATGTTTTAGACGTTAAAGCACCTACAGGACAAATATCAATAACATTACCAGAAATTTCTGAATTAAATATTTTTTCTATATATGTACCTATTTCCATAGAATAACCTCGTCCAAAAACTCCTAAATCTTCATTACCACTTATTTCTTTAGCAAATCGAACACATCTAGTACAATGAATGCAACGTGTCATTACTGTTTTTATAATAGGTCCTAAATTTTTATTGGAAACACTTCGTTTATAGGAATAAAATCGTTTCTTACTTGTACCAAAAATTAAAGATTGATCTTGTAAATCACATTCTCCTCCTTGATCACAAATAGGACAATCTAAAGGGTGATTTAATAATAAAAACTCTAAAATGTTTTCTCTAGCTTTTTTAACTAAAAAACTATCTGTAAAAATTTCCATTTTATTGCTTATAGGCATAGCACAAGATATTAAAGGCTTTGGAGAATTTTTTAATTCGACTAAACATAAACGACAATTTCCCGCAATAGATAAATGTTTATGATAACAAAAATGAGGTATTTTTATATTTAGATTTTCTAAATATTCTATTATATTTTTATCTTTTTCTATATTATGAATTTTAATATTATTTACATAAAAATAATTCAGTATAATAAAAAAATAAAATAAAGAATTGTATTTTTTATTCCCAATTTAAAGCTCCTAATTTCCAAACGTAAAACAACCCAATACCTAATTCAATAATAAAATCAATCATAGACCAAAACCCTATAGTATCTAATTGACTAATAGAAATACACCAAGGATATATAAATATTGTTTCTAAATCAAAAATTAAAAACAATATAGCAATTAAATAAAATTTTACATCAAATTGTAAACGAGCATCTTCATAAGGTTCAAAACCACATTCATAAGTAGATAATTTTTCAGATTCAGGATTTTGAATCACTAAAAAATAAGATAACGTTAAAATAATAATACTCAAAATAATTGCAATTAAAATAACTAATAATAAAGAAAAATATTCTTCCTTAAGTAAAGAAAATTTAAAAGCATCTAAATTTAAAACTTCTCCTAAAAAAACATTGTTCATAATTTGTAACATAAATATATTTTTTTTAACAAATGTTTTTTACTTTACAATTTTACTTATTTATTTTTTTATAAAAAATAAATAAAAGAAGTAAAAAGCATATTCTAAAATCAATTAAAAAATAATTATTCATACCTATTTGATTATAAATTAAAATAAATGTAATAGATATTAAAATTATTAAAGTATAATGATATAATAATCCACTTTGCAATTTATACAAATTACTAGCTTTTTTAGAAATGACTGTAGTTAAACCTAAAGGACCAAAAACTTCAATAATACCTCGATCTACAATTTTATAGCTTATTCTATAACTAATATTTAATAAATTTTGTACTAAATATTCATTGTAAATTTTATCAAAAAACCATTTTTTACTTAAAAAAGTGTAAATTTTTTTACCTATTTTTGAAATTTTTATTTTAAATAAAAAAAAATTAAAAAAAGTATAAAATGCAAAAGAAATTATAAAACCTAAACAGCTAAACAATAAAGGAAGTAATTTAATCAATTGATCGATAAATTCGGAATCCACTTTATTCATATTTTCAGGTAAAATATAAATTGAAGTTCCCCAAAAATCAGAACCTAAACCAATAAATAAATCTTTAAAGTAAAACCCAGCAAAAATACTAGGTATAGCTAATATACTTAAAACTATGTTAATAGGATATTCTTTAGATTCTTTAGCTAAAAATATAACAGATTTATAATTATTAGGTTTAGATAAAAAAGTTAAATATAAAAGTCTTATAGAATAATAAGAAGTAAAAAAAGCACCTAAACTACCTAAAATATAACTAAAATAACCATGATTAGTAAATTTCCCAAAAGCAGTTTCAAGTATAATATCTTTTGAATAAAATCCAGTTAAAAATGGAAACCCCATTAAAGCTAATGAGCCTACAATCATAATAGAATATGTAAAAGGTATTTTATTTTTTAAACCTCCCATTTTTCTTATATCTTGTTCATCCATAACAGCGTGTATAATTGAACCGGCGCCTAAGAAAAGTAATGCTTTGAAAAAAGCGTGATTAGCCAAATGAAAAATACCAACAGAATAATTCGATAATCCGCAAGCAAAAATCATATAACCTAATTGGCTACATGTAGAGTAAGCTATAACTCTTTTTAAATCATTTTGCAATAACCCTGTAGATGCAGCGAAAAAGGCAGTACACGCTCCTAAAATAGTTACTATAGGAGAAATATTTATTGAATATTCGAAAATATATGAACTACGTACAATTAAAAATACACCTGCAGTAACCATTGTAGCCGCATGTATTAATGCAGATACCGGAGTAGGCCCTTCCATAGCATCTGGTAACCAAGTATGTAATCCTATTTGAGCTGATTTTCCTACAGCTCCAGTCAGTAAAAAAAAACCTATCAAACTTAATAGATTAAATTCAAAACTAAATAAATTAAACGTTTCAGTTACAAAAAAAGGAGTTATTGAAAAAATAGTAGCGTAATCTACTGCTTTAAAATTTGTAAAAATTAATAAAATAGCTAAAATTAATCCAAAATCTCCAATTCTATTTACTATCATAGCTTTAATTGCAGCTTTATTTGCTTGTATTCTAGTAAACCAAAAGTTTATTAATAAATATGAACATAATCCAACTCCTTCCCAGCCTACAAACATTTGAACATAATTATCTGCTGTTACTAAAATAAGCATAAAAAATGTAAATAAAGATAAATATGACATAAATCTAGGCAAATGAGGATCGTGTGACATATATTCAGTTGAATATAAATGGACTAAAAAAGAAATAAATGTAATAATACAGCACATTACTACTGTTAACGAATCAAATAAAAAACCCCAATCTACATTTAATAAATCAGAATCAATCCATTTTATTAAATTTATATAAACAAATCCATTAGATAATCCTACTTCATAAAAACAAAAAAATGAAATCATTGTTGTAATAAATAAACAAAATACTGATAATAAAGAAGAACCTTTAGTTCCTACATATCTGCCGAATAAACCAACAGTAATTGAACTAATTAAAGGTAAAAAAATTAAAATT
>Ga0102811_1001680_pt1 | contig 10468 bp, 7 predicted proteins | sample ColrivemetaGS705_FD_84507 | JGI IMG/M metagenome (GOLD analysis project Ga0102811, IMG submission 84507) | Estuarine microbial communities from the Columbia River estuary - Flood tide ETM metaG S.705 | ecosystem: Environmental > Aquatic > Marine > Intertidal zone > Estuary | place: USA: Columbia... | reverse complement strand
TTGGCAGCGATAAACCGCCCGAAATCTTGCAATTGTGCCTGTTCGATCGCCTCGTCTGTTGGTTGCCAAAGACAGGTGCCAAGCGCGGTTGATTGCGGCGATGATGAAGGTTGTTCGGCCATTGATGAAACCCAAGAAAAAAGACAATGATCACGGCAAATGATCACATTGGTGATGCGCCCGAAATTTCGAGTTCAAGCCCAGCTTATCGTGACCGGTTGCATGGCGCAATGATTGCCGCAGCCTGCTAAAGATTATGCGCCAGACCATGCGCCAGACCATGCGCGTGAATTAAGGCAGGTAAATGACGGCGTTTTCATCCTTGTCATCGGATGATTTGGCACATAATGCCGGTTACCAAGCCACGTAAAAGGGCAGCAACAGCAATCTATAATTGTTTTTCCTGAAAGAATAGGTGCAAAGCATAGCCCATAAAACACAGGTTTTACACCCACCCAAAAGGATTATATCTCTGCATAATAGAAAAACGCTTCGAGCAATGATATTTCTTAATAATTGGTTAATTTATGGTAAAATCACGCTCAGAGATTTTGTTTGTTGCCGTCAGCGAACCTTTGGATTGCCGCCATCAATTTGCAAATTGTCTCGCCTAGGAGTTCGACTAGAGATGCATGTCAGCACGAAATCGCAGATTCGCCATATCATGTCAGGTCTCAGTGAAACCAGACATCATCTGTTGCATGATCGGGTCGTCGCGCTTGCCGCAAGCCGGTGGATGATGCCGGTAAATGACAATGCCATCATCCAGATCGAATTGATGCATCATGACAATCAGGCGCTTTTGTCTAGCACGCTTGCCCGCGATGGCAGCGGCCCGCTAAAGGCATCTTTTTTGACGATGTTGCTTCTCGAAGATACGATTGCCCATGCGCAAAGTCCCTTTGGCATCTGTTCGGGGGCGGCAACGGTGACATGGCACCGTTTTATTGACATTGAAATGATCACGAATGATCAACTGGCGTTGGCAATTGCCAATTTTGCCAGACTAAACGACATTATTTTCGCCGATTACCTGTCGCCACCGATTGCAGAACCCTTGGCTGATAAACGCTATAGCATCTAATCTGCTGCGCTATTGCTTGGGAATCATCTTGAACTTGGTGGCTGAATGCGCGACAAGATTGTATGATGACGACACGTTCTCATCGCAATCCAACCGACAGCCAAAGGCAAAAGATGATGGCCCAATCTTCCCCGAATTTTGACTATGATTTGATTGTGATTGGCGCAGGGTCTGGCGGCGTTCGCGCTGGCCGCATCGCTGCCGGCCATGGCGCAAAAGTCGCGGTGATTGAAGGCGACCGGCCAGGTGGCACTTGTGTTATTCGTGGCTGTGTGCCGAAAAAACTGCTGATGTATGCGGCCAGCTTTTCTGCCGATGTTGAAGATGCCCGCGGGTTTGGCTGGCAAATTGATGGTTTGTCGCATGATTGGCCTGCCTTAATTGCGGCGAAAGATGCTGAAATTGGCCGGTTGGAGGGTATTTACCGGTCGCTGTTGAAAAATGCTGGTGCCACCTTGATCGAGGGCTGGGGGCGGGTCACCGGCCCGCATGAGGTCAGCGTTGGGGCGAATGTTTATCATGCCGACAAAATTTTGATCGCGGTTGGTGGTGCCCCGCAATTCATTGATGTTCCCGGAATGAAAAATCATGCCATCAGCTCGAATGAAGCGCTGGATCTGCCCGTCTGTCCAAAAGAAATTGCCATTTATGGCAGCGGTTATATTGCGTTGGAATTTGCTGGTATTTTTAACGGGCTTGGGGCGCGAACCCATCTGATTTATCGAAGTGATTTGCCGCTTCGTGGCTTTGATGATGATGTTCGTGCGCATATTGCAACAGCGTTAACAGACCGCGGGATCATTCTTCACCCCGAAACCACCATTGATCAGGTTACGGCTGAAAATGGCAGCAAGCAGGCGCATCTTAGCGACGGCAGCACGCTGGCGGTTGATCAGATCATGGCCGCCACGGGGCGCAGGCCAAATACCGCCAATCTTGGCCTTGATGATTTGGGGGTCAAGCTTGGCAAACAGGGCGAAATCATTGTTGATGATATGTCACAAATGAACCTGCCAAGCCTTTATGCCATTGGTGACGTCACAAACCGAATTAATCTGACGCCGGTTGCGATTGCCGAAGGTCATGCCTTTGCCGACAGCGAATTTGGCAATCGCCCGCGCAAAGCCGACCATGTCAATGTCGCCTCGGCCGTATTTAGCCAGCCACCAATCGCATCAGTCGGCCTGTCTGAAGTGGATGCGATCAAAGCTCATGGCAAGGTCAAGGTCTTTGAAAGCCAGTTTCGGGCAATGAAAAACACCATTTCTGGGCGCGGCGAAAAAACCTATATGAAACTGATTGTCGAAGATGCAAGCGACAAGGTTGTTGGTGTTCACATGTTGGGGCCGGATTGCGGTGAGATCATGCAAGGCATCGCGATTGCGGTAAAGATGGGCGCAACCAAGGCAGATTTTGACGCCACCATTGGCATTCACCCGACCGCTGCCGAAGAGTTTGTGACCATGCGCACACCGCGCCAAGACAGTTAGGCTAGGCAAATTCTCGTCTGTTCCCTTGTCGGAATAAAGCTTGAAAAAACAGTGCAAATCCGCGATATTGAGCTGTAATTTCAATGATAGGGGTGAGGTTGGCTGTGCCGTTCGCCAGCAGCCTCGCCTTAAAAGGACGATAATCAGATGACTTGGCAACCAAATAGCTGGCGCAGCTTTCCAATTCAACAAGTGCCGGAATACCCTGATCTTGACCGGCTGAACGCTGTTGAAAAGATTATTTCGGGTCGCCCGCCGCTGGTTTTTGCTGGTGAGGCGCAAAGCCTTCGCGATCGTCTTGGCAGTGTGGCGCGTGGTGAGGCGTTTTTGTTGCAAGGTGGTGACTGTGCCGAAAGCTTTGCCGAATTTTCAGCAAATAATATCCGCGACAGCTTTAAAGTCATGTTGCAGATGGCGGTAGTGCTGACATATGGCGCCTCAATGCCAGTGATCAAGATCGGCCGGATGGCGGGTCAATTTGCCAAGCCACGTTCAGCGCCTACCGAAGTGATTGATGGTGTTGAATTGCCAAGCTATCGCGGCGATATGATCAATGGGCCAGCCTTTACCGAAGATGAGCGTATTCCTGATCCGCGGCGGTTACTTCGCGTTTATGAGCAATCAGCGTCAACCTTGAATTTGCTTCGTGCCTTTGCCCAAGGCGGGCTTGCCGATTTGACCAAGGTGCATAGTTGGGTGGCTGACTTTTTGAAAGACACACCGCAAACACAGCGTTTTGAGGCGCTTGCCGAACGGATCGAAGAAAGCCTGAATTTTATGAAGGCCTGTGGTGTGACTTCGGCAACGGCTCGCCCGCTTGCCGAAACTGAGCTTTACACGAGTCATGAGGCGCTTCTTCTCGGGTTTGAAGAGGCCATGACGCGCCGCGATACCATTACTGACGAGCAGGGATGGTATGACACATCTGCACATATGTTGTGGATTGGCGACCGGACACGCCAGCCCGATGGTGCGCATGTTGAATATATGCGGGGCATTTCTAATCCGATTGGCTTGAAATGTGGGCCAAGCCTTGATCCCGATGAATTATTGCGCTTGATTGATATCCTGAACCCTAGCAATCAGGCTGGCCGGTTGACTCTGATTGTTCGTATGGGCGCGGAAAAGGTGCGAAGCGGCTTGCCACCACTTTTGCGGGCGGTCAAAGCGCATGGGGCGAATGTTGTCTGGTGCTGTGATCCAATGCATGGCAACACCATCAAGGCCAGCAGCGGCTATAAAACGCGCCGTGTTGATGATGTGATGGCCGAAGTCACGGGCTTTTTTGATGCGCATGATGAGATTGGCACCTATCCTGGCGGCGTGCATTTCGAGATGACAGGACAGAATGTCACTGAATGTGTTGGCGGTGTTGTTGATGTGACCGAGGCCAGCCTTGGTGATCGCTATCACACGCATTGTGACCCGCGTTTGAACGGGGCGCAGGCGCTTGAGCTTGCGTTTCTTCTTGCCGATTTGCTGAAACGTCGGCGCGGTGTCCCGTCTTACATGTCCAAGGCCGTATAAAGAACTAAGGGCTCTGTCATACGCTGTCATGGTTTGCGTCGGCAGTCTTGATCCATTTTTAACAAGGTAGACTGATGGCAAAATTTGCGAGCAGCGGGCCGACTCCGGAAATTCAGCCGAGTCTAACCGATACCTATTTCAACCACACACGCAAAGTCGTCATGGCAAATGGCGATTGCGAAGTCACCTATGCGGTTTTCATGCGTCGTCCGGTTACCTTTGCCGGACGTTTGGCAATTGAATGGATTACCGCAATGGCTAAAGCGCGTGGTGCCACTCTGAAAATTGAGCAGCTTTATGTTGAAGGCGCATGGATCGGTGCTGGCGAGCCAATGTGTTATATCACTGGCCCATTTTCGGTTCTTGTTGACCTTGAAACGATTTTTCTGCAACGCCTTGGGCCGGCCTGTGTCGCTGCCTATAACGCCTATAATATGTGCATGGAATTGCCGAATGTGGCGTTTCTGGCGATGGATGCCCGCCATTGTGCTGGCAGTGAAATGGCCGAACTCATGGCATATGGCGCCTCGGTCGGTGCCGCCAAGGCCAAGGCCAAAGCCAATGCGATTGGTTTTGTTGGCTGTGCCGCTGATGCCACTGCGCATTTCTTTGGTCAGGCAAAGGGCAGAGGAACAATGCCACATGCCTTGATTGGCTATGCCGGATCAACAGTTCGCGCTGCCGAAATGTTTCACCAGACCGTGCCAGATGCGCCTTTGACTGTTTTGGTTGATTATTTTGGTCAAGAAATCACCGACGGGCTTGCCGTGGCTGAACATTTTCGCGATCACAGCATGGCAGGCACCTTATCGCTTCGTCTTGATACCCATGGTGGACGCTATGTTGAGGGGCTTGATACGCAATCATCCTATGCGGTTTTGGAACGCAATGTTCCGCAGGCTTTGCGTGGCTATCGAACCGAAGATGAATTGCGTTTGCTGCTTGGAACAGGCGTAAGCGCGGCGGCGGTTTGGCATATGCGTGAACAGCTTGATAACAACGGCTTTAACAAAGTAAAAATTGTCGCTTCCAGCGGTTTTGGGCCAGATAAATGTCGTGTTTTTGCCCTTGCTAATGCGCCTGTTGACGTGATTGGCACCGGATCATATCTGCCGCAAATCTGGTCGCAGACCTATGCGACAGCGGATATTGTTGCCTATGATGGCAAGCCACGGGTCAAGGCTGGCCGTGAATTTCTTTTGTATAAGTAAAAGGTTGATTGTTTCATGACAAAGCCGGTTCTAATCGCGCTCGCCCAATTGAACGCGCATCTTGGCAATGTAAATGCCAATGTCAGCCGTCTTAGCGAGGCGCGTACGCAAGCTGCCGTTCATGGTGCCGAAATCATTGTCACGCCTGAAATGTATCTTTCCGGCTATCCTTGTGATGATCTTGTGCTTCGGGCTGATTTTATGGCCGATGTCGCCGCTGGCATTGACGCATTGGCAAAGCTAACCGCTGATGGTGGCCCGGCGATTGTCGTTGGCGCTCCGGTTGCGGCCGACGGTGTTATTTATAATTCGGTTTTCATTCTTGATGGCGGCGCCCAGCTTGCCCGATTTGATAAGGTGAATTTGCCAAATTACGGCGTGTTTGACGATAAGCGCAACTTTGCCGCTGGCCAGATGCCCGGCCCTGCCATGCTTCGGGGGCTGAAAATCGGTTTTCCAATCTGCGAGGATATTTGGGAGCCTAATGTTGCCGAATGTCTCGAAGAATCGGGTGCCGATCTTATCATTGCAATCAATGCATCACCATTTGACGCGAACAAGCCTGAACACCGCATGTCGACAATTGTGGCGCGAACGGTCGAAACCGGCCTTCCGGTTGCCTATGTCAATATGGTTGGTGGGCAGGATGAGCTTGTTTATGACGGCGGATCTTTTGCCATCAATGCTGGTGGCAAGCTTGCTTGTCATTTGCCAAGTTTTTCTGAGTCAATTGTGGTTATTTCAGCGCAGAAAACAGCAGGTATGGTTACGCTTACTGGCCAGATTTCGCCGCCCGATAGTGATTTGACCGCGCTTTATCGCGGCTTGTGTCTTGGGCTTCGTGACTATGTCCATAAAAACGGTTTTCCGGGGGTTGTTCTCGGCTTGTCGGGCGGTATTGACTCGGCGCTGGTTGCGGCACTTGCTGTTGACGCGCTTGGCGCAGATTCGGTTCATGCGGTGATGATGCCATCTGCCTATACAAGCCAAGAAAGCCTTGATGACGCTGCCGAACTGGCTAGCGCCCTTGGCATCCGGCTTGATAATATTGCTATAACGCCTGCAATGGGCGCGCTTGACCAGATGCTGGCCGAACAATTTGCTGGCACCGAACCGAACGTGGCCGAAGAAAATATCCAGTCGCGTTTGCGCGGACTAATCTTGATGGGGATCTCGAATAAACATGGGTCGATGGTGCTGGCGACAGGTAATAAATCTGAATATGCGGCTGGCTATTCGACGCTTTATGGCGATATGTGCGGCGGCTATGCCCCTTTGAAAGACGTTTGGAAAGTTGATGTGTTCCGGCTTTGTCACTGGCGCAATCAGCATTTACCGCGGGGTGCAGCTGGCCCTGACGGGATTGTGATCCCGCAACGCATAATCGACAAACCACCATCAGCCGAATTGCGCCCTGACCAGAAAGATACTGACTCATTGCCGCCCTATGACCGGCTTGATGCGATCATGGCAGCCTTGTGTGAAGATATGGCTGATATCGAAACAATTGTTGGCCGTGGCTATGATCGGGCTGAGGTTGTGCGGGCAAGCGAACTTTTATTCCGTGCCGAATATAAACGGTTTCAAGCTGCCCCAGGCCCAAAAATGACGCCGGTTGCCTTTGGTCGTGATCGCCGTCTTCCCTTGACCTCTGGCTTTAACCCGATAAAACCCTAAAGAGCCAAAATATATGGCAAGCCGTCGAACAGGCTGCCGCTTGAAAAGACTGGCCCAGTGCCAAAAAGGAGTCGTTTGATGACTGCAATCAAAGTCCGTTTTGCCCCAAGCCCGACGGGGCGACTGCATGTTGGCAATTTGCGGACGGCCTTGGTCAATTATCTGTTTGCCCGCAAAACCGGCGGCCAATTCATGCTTCGGATTGATGACACCGATACCGAGCGTTCCAGCGAAGCGTTCGAAGCTGATATCCGCGCCGATCTTGACTGGATGGGTATGGGTTGGGATTGCGAAGATCGCCAATCATTGCGCCTTGCGCGTTATGACGAGGCATTGGCGCAGCTTGTTGCTGCTGGCCGTGCCTATGCTTGTTATGAAACGCCTGAAGAATTATCGCTAAAGCGGAAAGCGCAATTATCGGCTGGTCGGCCGCCGGTATATGATCGCGCTGGCCTGAAACTAAGCGCCGAAGAAAAAGCAAAATTAGAGGCTGACGGCCACCGTCCGCATTGGCGGTTTTTGCTGAATGATGCTGAAGTCAGTTGGCATGACATGGTACGCGGCGATGTTGCCTATCATATGTCGAGCCTGTCCGATCCGGTGTTGATGCGTGAAGATGGACGGGTGATCTATACAATGGCTTCGGTTGTTGATGATATTGATCATGGCATAACGCATATTTTGCGTGGCGAAGATCATGTGACCAATTCGGCGGCGCAAATTCAGCTGTTCGAAGCCCTTGGTGCAACCGCCCCAACGATGGGGCATCTGGCGCTTCTTGCAGGCGCTGATGGGGAAGGCCTGTCGAAACGGCTTGGCAGCTTATCGATTGGGGAGCTGCGCCAAAGCGGCATTGAACCGGCGGCGATTGCCAGTGTTCTTGCTCGTATCGGTACAGCCGATCCGGTCGAGGCGCAAAGCAGCATGGAAACCATCATTGCCGGCTTTGATATTAGCCGTTTTGGTCGTTCTACGGCGAAATTTGATCCGTCAGAATTGCAGAAAATTAACGGCCAGATCATCCAAGATATGCCGTTTGACCTCGTAAAAGACCGGCTTTCCAGCGCCAATGTTGCCGGGGATGCCTTGTTCTGGGAAACCGTTCGCGGGAATATCACCACAATTGGCGAGGCCAAAATTTGGTGGGATGTCTGCACTGGTGAAATCACCCCTGTTATCGAATCAAATAATGTGACCAACGCTGCGGCTGCATTGCTGCCGCAAGGCGATCTTGACGCGTCAATCTGGAAAGGTTGGACAACAGCCATTGCGGCCGAAACAGGGGTTAAGGGCAAGAGCTTGTTTATGCCGCTTCGCCTTGCGCTGACGGGTGTTGATGCTGGGCCTGAACTGGCGCCTTTGCTTGGTGTCATGGGCCGTGATCGTGTTCTTGCGCGCTTGCAGGGGTTGCCGGCATGAATATGCTAAAACTGCATAATACCCTGACCCGCAAAAAAGAAAATTTTGTCCCGATCGACAATGATCATGTGCGGGTCTATGCCTGCGGGCCAACCGTTTATGGCCGGATTCATGTTGGCAATGCGCGTCCGATTGTGGTGTTTGATGTTTTGGTGCGGCTTTTGCGGTTGCGTCATGCCAAGGTTACCTATGTTCGCAATATCACCGATGTTGATGATAAAATTAACATTCGCGCTGCCGAACGCGGCATTGGCATTGATGAATTATGCGCCGAAACGATCGAGACATTTCATCAAGATACCGAACGACTTGGCGCGCTTGCACCTGATATTGAACCGCGTGCAACACATCATATCGCCGAAATGCAGGCCATGATCACAACCCTGATTGACAAAGGCCATGCTTATGCTGCCGATGGCCATGTATTGTTTCAAGTCTCAACGATGCGTGATTATGGATCGCTATCAAAACGGTCGATGGATGACATGATTGCCGGGGCGCGGGTGGAAGTTGCCCCTTACAAGCGTGAACCGGCTGATTTCATCTTGTGGAAGCCAAGCAGTGATGATCAACCCGGATGGGACAGCCCGTGGGGACGCGGGCGACCTGGATGGCATATTGAATGTTCGGCGATGGCCAAAGCCTATCTTGGCGAGGTGTTTGACATTCATGCAGGTGGGCTGGATTTGATTTTCCCGCATCATGAAAATGAAATCGCGCAAAGCTGTTGTGCGCATGATCAAACGAAAATGGCGCATTACTGGCTGCATAACGGCTTTGTCACGATGAATGACGAAAAAATGTCAAAATCGCTTGGCAATATCATTTCGGTTACTGATGCTGCCGATCAATATCGTGGTGAGACCTTGCGTGCGGCCTTACTGTCGGCGCATTACCGTGCGCCATTGGATTTATCGGATAATGCCATGCGTGACGCGCGGAACGGCCTTGATCGGTTGTATCGCGCTGTTGGTGATGTTGACGCCTCCCAAGACAAGGTTGATGCTGATTTTATCGCCTGTCTTCTTGATGATTTAAATACGCCTGCGGCGATGGCGCGCTTGCATGAATTGGCGCGCTTGGCAAATAAAGGTGACGATGCCGCAGCGAAGGCGTTAAAAGCCAGCGGTGCGGTTCTTGGTCTTTTGCAGCAAGGCGCCGATGGCTGGGCCAAGGCTGGCGATGCGGCAACCGATGATGGTTTGGATGATGCTACCATTGATGGTCTTATCGAAGCGCGCAAACAGGCACGCGCCAACCGTGAATTTGCCAAAGCTGATGAAATTCGTGATCAATTGACGGGTGCCGGCATTATTCTTGAAGATAGCGCCGATGGGACGATTTGGCGGCGACGCTAGCAATGATTGGGCATTTTTGCTAAACCGATGCCGCATAGGCGGGCATAGATCGGCTTGTCGGCACGTCATTGCCGGTCAGAGGCGGTAGGAGATTACCAATGGGTAGCGATAAAATATGGTTGTTTGACACCACATTGCGCGATGGGGGGCAGACCCGCGGAGTCGATTTTTCGCGCGCCGACAAGGTTGCCATTGCTCATGCGCTTGATGATATCGGTATTGACTATATCGAAGCTGGCTGGCCAGGCGCAAACCCGACTGATGATGCCTTTTTTGCCAAGCCACCAAAAATGAAAAATGCCAAGCTTGTTTCCTTTGGCATGACTCGTCGTGGTGGTCGCAGCACGGCTAATGATCCCGGGCTGAGTGCGGTTATTGATGCCGAAGTTGACGCATCTTGCCTTGTCGGAAAAACATGGGATTTCCATGTGAAAACAGCCTTAAACACAACGCTTGATGAGAATCTGGAAATGATCCGCCAATCGCTGATTGCCGCTGCTGATCGTGGCCGCGAGCCGATGTTTGATTGCGAACATTTCTTTGACGGTTATAAGAGCAATCCTGATTTTGCGCTTGATTGTATTCGTGCGGCCAATGAAGGCGGCGCGACATGGGTTGTTCTTTGTGACACTAATGGCGGCACGCTTCCCGATGAGGTGTTTGATATTGTCAGCGCTGTTCACAAAAAAATGCCAGATATCC
>Ga0102811_1001674_pt1 | contig 10490 bp, 5 predicted proteins | sample ColrivemetaGS705_FD_84507 | JGI IMG/M metagenome (GOLD analysis project Ga0102811, IMG submission 84507) | Estuarine microbial communities from the Columbia River estuary - Flood tide ETM metaG S.705 | ecosystem: Environmental > Aquatic > Marine > Intertidal zone > Estuary | place: USA: Columbia... | reverse complement strand
TCAGGCTGTCGCCAATGAGCCCATCAGCCTCTGCTTTTAGAGACCAGTGTTTGACGCCCCCTCCAAGCACAGCACTCAGGCTGGGTGACAAGGCATATCTAACACCCAATGAGATATCCGTCATTGCAACAGTCGAGTCGATACTCGCCACGACCGGCATAGCAAATGCCTCTCCCTTTAAGTCGCCGCTAATATCATAGGAGACATAGTCTGCAGCCATCACTAAGGATAGCCGATCGCTGATAGGGAACTGATAATCGTAACCGACTCCGTAGAACAAACTATCTGCAGGTCCCGTCAATACGACACCCGCAAATGAAGCCGACTGCTTCGGGAGATAGCCCCCACCAGCAACAATATAGAGAGATCCCAAAGATGCCGTATCAGCATTAATCTTGAGCCCAGCGCCACCCGTACGAAAGGACGCCGATTTACCATCGACAACAATACTTTCTTCAGACTGGCTGTAAGAAGTCGCCAGCTCAAGGGTCCAGTCTATATAAGACTGTGCCCAAGAAGCTGACTGAGATACACACAATACAAAGGCTAAGCAAATTTTAATACGCATGTAATCGGGAACCCGTAACCTCCAGTAAACTCGACAGGCTTATAAATAGGGCTCTATACAGAGCCTTATTTAATTTCAATAATCACTTTTAGACCATCAAATGCTAACCCAGTAGGATCCACCAAGCTCATTGTCGTTGTAATATCGACGTGATACACACCCGCACTCAGCAAACTGGCCAAGGGAAGCGCTTTTAACTGCCCAATAAGCCCCAGTAACTTAATATCCAATGTTGCAGGATAAATTGCACCATCTTGGGATATCGACAACACATCGGAATCAATGTTTGAAACGCTAACTGCGACTTCTATACCATCCCTCGTCTTGTAAAACGCCTCTATTTCCTGCGCTGGCGCCGTGATGGTGGCAGAAACACGGTCAGCCATCCAATCAACCGTGAACTCAAAACCGACTTGACGCTCACCATCGTCTCTGACGGCATCGGTGCCATCTATCAGATTCATGGTTACAGTTTCAGTGCCTGAACCCAACGGAATAGCCGACAATCCAAAGCTAACAACGGGCGTTCTAAAGTCAGATCCGGAGACTGCATTTTCCATATTGAGCAGATTCAACGGAACATCCCGCAAGTCTGCAGTCAAGAAACCATCAACCACAGCCACATCAACATCGAGAACCGTCGCTACTTCCTCACCAGACGAGGGATCATAGTCGATTAACGTGATCTCCGAATCAGCCAGCTTAAAGGCGTCAACAATTTCAATGATGACACTTAGGCCGTCCACACTTTCGCCAGACGGTGCAGTCAACGCGAGAGATGTAGACACGTTGAGATGGAAAACACCAACACTTGCAATACCATCTAGTGCGGACCCAAGCTGCTTTATCAATGACGCAAGCTTTATTTCCAGACTAGCCGGGTAAGTTGCGCCATCGCTAGTGATTGACAGCATATCTGCATCAGCATTAGAGAGCTCAACATCGATCTGAACACCCTCTTTGGTTGTGTACGAGGCAACTAGGTCCTGAACAGGGACTGTGATCCAAGCTTCATTCCCATCAGAAATCCAATCAACGCTTAGCTCGACTTGAATCTCACGCTCACCTGAATCGCGGGTTCCATCGAGACCATCGACTAGGCTGATAGCGATGGTTTCACTGCCCGAACCCACGGGTAAGCTTGAAAGAGCAAAGCTCACTACAGGAGTTTGAAAATCGCCACCGTAGATCGCATTTTCAATATTGGTTAAGTTTAGCGGGGCCACCCGTAAATCCACCATCGCCATCCCGGCTTCAACAGAATAAGCAACCTCGTTGGTTACGGTTGTGCCGTCCAACGGATAATAATCCGTCACGGTTATGACCGATTCAGCAAGCCTAAACGCATCAACAATTTCAACAATGACATTCAAACCATCAACGTTTTCACCAGATGACGCTTTGAGAGGCAGCGACGTGGTCACTTCCAGGTGATAGACACCCGCAGACAAAATATCACCAATCGGCAAGCCGCTTAGTTGCGTCAGCAAAGACACAAGCTTTATTTCAAGCGTAGCTGGATAAATTGCACCGTCTCCGGTCACAGACAGTACGTCTGGATCAGCGTTGACAACTTCAACCTCAACCTCAACTCCGTCGCGTGTCTTGTAGGACGCAGTAATATCTTGAGATGGCACAGTTATCGCCGCAACTGTCCCGTCAGAATCCCAATCGATCGCAAGCTGAACATTAACCTGACGCTCACCTGAATCTCGATTTGCATCAAGACCATCAATCAAAGTCAGATTAACAATTCCGCTTCCAGATCCAACTGGCAAGCTTGACAAGCCAAAGGTCACGACTGGCGTTTTAAAGTCACCACCATAAACCGCATTTTGAATGTTAGTAAGATTCAACGGTGCCGTGCGAAGGTCAAGAACAGCTCGGCCGTTCTCTATACTATAAGTAATTTCATTTGTTACAGTTGAGCCATCAAGTGGCAAATAGTCAGCGATCGTCACTGATGTATCGGCAAACGTGAATGTATCAGGCTCATCGGTAACCGTCACAGTGATGGCTTTGGATGCAGTGAAAAGACCGTCAGATACAACGACGGTTAGTGCATAAGATAAGTCATCTCGCTCAAAGTCTGGCGCAGTTACAAAGCTCAACACACCAGCGGACGAAATCGTAAACTCAGCCGCATCTGCACCTGAAAGACTGTAGGTCAAGTCAGAGCTGTCAACATCTAGCGCAGTAACGGTGCCAACCGTCGTTTCATTTTCAGAAACGCTGAACTCACCTGAGCCACTGATCGTCGGCGCGACATCGTTAACGTTGACAATTGTTACGACAACAGCAGCAGTGCTTGTACTTACACCATCACTGACACTTACGTTAAAGCTGTAGCTTGATTTTGCCTCATAGTCGGGCGATGTCTCAAACCTCAAGATACCCAAAGTCGAGATCGTTATTGCACCAGCATCCGCTCCCGAAACACCATAGCTCAGTGCGCTAAAATCAGCATCGGACGCGGTCACACGACCGATAGATCGTTGATTTTCTTTCACAGTGAAGGCACTCGCAGACGTGATCACAGGCGCTTCATCGTTCAAATTAACAACGCTCACCGTAATTGACACGCTAGTCTCGTTCGTACCGTCACTAACGGTCACAATCGCTGAATACTTTGACTTAATTTCATAATCTGGGGCTGATACAAAGCTCAGAACACCCTCAGTAGATATTGCCAGCAGCGCCGCATCACTGCCCGACAAACCATATACAAGAGCAGCACCCGATGGCGAAGACGCTACCACAGAGCCGATTTCGGTTTGGTTTTCATTGGCAGAATAGGCAGAAGACGAACTGATAACGGGCGCATCGTCGTTCGCATCTGTAATTGTAATAGTGATATTTTGAGAAACGGCATTGCCATTACTATCTACCACTTTCACCGTGACCTGATAGAGCGCTTTTGTTTCAAAATCGGGGGCGCTGTTAAATACCAAGACACCTGAACTGGATATGCTTAGGGCGCTTGCATCCGCTCCCGAAAGGCTATAAGAAAGTATGTCTCCCGCCGTATCAACGGCGATAACTTGACCAATACTTGTTTGGTTTTCCGCGGCTTCAAAACTAGCGGCAGACTGAATAACAGGCGCCACCGTGGTTAACAAATACGCTGTCACTTCTTGCTCATTCAGAGCAACGGCTGCTTGCACTGACTCTGCGTTGTCGAGCGTAACCACTCCCGAGACATCAACATCACTCTCCGTTAACACAACTGTTTGACCCGCGGCTTGCTGCAAACCCACAGCCTGCACAACGATAGCAGCAGCTTGAGCAGACTCGCTGACTGCCTGGGCTTTCAATCTTGACACAGCAGATGCAGCACTGGTGCCAAATGACGCCGTACTTACAGCGTTAAAAGCACTCGATACCGTAGCAATGGTGTTTGCAGACACATTAAGTGCAACCGACCCCGTGACAGTAGCAGCGGCAATATCCGCTGTCGTTCCTGCAGCTGCAGCTGCATCCTGCACAAGCGCACCCAAGCTACCCTCATCTGTGCTGCTCAGGCTATCAAGCACCGCATTATTTACGTCGGAAATATCATCCAAATCGGTAAGATCAAAGCTAGCCGCAGAGGTTCCGGCGGGTGCTTTAGCGGCGGCTGCCGCAACTTTTGCTAGGGCGTTTAAAGCAGTAGCGCCAGCTTGCTGCTGGGAAACACCCGTCTCTGACTTCAATGCTGTCTTACTCATGGCAACAACAGACTCAGAAATAACTTCCAATGCTGTCATAATATTTTGAGCAACTGCCTCAACCGCAGACGCAGTTTCAAGATCAACGTAGTTCCCATCCGCATCTTTGGCATAGGGGTTATAGTTCGCAATATCTACGCCCTCTGGAAGACCAAAGGCAGCCGAGAACTCTTCTTCGCTTAAAGTCTCACCTTCTGCTAGCCCACTTAACGCCGCAGCGTACAGAGTCGTGATGGGTGTAATAACTTCACCACCCTTTGCAGCCGAAAGCTCTACGCCAGAGTCGGCATAACTCTCACCGGACAGCACATCGATCGTTTCCTCAGCCATCAGTACTACGATGGAATAATCATCTGGGGCATTGCTCGTTTCAGCTAGGGTATATTCACCGTTCTCATCTGTAGTGGTCGAAGGCTCATCGGCATCAAGCTCGTTATCACCATCGTAATCAAAGAATACAATTGCATTGACCAACGGCCCTTTCACCACGGCACCTACTTGACTAGCGCCCGTTACCGTCACGACAACACTGTCGCTGACAGTATTTCCAGCCGCATCAGATGCAGAAAAAACCACCGTTGTTTCACCGATAGCGAAGGTAGCAGGTGCGTTGTTAGTAACAGTTACCGAACTATCAACATTGTCCGATGCGGTTGCCAGAGCCAAAAAAGCCGCGACTGCGTCATCTGTTGCGGCAATACCCGCAGCCGACGTAGCGACAAAACCTGCATCCGCTGGAACCGACAGTGTAGGCGACGACTGATCCGTTACCGTAACAACAGCAGTGGCCGTAGCCCTGTTACCTGCAGCATCAGTCGCAGTAAAGGTAACTGAAGTATCACCAAGGGGAAACACGCTCGGAGCGTTGTTAGTTACTGTTACCGAAGAGTCAACATCATCGGTGGCTGACGCACCCTGTAAAAAGGCCGCAATCTCACTTGCACTCGCAGGCGTACCTGAACTATCCACGGCAGCAACCGTGACCGAGGAAGGCGCGGCAACCACAGGACTAACGGTATCTTTCTTAGAACCTGAACCACCACAAGCACCTAAAAATAGTGCAAGAGCCACAACAACAGATAAATTTTTCACCGTTTACCCCTCAATACCAACAAAGATTAGAAACGAATAAGACTTATATGTAAGCATAAACCTTCAATCGATGATTATGCACTATTAGATATAAGTTTCAAAGCTTAGCGAGCCGACGCTGCCAATATAAAGTTATAGCCCGTCAATTGAGACCAAAAGTGCTGTAACAATAGGCAAATACTGCTTCTCGCTACATGTTACGGAGTAGATTGACCTGATCATTACACGGCGGAGAAGAGGAACAACGGCTGAATATTTTCTAGAACGCGCGAGGCGCTAAAAGGACAATTTCTGTGTTCGAGACGCCAAAAAAGGCCTGGCATTTTCACTCAACCAAGCACTCAGATTTTCGAGAGCTACACCTGAGGTGTCGCAGAGACCTAAAAAAAGCCTTGAGCTTGGTCATTCGTTGCAGCGATCTCAAGCCCATTAATTATCAAAAACACATAGCTAGCCGCGAATGTCATTCGCTTGTTACCATCACCAAAACGATCATTCTGGGAAAGACTTCCACCACAAGGCTGCCTCCACAAGACTGGAATCTCTTATCCCCTCGCCACCACCATAACGCTCTATCTGATCTGCATGAATAGTCAGAATGTCATCGACCCGAATATAGTCAAAGCTCATTGTGCTAACTTTATTTGCATGACTGCTAGCTCGCCATAACATCGCTTATCGGACATCAAGTTCAAATATGACATCAACACGCATTGTGCGAGACTTATCGTCCATGGTTATTACCCTCAAAAAACGAGCGCACGGCCTTATTGATACCCCTATTTAAATCAAGGCGCAGATTCTGACGCGCTCACCATAAAAATGGGCACGATAGTGCTAGTTCCAAAGCGCTCGGGAAGCGGCGACGAACAAGCCTAAGCAGCGCTTGCTGCCACGGCGAATCGGTGCAGGAATGACGAGGTTATTCAATTACAGAGTGGCATTCGCCTGCCAGCCAATAGGCAAGGTCACGCATTACTCAGTACTTCATCGAGGCACCGGTCTATCGCCTTTAAGGCATTAAATATAAAGTAAATTCTGTAACCCAGCCCCCTGAGGTGATCCCTCAAAGGCTGACCAGTTAGGCAGCACCTGCATTAATGCGTCGCCGCTGACACCCATCCAACCTGCTATCTCAGCAAACATCGCATCTGACGCTGTAGAGGGTAAGAACCGGCCGCGGCCCAAATCCAGAGGATGGTCTTCCACCAACTCCGGAAACTCACCGTAGATCTGTGCACCGCGGACTGCGCCTCCGAGCATCATGGCATTACCGCCCCACCCATGGTCTGAGCCTTTACCATTTGACGTAAGCGTTCTTCCAAAATCAGAGATCGTAAACGTAGTCACTTGGGATGAGACGCCCAGTTCCTCAGTAGCTGCCATCAACTGTCCCAAACCCGCATCGAGCGCAGGTAACATTTGAGCTTGTTGCGCTAGCGTGTCCTCGTGATGATCCCAGCCACCGTAGGTGACAAAAAAGGTTTGCCTTGTCACACCCAGCTGCTCACGAACGCTAATTAATTCAGCAATTCGCTTCATGGCGGTCGAAAAGCCGTCTTGAGCAAACGGCGTTGTTAATGCTGTCGCCTGGGCCAATGCTGCGCCGAATACGTCACCGGTATCAATCGCAGATCGTATTTTATCCGCATAAACACGTTGCAGCCTGGATGATTCACCCCCATCGAGAAGTTGATCAACTACTTGCTTAAAGGCCGCGTTGTCCTGATACCCCCTAATATTGCGGATCCCATCGGCGGCATTAATACTGTAAGCCCCTGACGATGAGCCGGATTGAAACGAGTTGTTACCCGAGAGTGAAATATTACCCGCCAGCGTCAAACCACTATTGCGAGCGGCCAAAGCATCTATAAGGCGACCACCAAACCCTGTGCCTGAGCGGGTACTGGGCATGGCGGTTTGCCAACTCAATATTTGGTCTGAATGTGAGAACAAGCCCAAAGGCAACTGCGCCGTACCCTCCTCATAAGATGCACGATTGGTGGGTCCAACCAGTGGACCAACGTTCGCGATCATCGCAGCTTGACCTGCATTAAAACGTTGCTGAAGTGATGGCATTGCAGGATGAAGGCCAAATTGTGCCCCATTGTTGACCCCATCAAGCGGCAATAATGAGGACTGCGATAACGCCAGATCAGATCGGCGATTTTGATAGTGGCTGTATTGCGTTCCCCCACGAGGGACCAATATATTGAAACTATCTGCGCCACCGGCAAGTAACACGCAAATTACCGCTCGATACTCCTCAGAAGCAGAGGCCGACATCGAAGAAACCACGCTGAGCGGCACAACAGAGGCCAACCCCAACCCCATCGCAGACCGCAATCCGGATCGTAGGAATTGTCGACGATTTAGCATTACAGAGTCCCTCCTGTGACGGCCTGATCAGGTGAAATGAGTGCCAAATACAATATTGCCTGTGCTCGCTCCAGCGCACTCAGGCTGGCAAACTGTGTGAGCGCGCTGGCAAGGATGTCTTTGGTATTCGCGCTCATTAGACCCGCAAAAAAAAGACGATCAAGGCGCATGATAAACGCGTCACTATCATCAACTAATGCAATAAAGGGTGACAGATCCACCTTAATATCGGGAAGAGACCGGTGGGTATCGATCGATGACTCGCCATAAACGACCATCGCCATCAAATTAGTGATGCCAATCGAGGTATCTTCGGTCGTAATTTGCATCTCAGGTGAGACAAGCCCCTGGCCACCTGCCGGCCGATAAAATGGCGAGTAAAAATTAAAAACACTTGGCGCCGCCAAAACAAATTGACCGGTTAAATACTGAGCAAGTAGACCAGTAGCCCCGTAAGTCACGCCATCAGACGGTCGCGCTGTTAACGCGCGATTCACCGCCACATAACGACGAAACGGTTCCCGTACCCGTTCGGCATGAGCTACCTCTGGATCAGTCAAGATCGCGCGAATGACCGCCTCCATATCGCCCCGCTCACCCATCCCGTTATCGGCGAAAACGCCTGAGACTCTCGCGACATAGTCAGGCGATGGGTTAGAGGCAACCAACCGCTGAATTAGCTGCTTACCCACGAAAGGACCCACGTTTGGATGGTTAAACAAATTATCGAGCGCATCATCAATATCCTCCATACCAGACTGCCCTGCCGGTACCACCTGCCCCCTTAATAATGTTTTTTCCCCGGGCTCGTGATACGCCTCAAACATGACCATGGGTACGTCTAAAGCGGCATTGCGTTTGCCGAAAAAGAGATCCGGTGAGTACCCGGTTGTGCCGTAGCTAAGACCGGTGAAAATTTTTGCAAACTCCCGAATATCGGTGTTGCTGTAGGTCGCAATGGACTGCCCGTCAGCATTTTTCATATGAGAGCCGTCGGCATTGAGTTCGTAAAGTCCGATGGTGAAGAGTTGCATGACCTCTCTTGCAAAATTTTCATCCGGAAAGGTATTTGCTGCATTATCTGTTTTCGCATTATTCACATGACTGAGATAAAAGCCCATGGCCGGATGCAATGTGACGGCCCCTAGCAGGTCTCGAAAGTTGTCAAAGCTATGCCTGAGTAATGTGTCGTAATAACTGGGCAGTGCCAGTGGGTTGTTAGAGAGAATCGCAGGGTCACTGACCACAAATAACTGGGTCAGTGCATAGGCGGTCAACTGACGCAGTTGATCTGGCGCAGTGAGTGCATTCTCGAAAAAAGCAAAGCGGCGAAAAAACTGATGCGGGGGTCCCACCTCGCTGTCTAATCCGTACTCGTCAAAGTATCGACGGACGACGGGTACGTGGTATGAGATGGGGGTTCTAAATTGCTGGTCTAACCATGCTTCAGTTCCAGAATAGGCCACCGCCTCGATATCATCATAAGTGGCGCCAAAGGTGCCAAGATCGAGCAGCAAAGCCGCGTCACTGTAATCTTGAGTAGTCGGTCCACTCGGGACCGGATTCGCAATATTTGTGGGTAACGCTGAAGGGGGCTCGCTCGATCCGCCACCCCCACAGGCACTCAGTAGCGCAATCGCAAAAATACCCAGTAAGCGGGGCCATTTGATCAGCATACTGTTTCGCATATGATTCCTTGAGTATAGGAAGGATTAATACCTCGCCGAATTTCAGTTGCAAGTCGGGCATCCACATGGTAACCGCTAAACGCATAGAGTAGTATAGTTAATGCGGTGTTTTATAATCGAGTCGTTTTCTAGGTCTGTTGTTTAGTTTATTTTGAATTACTCTAAAGGAAATATCCAATATAACATCATGTAATAATTACATTTTTTAATTATTATTTATTTTTGCGAAACCAAGAAATTGTAAAATTCCATAAGACTAATAGCAATATAGTTCCGCATCGGCATGCGATAAACCTATTTATCGCACGCCATGATTTGGCTTTGGGTTTGGCTTCGTTTTGTTACTTTTTTTAACCTAGCCCTGCCTTACAGCTCTGGATAACCGAGCGATGCCGTTGCGCTGGTAACGTATCAGTTTGTGGGTGTCCGCAGAGCGACGCGACACAGGCCCACCCTTGCGCCGCTCCTGCCTTTGCATGCTGGCAAAAAAAGCAGTCATCTCTCGAACATCAGCGGGCTCACTGCCCGACGGAATGAGCAACTCTCTAAAGATGGGGATCGAGGCCCTCACATTCATGTCACGCAAAAACTCATCCACCGGCTCGGGGCTGGTATAGGTATCGTAATAGGCATCCATCACCCGTCGATAATTAAGAAGGCTCGAGGCAATATCGGCACAGGCAAAGGCAGAAAACCCCTCCTCCGCAATTAGCTCGACAAGCGCCTTATACTCAAGGGACGATTCAAAGTCAGGCGCACTATTTAGGCCATGCTTGCGGGAATTTTGGCTGCTAGCCCGCTTTCCTGAACCCGATTTTGGGCCGGTTGATTTAAGTGCGTTGCAGCGATTTGTAAGGTTTCTAGGATGGTTTGGCGTCAAGGGTCAGCGCCCCCTTCACCGGCTGCTTTGACTCAAGTGCTGCCAGTTCAAGGTCCATACGTTTAATTAGGCGTGAGTGATAGTCTATGGAGTCGATGATCCACTGAAGGTGCATGATTGTTTGGTGCTGACGGTGGATCAGATCATCCCACCCCTTGATAGGCTTGTCTTCATCC
>Ga0102811_1001658_pt1 | contig 10535 bp, 8 predicted proteins | sample ColrivemetaGS705_FD_84507 | JGI IMG/M metagenome (GOLD analysis project Ga0102811, IMG submission 84507) | Estuarine microbial communities from the Columbia River estuary - Flood tide ETM metaG S.705 | ecosystem: Environmental > Aquatic > Marine > Intertidal zone > Estuary | place: USA: Columbia... | reverse complement strand
AGAGATCACTGAGGATACCTGTAAGAAGTTCGGGTACCCTCCCCGCCGGATAGGCGGCTAAGAGAATGCGTGACCTGCGCGAATTTACGTCAGCCAACCTCCCCGCCGGATAGGCGGCTAAGAGAAGTCACACCATTGGCGGTACTCTCGACAAAGACCTCCCCGCCGGATAGGCGGCTAAGAGATTACGCAATAGACATGATCGGGGAGTTTGTGAGCTGCCGAAGCATGTGACGGACAAAGTGTATCCATCTCTGTATCTGCAAACCTAAGATTATCAAAATAATTTAACAAAATCAGGTACTTACGCAGTGTAAGTGGCGGACAGACAGGGATTCGAACCCTGGAGACGGTCTCCCGCCTACACACTTTCCAGGCGTGCGCCTTCGACCACTCGGCCACCTATCCGTTGCGCGGGGTTTAGCGCGGCTTTGGTAGCAATGGCAAGCCCCTTGCGACAGGATTTTCAATAACTTTTTGACTTGGTGGACGCAGACACAATTACCTGTCGCGCACACCAACAAATAGGGCTGCAACAATAAGCTCACCCAAAGCCGCAATAAGGATAACCGCTCCTGCCGTACCATTCAAATATTCAATAATACCCGTCACAGCGATCCCTGCAAAAAGCACGGCCATCGCCCAACAAATAGTGGACCGCAAAGACGATGCAGGCGCATCACGCGCTTGCCACATGAGCAGCGCCAGCCCCAAAAACATCGGCGAGGCGCGACGGCCCATAAAGACAGCGCCTGCGTCCCCCTCAACCCCATAAGTCGCAACATAGGTCGCCGGCAAAAAGGCAAGCAGCACGAACAAAATCAGAAAAATGACCGACACCCCAAGGGACACAAAGCGAAACATCAGACGCCGTCCAAATGCAAATAGACACGACGGTTTTGCTTGCCTTTCTTTTCGATCTTACCGATCCGAACACGGCCAATTTCATCGGTATTGGCCACATGCGTACCGCCACAGGGCTGCAAATCGGCGGTATTCTCTCCAACGCCAATCCGCACCAATCGGATATGACCAGACCCGCGCGGTGGCTGCACTGACATGGTCTTGACCAAATCGGGGTTCGCATCCAGTTCTGCATCAGTGATCCACTCATCACTCACCGCAAAATGGCAGGCAATCAACTTGTTCAGCGTCGCCTCCAGCGCGTCATTATCCTCAGGCGCCTCTGACATATCAAAATCCAAACGGCCCTTCTCTGGGGAGATAGCGCCGCCAGAAACAGGCAATGGAATGACGACCGACAAAAGGTGCAGCGCAGTATGAACGCGCATATGCCGATGCCTGCGATCCCACGTGATCTTTTGTGTGACCTTTTGCCCAACGATCGGCAAGGCGGCGGGTTCAGCAGGGACAAGCACGATCTCGTCGCCCTGCCCCTTAATCGACGTCGCAATCTCAATCGCGCCACTGTCCCAGCTCAAATCGCCACTGTCACCGGGTTGGCCGCCTGACGTCGGATAGAAAATGCTCTGATCCAGCACGATGCCACCCTCGTCTGTGATCCGCGTCACAACGCCATGGGTCTCGCGCAGATATGCGTCTTCGCGGAATAAAGGTTTGGTCATGAGGCATCTCCTTTCGGGTGCAATACTTCTGGATTTCGGAGCCAAATATCCCGCTGCGCAAATGGAATCTCAATATCTTCGGCGCCAAAACGCTTCAAAATCTCATGGAACATCTCTGACTTCACCACATTCACATAGTTCACATCTCGGATAATCGCACGGATTTCGAAATCAATACTGTCTGCGCCAAACCGCATCAGCAGAACACTCGGCTGTGGGTTCATCAGGACCATCGGATTAGCCTCTGCGATCTCTTGTAGGATTTCCGTCACCCGCGTTGTGTTTGATCCGTAAGCAACGCCCACAGCCACAATCGCCCGCCCAACCGCATTGCCGCGCGTCCAGTTTGTCACCTGCCCGCTCACAAGGTCCGCGTTCGGCACAATAACGTCCGTGCGATCAAACGTCTCTATCCGCGTCGACCGCACCGAGATATCGCGCACATAGCCCATTTGGCCGCCAACTTCGATCATATCACCTTCGCCAATAGGACGCTCAATCAACAGAATAATCCCAGAGACAAAATTCGAAACGATATTCTGTAATCCAAAACCGATCCCAACGGACAAGGCACCAGCGACAATTGCCAGCGATGACAAATCAATGCCCGCAACACTAAATGCGATCAATGCGGACAGGAAAATCCCCGTATACCCCGCGCCCGCAATGACCGCATTCTGACCGCCTAAATCCAAACGGGTGCGCGGCAAAACAGATGTCTTAAGGCTGGATTTGATCACCCCCGTCAGCAAATACCCCAACACAAAAACCGAAATAAACGTCAGGAAACTACTTGGCGAAATCTGGGTATCGCCAATCTTGAACCCCGCGAGAAATTGCGTCCAGACATCAATCATATCAGATGTCGTTTCCCCCCAAACAAGCAGAAAAACGGGCACGCTCAGCAACACAATAATACCATTGATCACAATCGGCCAAAGGCCCGACGTAGGATCAACGGTCCCGTCGGTCTCTGTATCGGCGCCATCGCGCGGAGCATGGCTAGCCATTTCAAGAACCAAACGATGAAGTGCAACAACGGTCGCCAAAATCGCCAGCGACACAACCGCAGGGATCGCAATTGATGCCGCCGCAGTCCCGTATCCAAGTACCGAAGCGAAGGGGCCAGCCACACCCAAACACTGCGTTGTACGACCAACGAGCTGACGGACATGCCCCCGCCGATAGAACGTAACGGACTCTGGCGCGGGCAAGGCAACGATCGCGGCACCGATCCGCCACATCAAAATCCCGATCAACAACTGAATCGGCATATTGATCACGTCCAGCGACACCGTCAGCGCGCGCGTCGTCGACATCAACGCATCGACGGCCACACTGGCTGCCAGAATGCACCCCAATAGAACCGTCGCGCGCCCACCTCGTTTGCAGGTCTTTTGATCATAGTCGAGGATACTCGATTTATCGAAACCCTGCGGAAAATAACCATCGCGCAGCCATTTGGCATAGAAAATCAATCCACCCGCCATGGGCAATATCAACACCAAAGCAAGCCCAGACAGCCCAAAGAAACCGGAAAGAGTGAGGATCGCAACTAAGCCAGACAACCCCAAAATTGGCAGGAAAATCCGTACCACAGAAATGGCAAAGCGGATCAGCACTTGCCTGCTAGGGGTCGTGCCAATATTCTTATCGGCCAATTGATAAAGGCGCGTCCGAGACCAAAACACAAAGGCCGTCGCTAAAATCAATGCAGCCAAGGCCCTTGTCAAGCGCAACCAGATAGTGCCATCGGTGGCGAAAACCTTAAAGTTCGCGGTAAATTCCGTAAAAACGGCGGCTTGCGCACCTACGATATCAGAAATTGCCTTCGGCCAATTGCCCGGATTGGCAGGTGATGAGCTGCGCGTAAAAAACTGTTTGGTTTCCAAAGCCCCCAATTGCCCGTCAATCTCTCCGACAAGGCCATCAGCCCGCGCATGGGCTTCACTGGCAAGCAACTTTGGCTGGGAAAGCCGATCCTTCAATACCGTCAATTCTTCGAGACGTGCCGCAATCTCAACGGGCCATTCCGCCCCTTCCGCAAGCGTGCCAAAAGCCGCTATCTGGCTTTCAACCGTTCTTAGACGGTCGTCATTGGTACCCTGCGCCCGCAAGAACGCATCACGCCACGGCACCATTTCCCCGCGCAAACGGTTAAGCGCAAAAGTGGACGCAGTCCCCGTTTCCACAATCCCTTCGGCAGTGGCCGCAAAGCTGGTCCAATCCGCAAGATTGATCCCGTCAAACTGAAGCGCCGAAGTCGAGACGACAACCTCATCAGGCGCGTTTTCGACCCCGACATCTGTAATTGTTTGTGCAAAGGCCGCCCCACCAAAGCCGAGACAAACAAACAGAGCAAGGGCGCGTAAGATCATACGTCTTCAAACATCACAGGCATGGTCGAGGGACGATCCTCAAGCCATGCAGGAAACGGCAATCCCTTTTCGCGCAGGAACGCAGGGTTAAACAGCTTGGCCTGATAGCGCGTGCCGTAATCGCAAAGCACTGTTACAATCGTATGACCGGGGCCCATTTCGCGGGCCATCCGAATGGCGCCCGCAATGTTGATCCCTGTTGATCCACCCATGCAGAGGCCTTCGTTGGCCAGCAGATCAAACACAATCGGCAAGGCCTCGGTGTCAGGAATGTTATAGCTGAAATCAGGCGTGAACCCTTCAAGGTTCTTGGTGATCCGCACCTGCCCGATGCCTTCGGCGATCGATCCGCCAGACATAGCAATCTCGCCAGTGGTGTAGAAACTATGCAAGCCCGCGCCATCAGGATCAGCCAGACCGATCTTAACACCCTTAGGTTGCAACGCCATACCAACGCCCGCCAATGTGCCTCCAGAGCCAACAGCACAGATGAAACCATCGACCTTACCATCCGTCTGTTCCCAAATCTCAGGACCAGTGCCCTCAATATGGGCCTGACGGTTGGCCACGTTGTCAAACTGATTGGCCCAGATCACACCTTCATTCGTTTCCCGCGCCAAGGCCTCGGCCAAGCGACCAGAGTAGCGCACAAAGTTATTCGGGTTCCGATACGGTGCCGCCGGTACCTCAATCAACTCGGCCCCCGCAATGCGCAGCATATCCTTCTTTTCTTGGCTCTGCGTGTCAGGGATCACGATGACGGTCTTAAAACCCATCGACGCGCCCACCAGCGCCAGACCAATGCCTGTATTGCCCGCCGTGCCCTCAACAATCGTCCCACCGGGCTTCAAATCACCACGCGCAATCGCATCCCTGATGATGAAGAGCGCCGCACGGTCCTTCACTGATTGGCCGGGATTCATAAACTCGGCTTTGCCCAAGATGGTACATCCCGTCGCCTCTGACGCGGCACGCAGTTTGATCAATGGGGTATTGCCAACGGATGCGGCTAGGTCGGATTTGATATGCATGGTCTGCCCTCTATTCACTTAAGTTCATATCTAAGGTGTCAGCGCAGCCCGCGCAATGCATCCCGCTGAGTTGCCAACCAATAGAGCATCATCACCAAAGGCCCCGCATTGATCTCGCCAGTCGCTACCAATGCCATCGCGTCATCGAACGATAGCAAATGCAGACGCAAATCCTCAGCTTCCTCCTCCAACCCGCCAAAGGACACGTGATCGTCAGGTAAATCACATAATCCAACATAGGCGTGAAAATAATCCGTCGATGATCCGGGTGACGGATAGAAAGACGAGATATGGCGCATGTCCAGATCGGTTAACCCCGCCTCTTCCTCACTTTCGCGGATCGCAGCCTGCAAAGGCGTCTCGCGCGCATCCACCATCCCCGCAATCGGCTCTAACATCCAAGGTTGTCGATCACCGCGCACAACAGGGCCAATGCGGATTTGTTCCACCAACGAAATACGGTCGCGTTTGGGGTCATAAGGCAAAACCAGCGATGCATCGATGCCCACAAAAACCTCGCGCGGGAGAACGTCACTGCGCTGCCCGTCAAACTGCTGATAGTGCAGTTTCAAAGACTGCAACGCGAAAAAATTACCGCGCGGCGAGTCCATCTCAGTGACCGTCAGGTCTTGGTCAGCCGCATTGCGGCGCACCGTCACAGGACCTTCCTGCGCCCCCGCGCGCAGCTTTGCCCATGCACGCTTTTCAATCATAGGCCAGCGACGGCGGACGCCTTCAAGGCTCAGCGGAGGATCATACGAAAACAACTCGCGCGCACCCAAAACCGCGACGGCCTCATGCCCGGCGGTCCAAACGGCCAGCGACCAATCACCTTCACCAACCGCAATATCATCGGGCGGCAAATACATCTTAACCGATTTCACGGCACCAGCCACTTGCACATCCACATCGATAAGCGTGTAGCCAAAGGCGCTTTCGTAAGCATCCAAGCGCGCCAGTTGCGCCGCCGAAATCTGCGAAACCACAAGGCCACCTGTCACGCCACCTGCCTTTGCAGAGATGAGCGGGACAACATTACCCGCAACAGGCCGCACCTCGTAGCCGTCCAAAGTAGCCTCGACAACACGCAGCGGGGGACCTCCCGCAACCGCCGCCAGTAACTTTGCCGATTGCAACGTGCCGTAAACAAACATCTCCATTAGCGCGGAAACTTCTTACCCATTATGCCCGCAAAAATACCTCCCACGGCGCCGCCCACAAATAAGGTGGTTGCAAGCAAAGGCGTTCCGAACTGGGCGAGAAGCTCAAGCGACAAGGTGAACACGTCAACGACGGCCTCCATCGGACCATCATAGCGGCGTTTTATCGCCTGCCCCAGCATATCAAAAAACGCGAGGATAAAAAATATCCAGAACGCTTGCGCCACAACAGCGGTGTAGCCTGTCCCAAGCCCAGAAATCAAACCATGCGCGTGCTTTCCGCACAGGACCCATCCCGCCCAAACGCCTGTGAGAATACACAGCGGCAATAGGTACGACGGAATCCTATCATCGCCATAGGACGGCAGCATAGCTTGGTAAATGAAATAGCCAACAATCGCAAAAGCAATCGCGGCAGAAAGTCGGGCGGCGGTGGGCATTGTCTGCATCCTCTCAAACCAAGCAGGACACCAATCACCTTGGGTCCCGATTTTTGCTCAGTTTCTGCGATCAGACTTCGTTACACAAGTACTCAGCGCCCACTAACGGGCCGCATAAGCAGCCAAAGCACGATTTCGTCCCACATCAAGTGCCACAACAGGCTCTGGATAGCGATCCTTGGGGGACAATCCCCATGCGCAGGGAACCGCATCGAAATATGAAAGCGCGGTATCTGACGGCATCAAAGCGCCTTCGGCGATCCAACGGTCCGCATAGCCATGGCCCTTATCGAACTTATCCAATTGGGTCACAGGGTTGAACACCCGAAAATACGGCGCCGCATCAGGCCCAGACCCCGCCGCCCATTGCCAGCCCATCGCGTTGCTCGCAGGGTCCCAATCGGTCAGGCAATCGGCAAACCACGCCTGCCCGACCTTCCAATGGGTCATCAAATGCTTCGTCAGATACGAAGCGACAATCATTCGACCCCGATTGTGCATCGTGCCCGTCACATACATCTCGCGCATAGCAGCATCGACAAACGGAATGCCCGTACGCCCCTGCTTCCACGCGATCACCTCAGGTGTGTCCGCTTCATTCCAAGGAAAACCATCCCACTCGGGCTTCCAATTCGCGTCCACAATGCGCGGCGTATGATGGGCCAAATGATAGGCAAACTCGCGCCACACCAACTCCTTCAGAAACACCTCCGCGTCCGATTTGCCTGCATGCAACGCACGCCACCCGCCGTGCCAACACATCAATGGCGAAATCTCTCCGTAGGTCAGGTTTTCCGATAGCCGCGATGTCCCGTCTACACTCGGCAAATCACGGTTCTCGCGGTAATCGCCCACACGGTCTTCCAGAAACACTTCCAAACGCGCCTGCGCCGCATCCTGCCCCACCGCACAATACGGGCGAAGCACAGCAGCCCCTCGGCGCATCGCAGCCCCCATTTGCCAATCGTCCAAATCATCTGACACAGGCCAAACCTCTGGGCCCCGCACAGCACTTGGCGCAGGCAAGCAGGCTGGCAATTCGCGGCTGCGCACCGTCTTCCACATCGGCGTGAAAACCTTATAAAACCCGCCTGTCTTGGTCTCAACTGTCCACGGCTCGAACAGCAAATGCCCTGCAAACGACTTCACCTCTAGCCCATCGGCCTTTAGGCCTGCCTTGACATCAATATCGCGGGACTTGGATTCTGGATCATAAAGCCGCGACCAATAGACAGCACCTGCACCCGTCTGTGCCACCAAATCGCGCAGAACGGCCAAAGCCTCGCCACGGCGTAAAATCAACCGCAGGCCCAGCTTGGCCAAATCTTCAGTCAAAGCCGCAACCGACAATCCAAGGCGAAACTTCGGCGCGGCCCCAATCGCATCTGTCAACGGATCAAATACAAAAACAGGTACCACAGGCCGCCCGCTATGCACAGCAGCCGCCAAAGCGGCATGATCCACCGTGCGCAAATCGCGCCTGAACCATAAAATCACTGGCGCTAAATCTGCCACGGCCTGCCCTCGTTTTGTCTCATCTACTCACTCTTCCCAGAGCAAGGTGGGCGCATACCTCACAACACCTGATCTAGTGCGGCGATTAATTTATCAACCTCGGCCTTCTCGGTATAATGCGTGAAACTGACCCGCAGCACACCTTTATCCAGATCAACGCCCATTGCACCCAACGCACGGCCTGCGTAGAAATCACCGCCCCCCGCCATGACACCGAGCGGGGCCAATTGCGCGGCGACATCTTCAGCATGCGATTGCAACGCCATCGCGACTGTCGGTGCACGCTTGGTTGCATCATTCGGCCCGATCAAACGCACAGAATTTTTCGCACAGACATAGTCAAGCAACGGCTGCAACAACGCGACCTCATGGTCCCGCATCAAATCATGAGAAAACCGCGCGGCAGCTGCACCTTTACCACCACCATGATGGGCCGAGAACGCCTCCATATAATCGGCCATCCCCGCCGACGCCGCGACCTGCGCATGGTCAGGCCCCGCAGGCGTAAACCGCTTATAAAGCGTGTCCCCGTTGAAGTGGTGCCCCTGATTGGGCAAATCAAAACCAAAGTCCTCGCGGATCACCATAATCCCTTGGTGCGGGCCATAAGTCTTGTAAGCACTGAACAAATAGATGTCGCAACCAATCGCGCCCACGTCAGGAAACCCGTGCGGCGCATAGCTGACGCCGTCCACACATACCCGCGCACCGGCAGTTTGGGCCATAGCGGTGATCTCGACCAAATCGTTCAAGGCCCCGACGACGTTCGAACAATGCGGGAAACAGACCAGACGTACCTTGTCGTCCAGCAGGTTCTCCAAATCAGCAACGTCGAGCAGACCCGTCTCGGGATCAATCTGCCACTCACGGACTTCAATCCCCGCATCCGCCAATCGGCGCCAAGGACCAGAATTCGCCTCGTGGTCCTGATTGGTCACAACAATCGCTTCGCCCGGTTTCAACCACTGGCGCACGGCTTGCGATAAAACATAGGTATTCTGCGTGGTGCTCGGTCCGAACGACAACTCATGGGTCTTGGCCCCCAACATTGCCGCCAAACGCCTGCGCGCCTCATCCATTTCGTCGCCCGCCAACCGCGAGGCTTCATAGGGCGCGTAAGGCTGAACCTTGCGCTCCGTATAATAGCGGTACAATCGGTCCACGACCTGTTTGCAGGTATAAGACCCACCTGCGTTTTCAAAGAATGCTTGGCCTTGCAAGGAAGGCTGCTCGAAAGCGGGAAACTGGGCCCGTACCCATGCAATATCCATATTCATCATGCCATCAAATGCCAAAACCACCGCTGGCGCAAGCATTGGATGATCCGAATGGTGTCGGGGCCAGACAACGCGCAAAACCGCGCTCTTGGTCCTCCTAAATGTCGCGACCAGCCCCTCTGTTGTCGCATCAAAAGACACGTTTGTCGCAATTCTGCTATCCTCTCGGACGTGGGATATTTAGGAGCGGCTCACTACGGTACTCTTCTAACCAACAACAAACGACAAATAACCAACGACAAAAAACGACAAAAAGGGAACGGGACTATGAAAATCAAAGCTCCATTTACGGAGATTGATATCAATACGCAGGACGCAGGCTTTTACAAAGACAACAGTCTTCCTATTGCGTTGATATCAAAAGCCATCATCGTGGGACTTGTGCTTTGGGCACTGGTGTTCCCAGCAAACGCAAACTCGACACTGGGCAGCTGGAATTGGGCACTTCTTGCGAAGTTCAACAGCTTCTACATCGTCATCGTTGGCTTTTTTGCCTTCTTCTTGCTTGTGATCGCACTTTTGCCAAAAACTGGCGCACGTGTCATGGGCAAGCCAGGCGTGAAACCGGAATTCTCAACCTTCTCGTGGTTCTCCATGATGTTCGGTGCAGGTCTGGGTGTAGGCCTGATGGTCTTTGCGACAGCCGAACCTGTTGGTCTTTGGGGCTCTAACCCTGAGGTGCTTTCTGGTGCAGTCGCAGCAGGCTCTGCTGAAGCCGTGCAATCTGCGTTCCGTTACACATTCTTGCACTACGGCTTCCATGCTTGGGCAATCTACGTGGTGACTGGCCTGAGCCTCGCTTACTACGCCTATACACGCGACATGCCGCTGACGATCCGTTCTGCGCTGACACCATTGTTTGGCCGTCACATCAACGGACCACTTGGTCATGTCGTTGACGTACTTGGTGTTGTGGCTACGATCTTGGGCGTATCGGTCACAATCGGCTTTGGTGTATCTCAGTTCATCGACGGTCTTTATGCCATCACAGGCATGGAGTGGATGATGGACATGGACGGCGACGTTCCAGCTCCAAACAAGGTGTGCCTTGTTGCTGGCTTGATCATGATCATGGCCTTGTCGATCATCTCGGCCGTGTCTGGTGTCGGTCGTGGTGTTAAGTACCTGTCAAACCTCAACCTCGTGTT
>Ga0102811_1001656_pt1 | contig 10552 bp, 10 predicted proteins | sample ColrivemetaGS705_FD_84507 | JGI IMG/M metagenome (GOLD analysis project Ga0102811, IMG submission 84507) | Estuarine microbial communities from the Columbia River estuary - Flood tide ETM metaG S.705 | ecosystem: Environmental > Aquatic > Marine > Intertidal zone > Estuary | place: USA: Columbia... | reverse complement strand
TCGATCTTTTTTCGATGCCCTTGGTAGTATAATTATGTTCTTCTTTAAGATAATTGCAAAATTTATTGGTATTATTTTAATGATAATTGGAGCATCAACTTTAATTGGACTAGTGGTAGGTTTACTATCTTTAGGTGTAGCAGATATGTTTCATGTTCCAGGAATTGATTTTGCAGATGTTGTAAACTCTACAAACCTTCCAATTTGGGCTGTTTCAGTATTAGCATTGTTTGCAGTAGGAATTCCGTTCTTTTATCTATTTATTTTAGGATTAAAGATCTTAGTAAATAATATTAAATCTCTAGGTAAAGTTGCAAATTTCACTTTACTAGGCCTTTGGATTGGATCAATAATTCTATTAACAGTATTTGCTGCTAAAGGAGCTGCAGAATTCGCAAGAGAAGGTAGTATATCAAACAAAACAGAGATTAATATAACTAGTAATGATACCTTATTTGTAAAAATGTCTGGTAACGATACATTCTCTAAATATCTTCACAGAGATTCTGGTTTTGATATTGTTTATGATGAATCTGATACTAAGAGAATATATTCTTCAGATGTGAGATTAATAGTAAAGTCTACTAAAGATTCTTTAGCATTAGTAAGCATTGAAAAAAGTGCTAGAGGTAATAGTTATCAATCAGCAAAAGAACGTGCTGGTAAAATTGATTATAACTTTGTTTTAGACAACAACCAATTAAACTTAAATGGTTATTTCTTAACTGATGGTGAAAATAAGTATAGAGATCAAGAAGTTGAAATTGTATTGTATTTACCTGAAGGCACTACGCTTTTTGCAGATGAAAACACCTATTCATTCCATAGAAATTCTTCTAACTACAGAGATATCTTAGACAATGGTTTTGAAGGACAGTTTATGAAAGTATTACAAGATGATCTAATTTGTTTAGATTGTCCTAAAGACAAATCATTTAAGCTAGATATAGAACTTAAAGATGAAAATTCTAAATTAAAAATTAATGAAGATGGTTTTGAAGTAAAAGATGCAGATGTTAAGATAAAAATTAACGAAAATGGTGTCTTTAGTGAAAGTGAAAGCATTAAAACTACAATTGATTCTTCCGGTATAAATATAAAATCTAAAAACAATTAACAATTCATCATGTAAATAAAACAGTTCAGTTGTTTAAATTTAAATAATCCTTATCTCTGAACTACTTTTATCTCATCATCAATCAAAAAACAAACACGTTATGACAACAATCACCAAATATTTAGTAGTAATAATTTTAACTTTCTTGTTATGTTCATGTCAATTCAGTACAAATTTTTCATCTGGAGTGAAAGGAAATGGGAATGTTGAAACTCTAGAAAGACCTGTTACCGATTTTAATCAAATTAAAGTAAGTAGAGGACTTGATGTATATCTTACTCAAGCAGAGGAAATTGGACTAAGAGTACAAGCAGACGAAAACCTTCATGATATTATCATGACCAAAGTAGAAAATAACATTTTACATATTTATGCAGAAGAAAACATTGGATCATCTTCAGCAAGAAAAGTACTTGTAAACTTTAAAGATGTTAACAAAATCACCTCCACAAGTGGCAGTGAAGTATTCTCAACAAATACTTTTAAGATTGAAGATATCGAACTTAAAAGTACAAGTGGAAGCCAAATGGAAATTGATATAACTGCAAATGTTATAGAATGCAATACAACAAGCGGAAGTCAAATAAAACTTTCAGGCACTACAAACAAGTTATTTGCAGATGCAACAAGCGGAAGCAGTATAAAAGCAGATAATCTACAAGCTCTTGTTAGTGACGTAAAAGCAACAAGTGGTGCAAGTATTAGAGTAAACGCATCAGAAGAACTTATTGCAAAAGCAACAAGTGGTGCAGGTATTAAATATGAAGGAAATCCTGAAAAAATCACTAAAAATAGTGGCGTTTCAGGTAGTATTAAAAAACAATAATCAACCAAAACTAACCAACCAAAAAACCCGAAGCATTTGCTTCGGGTTTTTTATTGATTATTATTTTAAAAGTTATTGTAAAGGCTTCATGTTTAAATCTAAATTTATTTCTAGAGTATCTTCAACAACAATTAATCCTAAAACTTTTTTAGGAGGTTTCAAATTAAAATCTGATAATTTTAATTTTAAAATTCCGGTTGCTTTTAATGATTTTCCTTGTGCAGTATTTAACCTAACACTATAAAATTTAGAACACCCAGCTAAACTAATATTAACCAACGCCAAAATTTCATTCTCATTATTAGGGCTTTTAGTTATCTCTTTTAAATCTAAAACAATATTTGGATAATTATTAGTACTTAACATTTCTAAAAAATCCTTATTGATTGATTTATTCCCGCAATCAAATCTAGAATTAGCCAAATTTAATTTTGCGTCCTCAAATTTTATTTTATTTCCTGATATCTGAAATATTGCAGTAACACTTGATTTAGCATCAGTAAAATTTAAAATACAATCGAATGTACTTACATTAGTTGAACCATTAATACTTATTTTACTGTTATTCTCTATAATATATGAAGCTGCTTTATATTCTGAATTAACCGATATAAAGCTTAACATTGTAAAACTTAAAATGAGTATTAATAATTTTTTCATAATGTAATGCTTTTACTTCTTTATTATAAAAACCAAAACGAGTTTTAAAAATTAACCTAATTAGTATTAAGTATAAATTTAAAACTCGTTTTATATTTACTAATTTGGTTTAGAAACTAATAGCTGCTTCTAATACTATTCCATTAAACTCCCCTCCTTTGTGAATATCAGTTGTTGAATATCCTTTATATTTTTGAGAAACATATTCTGCTTTCATCAAAACATTTTTAGTCATAAACCAACCAGCTGTTAACTGAAACCTATTAATATCAACATCCTCACCAGAAGTTAATTCTCCACTTACAGTGTTATATCGCGTACCAAAATAAACTTTTTCATTTGCTCCAAATCTGTAAAGTAACTCTCCAGAAAATTGATTCCATGATCTTGTATCTGTTTCAGAAACCTTTTTCCCTTTAGCTGTTTCGATTATACCAAAGAACTCTAATCCACCATATTTAATAAATGGGTTAATCATAAAAGAAGTCATTTCGTTTTTTAAATCAGGATTAATTCTACCTGCTCTAAAACCATCACTAACTGCTGCACCATCACTGTTATTCACACCACTCATTACAGAATAATAACGAGATCCTGCTCTGTCTCCACTGTATAAATAAATACCTCTTGCATTATTATGTGCACTGTGAAATAAAGAGCCTGTTAATCTAAAACGGAAATCATCATTTATTTGTTTATCATAACCAAACTTAGCTAAGAATGAAGGACTAGTTTGATCTTTATCAGTTACATTTTGATTTAATTTACCGTTTGTAAATCCAACCATTCCAAGAAATCCATTTCTTTGATAGTATAATTCTGCACCAACCTCAGTTGTAAAAGCATCCATTATATAATTACCTACAAATGGGTTATGAATTGACATAGCATTATCAGATCTTCTAAAATGACCATCACCATAATTATTTTCCATATGTCCAATCTTAATTGTAGCATATTTCATGAAGTTTTCCATAAATCCTTCACGAATAAACTCTAACTTATCAATTTGGATATATCCTCCTTTTACATAAGATTCTGTGTGATGTTGTGAAGATAAATAGGTACGTAAATGCATTCTTAAACCATCATATAATGCAACATCTAAATCTAAATTTGCAGTAGCTAAATTAAAGTTTTTACCTAATTCAGATAAAGTAAATTCAGTACTTGTGTTTTTTTGCTCTAAAGATTGATATTGTAATGTTGATGATCCACCTAATCTAACCTTAACGTTTTTAAATGTAGAGACAGTGTCTTTAGGTGCTTCAAATACATTAACTCCCCTTTTATCTGGTTGTTTGTAATTGTCTAAATCTCTTTTGTCTTGAGCTGTTACATTCATCATAAACATAAGAGCAATTATAAAAAATGTGTATTTAAAATTTGATTTCATAATATTGATTTTAAGTTATTTTTGTTAATTATTATTGTTAGTATTTATTTTTAATTATTATAAATTTTTTATGTTTTTAAAATTGGCGTTAAAATGAATTGAGATTTCATCACCTGTTTTAATGGTGCCCAATAACGCTGTTGGTGGTTCAATTTTAAAATCAGTCATTTTCATATCATATGTGCCCGAAACATTAACACCTTTATTAGTTTTTAAAACCTTAATATCTATTGCTATTAATTTTTTAAATCCACAAATTGTTAATTCGCCCATTATTTTTACCTCGTCTGTTACTTCATTAATTTTAGAATTTGATTTTACTTCAATCATTTTAAATGTTATAGATTTAAAGTCATCAGAATTCAAAGCCTTATAAGTTTTTTTATCCATAATACTCTTTCCGCTTTTTAAGCTTTCAGAGGCAATGTCTACAACTAAGTTTTCTATTTGATTAGTGGTAATATTAAACAATGTAGTTCCGTTAAAGTTGTTGGATATTACATCCCAATCATGTAAACTTGAAGTTCCTGAAACTGTTATTTGAGAAGTTGTATTATCTAAAGAATAGCTTTGTGAATACACATTTACATTTATTAATAATATTGTCAACAATACAATTAAAGTAAGACTTGATTTTTTCATGTTTATTATTTTATACATCAAAGTTCAAATAATCATAAAGTAAATAAACTGACATAGATCAGTTAAAACACCAATTGTTGTTTTAATAATACATTAACTTTATTACAATATATATTTCATTTTTTTAAGTTTTTTATGCTATATATTAAATTATATATAATTATTTTTTGTTTTATTATTATTTTAAAAATCGGAAAAAGGATGTTTTTTTCTTACAAAAACATGAATTTTTAATTGTATTACGTCAATTTTTTAAATTTTATGTGACAAATGTCACACAGAAAAAAAGTTAAAAACTACTTTATAGTTGAATTTTCAGTAAAAAATAAATTCAAAGTTTAAACCTATCTTATATAATATATTAAGAAGTAAAAATGGTTTTTATATATATTTGCTAAACAAAACCTTAGACAATGTATAACAAGCAAATAATCCTTATCCTATTAATTCTATTTTCATCACTAACTTTTGCTCAAAAGAAAGAGAAAATTAAAGGTGATAAAAATGTTGTAATAAAGGAAACTATACTAAATCCATTCAATAGAATTGTAATTGGCGAAAAGTTTAAAATAGAATTATTAGAAGGTACAGAACCTTCAGTTTTTATTGAAGCCGATGAAAACCTTCATGATGTTATTAATTTTTCGGTATCAGATAGTACATTAAGTTTTGGCACATCTAAACGTATAACTACTAAGAAAATGCTAAATATTAAAGTTATTTACACATCAGATCTTAATTTAATTGAAACTTTAGATAATGGTGAGGTAAGTAATGCAACGACTCTAAATCTAAACGAATTAGTACTAAAAAACTCTGGTTCATCTCGTGCTTATTTAAATATTAGAGGTGAAAAGTTTAAACATATTAATAGTGAGAATGCAAAAGTAGAACTTAACATCAATGCAACTATAGCAACTTTTGAATTGGATGAAAACAGTAAACTTGAAGCTTTAGTAAATGCGAAAACTTTACAAGTAGATATGTTTGAACGTGCAGATGCAAGAATAGATGGAAATGTAGATTCTTTACAGGTTAAAACAGATAATGCTTCTAATTTTAAAGGGAAAAATCTAACTACTAAAACATGTGAAGTAAAGTGTACACTAAATTCTGATGTTTATATACAAGCTCTTGATAATTTAAGAATTGATGCTTCAGGAAATAGTGAAGTTTACATCTACGGAAATCCTGTAATAACTATTGATAATTTTAGAAACACCTCAAAACTTTTTAAGAAGGAATTGAAATAGAAAGTTTATAAAAAAAGAAAAACGAGCTTTAAAAATCGGGGAAATTTGATTTTAAATTTAAAACTCGTTTTCTCTACTTAAGGGAAGTTAGTTAGTCGTGCCCATTTTAATTCTAAACCACTTATAAAGTGGAGTACTCCATTGCTTACAATTCTAGTTGTTATTTAAATTAGTGTATATTATTTATAAACTGTATTAAACGAAATATTAACTATTTCATTAACTTTTATAGTTCCAAATAATGCTTTTGGTGGTTTAATAGCATAATCAACCATATTAATGTCTAGTGTTCCACTTATAATTATGTTATTAGAACGTTGTTTTAAATTAACCAATAATTGAATTGGTTTTTTAACTCCAGCTAAAAATAAATTGCCACTTAAATTTAGCTTCGTTTCATTTTTATTTACCTTTTCTACAATTTGAGAAGAATCATTAATAAAAATAATTTCCTCAAAAGAGTCCGTTTTTAAAGCATCGTAAATTTTCTGGTTCATTGCTTTTTTTGTGCCTTTCAAACTTTTAGAAACAATTTTAATTTTAAGACCTAAGATTTGATTTACATCTTTATCTAAAATTAAATTACCATTATATTCTTGAACTTCAACTACCCAATCCTGCAACGATGATGTACCTTCTACAGTTATTGAAGACTGGTTTTCAGTAAGCAAATACTCTTGTGAAAATCCTGTTATACTAACTAAAGACGTACAAAAACTTAAAATGACACGCTTTAATTTAAACAGCATTATATCTGTTGTTAAAAAATTACAAGACAAATTTCCAATTATTATTTTAGTTATTATGTGACAAATGTCACATAACGAAAAAAAAGTGTTAAAAATTCATTTTAACACTTTTACTTATGATGAGTTCCTCTTAAATTAATCATGTTTTGCGGCTAAATAACGCTCTGCGTCTAGAGCAGCCATACAACCAGTTCCAGCAGCAGTAATTGCCTGTCTGTATACATGATCTGCAGCATCACCACTTACAAAAACTCCAGGAACATTCGTTTTAGCACTATCAGGTACATTTATAATATAACCTGTTTCGTCAAGATCTAAATAATCTTTAAAAATTCCCGTGTTTGGAGTATGACCAATAGCTACAAAAAATCCAGTTGCAGGTATATTAATTTCCTCACCAGTTATATTACTCTTTGCTTTTACTCCTGTTACTACTTGACCATCACCTAAAACTTCTACAGTATTCGTATTAAATAAAATTTCAATGTTTTTAGTGTTTTTTACACGTTCTGTCATAATTATAGAAGCTCTAAACACATCTCTTCTAACTAACATGGTAACCTTTTTACAAATATTAGACAAATAGTGTGCTTCTTCACAAGCAGAATCTCCTGCTCCAACCAATACAACTTCTTGACCTCTGTAGAAGAAACCATCACAAATCGCACAGGCAGAAACACCTCCACCAAGTTTTAAATATTTTTGTTCAGATTCCAATCCTAAATATTTAGCTGTTGCTCCTGTAGAAATAATTACGGTTTCACAATGAATTTCTTTTTCTTCATTAACCCAAACTTTATGAATATCTCCAGAAAAATCAACCTTAGTAATCCAACCATCTCTTACATCTGTACCAAAACGTTGCGATTGCGCTTGTAATTGCATCATCATTTCTGGTCCCGTTACCCCGTCTGGATATCCAGGAAAATTCTCAACTTCATTTGTAGTTGTTAATTGACCGCCTGGTTGTGTACCTTGGTATAATACAGGGTTTAAGTTTGCTCTTGAAGCATAAATTGCGGCCGTATAACCTGCAGGTCCAGAGCCTATTATTAAGCATTTTACTTTTTCTATGTTTTTTGACATTTTAATCTAATTTTATTGAAACAAATGTAGGTGTTTTTGTTATTAAACTGAACTAGAACTTATCAACAGTTGTTATTAAAATATAAGTTCTAATTATAAAAAAAAAGGATTAAAAGTTTTTCTTTTATCCTTTTTTGTTTTCCCTTCGGTTTTGAAACAAGTTTCAACCTCAATAAAATAAAAAAGCTGAACAAAAAATTGTTCAGCTTTTAATGGTCGGGGTGGCAGGATTCGAACCTGCGACCTCCGCGTCCCAAACGCGGCGCGATAACCGGGCTACGCTACACCCCGAATTGGTTATCTTCTAAATATCTTTTTGCTCCTCTTTTCTTAATTCTCTTCTCCAACATTAGAGCTTCAGATCGTGTTTCTAATTTTATACTCCAAATCAACTTCCAAGGTATTCCTGTTTTGGTTGATCTTACCTGTCCAGAATTATGTCTTTCTAGGCGTAATTTAATATCTATAGTCTCTCCTATATAGTACTTTCTTTTTCCAGAACAGTACAATATATAAACAAAATGACTCATCTTCAATATAATGGGTGGTCACGCCTCAAGCGTGACGACCTCCGCGTCCCAAACGCGGCGCGATAATGACGCCTTAGCGTCACAAGCCTACCACGCTACTAGCGTGGGCTACGCTACACCCCGAAAATATCGGATTGCAAATATAGAATATTCTTTTTATTACAAACAACTTTATTAATGTTAAAATTAACTTTATTGCCTTTTTTATATCGCAATTTTCGTTGCTTATAAAAGCAGTATAATTTGTTGAAGAACGTGAATTCAATACCAATAAATAATATTAACTTTGTGTAGAATCTAATACTTAATTCATGTTAATAATAGGCATAGGTGGTGGAACTGGATGTGGTAAAACAACAGTTGTAAACCAAATTTTAAAAGAACTTTCTGAAAAAGATATCGGCGTAATATCGCAAGATTCTTATTACCAAGATACTTCTAATTTATCTTATGAAGAACGTGTCAAAATTAATTTTGACCATCCGCGTTCAATAGATTTTGAGTTGTTAGTCGCTCACCTTAAAAATTTAAAAGGTGGTGAAACCATAGAACAGCCTGTGTATTCGTTTGTGCAACATAACAGAACTGGAGATGTTATTCTAACACATCCAAGAAAAGTTATGATTGTAGAAGGAATTCTTATCTTAACAAATCCCGAACTTAGAGATATGTTTGATATAAAAATATTTGTTCATGCCGATAGTGATGAGCGACTTATACGAAGACTGAAAAGAGATATTGCAGAAAGAGGTCGAGATTTAGACGAAGTATTAGCGCGATATCAAAATACGCTTAAGCCTATGCATGAGCAATTTATAGAACCTATGAAAGAGTATGCAGACCTTATTATTCCTAACAACAAATACAATACTGTTGCAATAGATGTTGTTAAAACCATAATTAACGAACGTTTATAATGGCTAAAACTCCTTCAAAATACAGCAAGTATTTAAAACCTTTTAAGAATGTATTTGTACTAATACTTATTATTTTTTGTGTTTGGATGCTTTTTTTTGATACGCATTCTTTGTTTTTACATAGAGAATTAAATAAAGAAATAAACAAGCTAGAAGAAGAAAAAGACTATTATAAGAATGAAATAGAAAAAGATAATAAAGAACTAAAAAGTTTAAGTAATGATGAAGGTGTAGAAAAATATGGTCGTGAACACTATAAAATGAAAAAGGAAAACGAAGAAATTTATATCATTGAATACGAAGACAGTTTAAAAAACAAAAAAAGTAATGAGTAAATCGTTATTTAATTTATTTGACGACGTTTCAGTAAAAGCGTGGAAACAAAAAATACAATCCGATCTAAAAGGTGCAGATTATAACGAAACATTAATCTGGAAATCGCTTGAAGGCATTGATGTTAAACCCTTTTACCATTCAGAAGATTTTAAGGTTCTACCAGAAGTTTCAAACGCAAAAGCATGTGATTGGAAAATATGCGAAGTAGTAAACGAAGATAGCTGTTTACAAGCAAAACAAAAAGCTTTACATGCGTTATCTCATGGCGCAGAAAGTATACGATTTGTATTTAAAAATAAAGATTGTGATCTTAAAACTGTTTTAGAAGATATTAACCTCTCTTCTACACCAATTTATTTTGAGTTGCAGTTTTTATCATCAGATTTTGTAAATAAATTAGATGCAATCGCTAAGGACAACAATGCATCATTTTACGTTTTAACAGATATAATAGGAAACTTAGCTAAAACAGGAAATTGGTTTTCAAATCTAAACGATGACCATAAGCAATTAGAAGCTATTGTTGCTACTTCAAATTTAGAAAGTGTACTTAGTGTTGATTTATCATTATATCAAAATGCAGGCGCACATAGTGTGCAACAACTAGCTTACAGTTTAGCGCAAGCAAATGAGTACCTAAATCATTTTAATGGTAACATTGGAAACCATATCATCTTTAAAGTTTCTACTGGAGGAAATTATTTCTTTGAAATTGCAAAAATTAGAGCACTAAGAATCTTGTGGGATGCATTAGCAACAGAATATAATAGCGATACTAAATGCCATATTATTTCTGAACCTTCTAAGCGAAATAAAACAATTTACGACTACAATGTTAACATGCTTCGTACCACAACCGAAAGTATGAGTGCTGTTTTAGGAGGTGCAAACACAATAAGTAATTTAGCTTACGATGCTATTTATCATGAAAATGCTGAATTTGGTAATCGCATTAGTAGAAATCAGTTGTTAGTTTTAAAACATGAAAGTTATTTTAATGCGGTAAACAACCCTTCAGATGGTTCGTATTATATTGAAAC
>Ga0102811_1001643_pt1 | contig 10593 bp, 24 predicted proteins | sample ColrivemetaGS705_FD_84507 | JGI IMG/M metagenome (GOLD analysis project Ga0102811, IMG submission 84507) | Estuarine microbial communities from the Columbia River estuary - Flood tide ETM metaG S.705 | ecosystem: Environmental > Aquatic > Marine > Intertidal zone > Estuary | place: USA: Columbia... | reverse complement strand
TAATATTCTTCAATAACTTTACGGAATACCGACTCACAATCTTTTTTGACAATTTGGACACGAGCGGTGCCATCTACGTGAGTGACAGGCGCATAGTCGTGTTTCGCAATTGACGTAAACTGCATATACTCGTTCATAGGCCCTTCGAAGTATTCATCTGCGAACTCTTCTAGGATAGCTGGTGCGAATGGACGATATTTCTGTCGACGTTTAATCGTGTTGACAGTGTCCTGTATATCGAATCGTACGTCCGCGATTAAAGAGCGATTACCAAGTGCACGAGGGCCAAACTCAGCACGGCCATTAGCGATTCCGCAGTACTTGTGACTAAGAAGATGGTCGACAACTTCAGTCGGGTTAATAGGTCGTTGTATATCATATCCACTATATGGACTCCATATTAGTTTATCTTTACCAGTTGCTTTTGCCCAAGACATCGCAGCAGTACCCAGACCAGAACCAGCATCTGTTGGCGAACATGCAATGTGGACTTCATCGAACAATTCAAATAGACGTGAGTTGATTACAACATTCTGCGCACAACCCCCAGAGTAACATAATTTCTTACCATACTTAGCAGCTTCGGTCATAATCTGCATAATCGCATAATCTGCGAAGTCTTGTACCGCACGTGCGGCAACTTTGTCTTCTACTGCTTTCACCTTCGCACGTAACTCTTCACGGAATTGACGCCGGTCTTTTTCTCGTTGGGAATTCTCCGCATCACCGACTGCGATACCATAGTGCAATTCCGGTGCTAAGTCTGATAAGTCCTCCCACCATGCAATCAACCAGTCGGTAATTGCTTTCGACTCGGCCGAGGTGTTGTGATAGGCCGACAGGCCCATGACCACGTACTCATCTTCGAGTGGACGTAGTCCAAGGAACTTGGTAACTGTCGTGTAGACGAGACCAACGGACTTAGGGTATTGCCATTCTTTGATGAGATTAAAGTTGCTATCCATGATGGTAGCACACTGTAACTCACCGACACCGTCGATTGACACAAGGACTGTATCATGTTTGTCGTCCCACGGACGCGTGTAGAATGCAGCCGCACAATGTGACTCATGGTGCATATGGTTGACATCGTACGTCAGACTATCGGGAATAATCATACGACTGAATGTTTCTTCTGCGGTTTCCGGTCGTTTAGCTAAATGATCGGTGCTTCCTTTTACTCCAGTCCCTCCGCGCATATCGAACTTAACCGTATGGTCTTCATAGAATGATACATGGTCTTCATCTGATACCATATCCCAGAGTTCATCGGGGATAAGAGGATCATTCTTCTTCTTAGAATATCGTTCGCCGTGAGTAGCGAAATCTACCTTACCTGACTCATCAATGATCGCAAAACCACTGTCGTGATAGTGCTCACTAAACCCTACATACTTTCTCATCATTCACCCTTGAATACTATTAAACGATTATTTATACACCGACTATCTTCTCATACATTTGTTTCCAGTTGCCGACGCGAGGTACATTGTATTCGTGCGCGTTATATTCCCAAGCCATCAAGTAGGCGTTGAGTCCAAGATTCTTACCGACAAGGGCATTCTCTGGTTTGTCTTCTACCCAATAACATCCAGTGCCGCGATAAGGTTCTAATGCGTCGTCCTTATCAGCTCCAGTGTCGAGATAGACGTACTTCTCAAAGACAGTTGGGCCAAATAACTCGATTAGGTTTTTGGTGCGTAGATGTTGAGCATACTGATCGTCGCTCAGACTTGTTATCGCATGGAACACATAACCGTGTTCCTCATGTAACTTCTTGATATACTTGATCGCATCACGAAGAGGAGGAATCTTTCGGATAGAGGCAGACTCGTTAAACATACGAATCAGTTTCTTCATCTCCTTTCTTTCTAAACCATAGGCCACATCCATAGCATAACACGAAGGGGCATCTACCAATGGCAAATACTCATGTCTTTTCATCCATTGCTCAAAGGCATATACCCAGTCGAGAATAACGCCATCACAATCTACTAATATTACTTTATCTTTCACTTCACAAAACTCCTTCACGTACATTCAGTAGTATCTCGAAGATTTCATCTTCAGTATACCCCATATCCCCTAACTCTCGTTTGAGATTACACCAATCAGGATTGTCCTGACAATAGATATGCCAACTGACAGCCTCGTGAACTCTCGAATCATCATACTCCATAAAAAAACCCTCTCAATCGTCAAAATACCTAGGTATTATAATACAATTGAGAGGGTTTGTCAACACTTATTTCTAAAATAACTTAAATAAGTTCTTCTATTCTTTTACGTAGACTCTGTAACAATGCTATATTTTGAGCCAGAGCATAGAGGTTTCCGTTTCCACCAGAGAGTTCCTGTATAGATGTCAAACACTTCTGATGTTCTTCGTCCAATATTCTAAATACGTCGTCAGCATCAATCATGGTACTAATGACCTCTCCCACATTTTGACTTTATATCGTTGGTCGTTCCAATGTCGTAACATGTCAACCTTCCATTCACCACCGGTATAGTGACAGAACTTGGCCTTCGCGAAGAACTCTTCTTCGGTCTTGTAGTGTGGACTGTCGTTCCAAGTCGTATCAATAGTCTCAACATCGAATTCGTGTTTCATGAACTGCGCTGAGATGTACGGTTGGTCATTCATGATTGACATGTGGAAGTCTCCAGTATAACACCAATCTTCCCATTTGTCAAACATTTCTCGCGCTTTGAGACGTGCCTGTTTAGTCCATATGACTACGCCCGTATTCATGATAAGTATCTTAGACGGACGATTAGGTGGCATCACGGGGACGATAGGACAGTCGTGCATCTCAAACTTTCGACAGAAGTTCATGTATGTCTCTGAATTAAAATCCCATGAGTTGTATCCACCACCGGTAGCGGTTACGAAATCGGATTCTAGAACCCCATACACGTCAGCGCCACTCTGAGTGTGGTCAAAAATGTTCTCGGTGGTATTGACGATGATATCAGTATCCACGAATAAAACGTCTTCGTATTGATCGAAGATGGGGTCTAACCAGATACGTGCACATTCATGCAATATTGAGGTAGAACAACCGTGACCCTTGGTAGTCACACGTTCATCAGAGTAGATATGATCTGCACCAATAAAGTTGGCATACTGTTCGAAGGACTGACGAGAGATACTTGCGATTTCTTTATATAACGAGGAACGTGTTCCATCATACCCCTTAATAGGGCCCCGTGAATCCACGGCATCACTTACAATCATGTACTGAAATATAGCGTTCTTAGACATTTTCTAACCTTTTCATTAATCGTTGGGCTCTAAATCCGACCTGATCATACCAACGCGAATCTCTACCTTCCTTTGCAGCTTCTTTCCAGTCACCTCGTTCAATTGCTTCATTCATCTTCTTGAACTTACTTAGTCTTGGTCTACCTAGGTTAAACATCATATTAACCAAGATTTGTTGGACTTCGTCTGGTAGACAATCAAACCGTTCTCCGTATAGTACAACACATTCGGAGATTGCGATGTCGAGGTCTTGGTCGAATGCTTCTGCAACTCTCTCGGGGGATATTTTTGTTCCGACCTTATAGCCGAACTCGCCGTCACTTTCCTTGATAAGGTGACCCACGCCGAACGTAGGGTAGTTGAGGTGATCGAGATAGACTTCATAGACGACTCCTTCATCAATTTTTAGTTGTTGGAATACGGATTCACGGTTCATCGGTTTACTTCTCTTCCTTAATGAAGACACCATCGACCATTTTTCCTTTACGGTCTTTGATATCATCATACGCCACGGCCAAACATTCTTCAAGGGTAACTCCATTTCTCTCGGCAATATTAATCAACACAACCATAATGTCGCCGATGTCGTCTTTGATATCTTGTTGTTTGCAGATACTGTCGGATAACTCACCGCATTCTTGTATGAGTTTCATATATTGGTCTTTGTCATTCGCTCCGTCAATTAAGTTACGGGCGTGATGCCAGTCTATGGTCTTTTCAATTAATTCATTAAGTAACATTATATTTCCATTATTAAGTATTGATGGTGTTGCCCTTACCGGACTTCTTTTTGATAGTGTTTAGATGTTCCTGCCAACCAGAACCCGCAATTCTCAGAGCGGACTTGGTGCCGGATACTAGACTAGGCGCTGAACCTATGGGGTAGTAACGTTCCCAAAGTGGATTGTCTTTTCGCCAATCATCATATTGTGAAATCTGGAGAAACACGCATTGTGTCTCCCCAGTTTCGGTGTTTTTAAAATCATACTGTGGCATTATACAATCATCCTATATTTTAATCAATCAATACGACAAGAATCTCACTCATACGTTCTTGAAGAGATGCATCACCTCCTTATCAGTAAGTTAAATAACTCTGGATGGTTGGTACCCCTCGGTAACTCGTCCGCTCTGATAATGAATTTCTTCGCCGCACTGCGGCACACAACTGCTTCTCTAAATTTGACATATGATTATTCCTTAGTTAGTTTAAGTTGTAGATCATGATTTGATTAGATTTGGAAATGCCTCCTGTACTAGTTTTTTAGTTAAGTAACGACAAGGTGGTTCTTTAGCCACCATTTTTAACACACACTTCGCATCTTCGGGATGAACCGATTCGAGAAGTTGGATAAATTTGTTTTCGCGTTTAAACGCGGGTAGTTGATCGCCTTTAGTGCCTTTGACGAATATCCCAAACTCTCGATGTTTTTTCAACAAAGTTGAAGGTACCGATTCCGGTAAAGATTCTGTGTATGGGGGTTTGCCTTCCGGCAGATTAAAGACAAGGGAGTCGTCAAATGTTCCGCGTAGGACATCTAAGAAAGCAATATGGTCGGAATACTTTTTCAAAACATTTAGTCGACCATCACGGTCAGTAGCTTTGTTGTATTCCGCAAATATTTCGAATACTTCCTTACGGGTAATATGTGCCATAATTTATACCTTACTGAGCAAATAACATTTATATATTTTCTTCTGTATGATTAGGTTTCGACCGTCTTGACAATCTAGTACTAATCTACGGAAAACAGATTCATATTGGTAGACCAGATTTCTCTGTTTATTAAAAGCAGCATCTTTTTCTGCCAATACTATTATATATTCATTTTCTATCTTAATAGTTGCGACTGTCCAGACTATCGTGCAAATTATTAATAATAGAACGGTCTTCATCATTGGATAAAGATCTTCATTGTTCTATTATCATCTTGCATATTGATGGACGCCTCTGTGCCGGGTTTCAGGTAATGAGTATAAGCACGTCCAGTATGATCAATAACCTCAACACGAGTCACATCATTTAGAGGAGGTGTCCATCCCATTTCAATCAATTTCTGTCGAATGGAAGCCTCCGTCTTTGCTGCTTCAACGTCAATGACTACTTTTGATATATTACATCCATTCATACCCTGTCTTCCGCTTTGGGAATGTCGTACCCTAGACCACGAAGAAAATTGATCATTGCTTGCATGTGTTCATTCCAAGTCCCCTCACCATCATGTTCATGAATGACCTTTGTTATGCCGTCATCGAAACTTATAACTAACTTACTCTTACTCATACCTTAGTCCCATAATCCTTCGTAGTACTTTCCGAATAATCGAAAGCCGTTATTAATGCGTTTTTGATAAGCCTCCAAGCCTTCTAGATCCACTTCAAATGTGTGGTTCGGGCCATTGACCAACTCGGTCATACCATCTTCTCTTGGTGTCCAGTCAATATCGTGCTCACCAGATTGAAACTGTTCTTCCCAGTTATCATGTTTTGATTCAAATGCAAAGATCATTTCTCCAAGTACCCAGTCCCATGCTTCAAGGTGAAACTCGTCAACATTGTAAACTTTCGGAATAGTTCCAATCAAATGGTCAGGGCGGTCTTCCATATCTACGATCGGGTTTCCATTTTTCTCGTCTCGTAACTGCTTGAGCATTGGAATAACTATATGTGCTAGAGTAGTATCCATATTCCACGTATCATATTTATCAATCTTGACGTAGACCTTTTGTTTATTCTCATAGCCAAACTTCTCGAACAACCAGTTATGATACCAGCGATGTTTTGGAAAACCACCTATAAATACTTTCATACTAAACTCTCCCAATCTGTATCTTCAGGCAGGATCTCTACCATATCCCCGAACTGTTTTTTCAGTTCATTATATATGCCAGCACTGTTCATTCTGAGTTGATACTGAGTTTTGTGACATACATAACAACTTCCGGAACGTCCATAAAATTGCCAGTAATCGCCTTTCCTTTCTGACCTGACAATTCCCGAGTTCATTCGCCAACTGTCGGCGGTGGTATATCCACCACTCCATCCGGCTAGTACTTTATATATTGTGGGAGTATGGCCCTTCTCTATTTTCAAAACGACCCAATTGTCGGGATAGTAATCGTTATTCATAATCAATACTCAAGTTAAAGATAGTGCAAATATAAAGAAGTACCCGAAGACAATCCAAATGGCCATAGCAATTATGAAAGAACTAATTACAAGGAAGGACTGTTTGAAGAATCCAAGAACAGAATCGACGATTCGACCGAAGAATCCTTCTCCAGAAACCCCATTACCATTACCTAGATATTCCCCATTAATAGTGGTGTTACATTGGTTGTCAGAACATACCCATCGAGGAGATTTGCGTTTATAGCCACGGCGATTGTTCGCGAAAAATCTTCGTTTGATTCTCGTTCTAGAGACTTTAATTCCGAACCAAAGACCAAACCAAGTTCCGAAAGTCAATTCATCTTGACTTTGACCAGTACTTGTTTTCATTACACGTTGTTGCATGTAATTACTTGGTTTGCTCATACCACAAGTATAACAGGTTTTTCTCGCGTACGCCATAATCAATATCCTCCAGTGTTAAACCAACCATTACCTTTTAGATGGAATCCACCGGTCGCTGTAATTACCTTCTCAAGAGATTTCTTCGCACACTCCGGACAGTCGGTCAATTTATCGTCCGACATACTTTGCCATACGTCGAATTGGTGTTCACATTCCTTGCATTTATAACTGTATGTCGGCATCTTATGCCGCCCGTGGGCGGTAATAAGATAGAACGCGTTCGAGTGCGTAAATGTCCTTGCGCAGTTCCTCCTTTTCGTGTTCGGTCTCATCGACATTTTTAGACACCACTGTATCGTAACTCGACAACTCTTCGCGAACCCAGTCCAACCACTGACTGAGTGAATCCACCACAATTTGATCGACAAACTGATCGAGCTCAATATTCATCGGTCGTCCCCATCATCAATTTTATTACCGTAGTAATCGTGTGTACCGTTGCGGCGATTTTCTCTACGTTCCTCTATAATTTCGTTGGATATTATAACTCCCCACCCAGATAAAATTATAAGCGCTGCGGATAACACAAAACATAATACATCAAACATCATTAATATCCTCTAGGTTAGGGAAGTGGTTGGCAATGAACGATTGGACTTCCCCACGTACCAAATAGTCAATTTCATAAGAAGAACATTCAAGTGCCTTCTTTCGAGCTTCTTCAAAACTCGGACTCCGAAGAACAAATCGTTGAGATAACCGATCAGCATCGATGTCCCAAGCGTCTACGAAAAATATTTTCATTTCTGTGCCCAACTAATAGTTGGACGACTGTCGCCTTTCTTATTCCAGTTTATTGTGCAACCACACTCCTCAATAATGGGAATGATTGCTTTTAGATTCTTTACGCCTTCCTTACTACCAGAAAAGCAGAACGTGCTGTCGTCTTGTTGCTCAGGTGTGTGACAGATAAACCCAGACACACTCTCATCAAACTGGCCTTCTTCGAGAAGTGTCATGATACATCCTTCGCCCTCACAGGTATCGCAACCCTCTCCTTGGCATTCTTCACAGTCTTCATAGTCATGATCTACTTCACAATCTTGACTGTGATTGAACAACACTTTGTGAAAGTCGATTTCAGTGCCGTCCTCAAACTCATCAGGAAGTTCCGCCCATGCACAACTCTGACAGCAGGGCAAGTTCCATCCCACATACCAACCTTCTTCGGACAATCTCTTTTGTAATTTTCTAAAACCATTCATTATTTGTTCTCCGAAAGTCGACGGCGGAGTTCTTCAGCCATACACTGACGAATCGCCGGTGCAACATTTTTACAGTGTTCCAATACGTTTTTAATATGATCAGTATCCATTTTTGCGACAGTTTCGAAGTGTATGGGTTGATCGCCATTGATACCATAAGAACCCCACTTAATTAAATTTCGTTGTACTTCATGGGCTTCATCATCGTAGAGTGCCAAAGATAACTGATCGTCGTGTACCGAAGTTCGGATATAAGATAATCCACCATCAATCATATATTCTTTACCGTTTGCGTCGATATGAGTTTTATGGTCATGCCGGTGATACGATTCGAGAATCGTACCATCGGGAGTTTGAATTGCATTGCGTATCAAGTTCATTATGCCGCCGCCATTTCAACAGCAAGTTCAGCAGCTCTCTTTTTCTTGACTTGGTTAGCACCGAACCACGCAGAAGTCATTCGACCATCGGCAGTACGACCCAACTGGTGGTCAGTTAAGTAGGTAACAGAGTTGAATGCCTGCCACCATGAACCACGACCGTACTCAGCGCCTGGCTGGGTTTCTAACAACTCAAACGCCTTCTTCGCATTTGGAGCAAGGTCATTGTAAGTCTTAACTTCAGCAGCAGGAGACTGTGAAGGGAATAGAGAGTTATAGTACTGAATCAGAGTAGCAGCAGTGAACTGTCGTTTTGATAACAACTCTGCCATTACTTTGTATTGGTCAAACTTCTCGTGGGCAAGACCCATAGTGACTTTAACCTGTTCAGCATCGAATGCCTTACGGTGATTAATCTTGGTTGAGTTTACCGAAGTACGATTTAGAGCAAGAGCAAGACTGTTCATACAGGTTACTCGAACCGGAGTGAATCGAATGTCAATTGACTTACCGTACTCATGTGGGTTAGAGAATAGAAGGTAGGAATCAACTTGGTCACCACCAAGGATATCGAACGACTCTTTGACCTTGGCCAATGCGTAGACCATCTTACCATCTTTCAAAGAACCCGCAGAACTCATTTCCATATCACCGGCAGAGCAGTAATCATTGAAGAATTCGAATGCCTGTTCGTTTTGAACTGGATTCCAGTTACCACCGACTTGAGTCAGTACTTTAGAGTCAGTAGAGCGGACGAGTGCCTCCATACCAGTGGCAATTTGCTCACCGTTATGGTGTACGAATGAAGGGATTTTCTCAACTGTCCAGTCGACGCCTGCTTTCTGCATCATCTGGATAGGAGTTAGGTCGTTGGATACCTCGGTACCGATACCCCAAGGGCATTTACCAACAGTAGCAGAAGTTTCGATTTGAAGGATATTGTTCATAATATAGTTCTCTCTTTTAGTTAACAATTCAATTTATACCGCTAGTATAACACATGTTTCCATTACTTGTCAATACTTATTATCAAAATAACTCAATTAATTTTAAGAAACATCTTTCTCGTATATTTCGATGTTCTCTTCCGGAACATTGAGGGCAATGAGGTCACGCTTCATTTTTTCGGGATTGGCCACGTTCCACACAATGTGTCTCTCACCTAAGCTGTCAATCCATTCAAGATTCATTACGTACATTATGATTCCTCAAGCATATACATTGTTAGTATCTATTTTGTAGACACCGATAGGACTGCGGTAGTTCTCATTCATATCACGCAAGTCGGCAAGTAACATAGTAAACCCACCTTCACACCACATACGATCACCGTCGATCTTGAGAACAGCAAGTTCTTCGGTCGGATGCATCGCACCCCAGTTACAATAGACAACATCACCAACTTCAATCATAATAATTCTCTCTCAACTCAATTTGTACAGCTATTATACTTCTTTCAGAAACAAATGTCAACACCTTTAACATTTATCTCATGAATGTTGGACATCACTCAAAATTATAATGGTCGATCCTCTCACTTATAACCTCCCCACCTCACCCACGCATACTGAGGTTTCTGACAAAATTGTCCTATCTCATCAAAACCCAACACAGTGCAGCCGTCTAAAGGATCGGTACCTGCTTCATACTCAACGAGATCCCAACCCGCTTTAAACGCTTTGACTTCTTTGATATCTTCAATAAGGCGAACTTGCATAATATATTCTCTCTCAACTCAATTTGTACAGCCATTATACTTCTTTCGAAAACATATGTCAATGTTATTTATGTTATTTTTAGAACAAATTGTCATAAGATCCAGAATTCTATAACCAAATAGTCTAACAATGTTATTGACAATATCTTCATATATGTTATAATAGTACCTCATTAGACAGAGAGAGAAGTTATTATGATTAAGTATGTATTGAGAAACGTTGTTAATGACCAGCTAATTAACTGTAAGATGTTCGACACCATGGTCGATGCTCTTAACTATCGTATGACTTATCTTGAGCGTGATGTTGCTTGGGTTGACCAAGTGGAGGTGAAGTAATGAATAACGAAACGTTTGCAGGATGGATTGCTTTCTATAACAATAAGAGAGTTGAAATAAAGAAGACTGAAGCTTGTGACCTTTATGGTGCAAAACAGTTAGCGATTC
>Ga0102811_1001636_pt1 | contig 10619 bp, 5 predicted proteins | sample ColrivemetaGS705_FD_84507 | JGI IMG/M metagenome (GOLD analysis project Ga0102811, IMG submission 84507) | Estuarine microbial communities from the Columbia River estuary - Flood tide ETM metaG S.705 | ecosystem: Environmental > Aquatic > Marine > Intertidal zone > Estuary | place: USA: Columbia... | reverse complement strand
ATCTTTCGAAACCGCCTGCTGACACGCCAGCGGAAGAAATAACAGAAGAGACTCAAGACGTTATTACTACAGAAGAACCTGACGCAGATCCAGAAGAGTTAGCGCCAGACAGTGACGATAGCTCCTTAAGTGAGGATCACGACAGTGCATTAGTCGAAATTACAGATGAAGATGAAGACGAATCCGATGACGAGGATTTGCCTCATCACCAGATTAACGATAGTGAGAGCCCTGTAGATGATGGGCCAACATTACCTGAAAATGTTCAGAAGCTCATTGAGTTTATGAATGACACAGGTGGAGATATTAACGATTATGTTAAACTTAATACTGATGTAGATTCATTAAGTGAAACAGATCTGTTAAGAGAATACCATCAAGCATTAGAACCGTCATTAGATGCTGATGAAATTAATTTTTTAATGGAAGACTTGTATAATTCAGATGAAGATCTTGATGACGAGAGGGAAATTAAGAAAAAAGGAATTACAAGAAAGAGAGATTTAAGTAAAGCTAAAAAGCACTTACAAGGTCTCAAAGACAAATACTACGATGAAATCAAAGCTGGCTCTAAGTTAACTCCTGAGCAAAAGAAGGCTGTCGATTTTTTTGGTAGATATACAGAAGAAAACAAGGAGAAGACTAAGACAGTAGCTAGAAGAAGCGAAATCTTTACACAGAAGTCTAATATGGTTTTCGGCGAAGAGTTCAAAGGTTTTGAATTTAAAGTAGGCGAAAAGAAATATAGATATAATGTAAAGGACGCAGCTGCGGTCAAGGAAGCTCAGTCGGATATTAACAATTTTGCCAAGAAGTACTTGGGCGATGACAATACTCTATCTGACGCTGAAGGCTACCACAAAGCTCTGTTTACTGCAATGAATCCTGATGCAATAGCAAATCACTTTTATCAACAAGGTAAAGCTGACCAAGTTAAAGCATCGGCAAAAAACGCAAAGAACATTAATATGGATCCTCGAGGTACCCATGATAAAAATGTTCCAAACGCGAAAGGCTTTTCAGCGAGAGTAGTAGACAGTGACAACACAGCTCCGGGAAAATTGAGAATTAAACGGCGGTAAAATTAATTACAGCCAAAATAGAACATTATGAGTTTTAACACAAGTGGGGCATTCCCTGCATCTTTAACTCCATCGCCTACTAAAACGTTATTTGACGGTAACTACTTGGCAATTGGATCAAACGACTTTAACTTCACTAAACAATTCTTACCAGAAGTGTATGAGAAAGAAGTAGAGCGTTACGGAAATAGATCAATCGGATCTTTCCTACGTCTAGTATCTGCTGAAATCCCTATGGCTTCTGACGAAGTTGTATGGTCTGAGCAAGGTCGTTTACATATTGCATATAACGACGCCGTTATAGCAACTAATAACGATAATACAGATAACACGATTACAATCACTGGTCACGCTATTAAAGTGAACCAGAATATATTAGTATCTTTTGGCGCTGTTAGTGTACGTGCTTTCGTTAAATCGATCACAACTGACACTGTTGAAGCGTATCCTTACGATGCAGCTACATGGCCAGCAACTTTTGTTGATACTGCTAATCCTAACTTAACTGTATTTGTTTACGGTTCTGAACACGGTAAAGGTACTTCTGGACAAAGAGGTTCTTTAGATGCTGGATTCCAAAAGTTCTCTAATGCTCCTGTGATCATCAAGGATCTTTATTCTATCAACGGTTCTGACACTGCTCAGATCGGATGGGTTGAAGTTACTACTGAGAATGGAGCTGGTGGATACTTATGGTATTTAAAATCAGAGCATGAAACAAGATTACGTTTCGACGATTACATGGAAATGATGATGATTGAATCTGAAAAGGTTGGATACTCTATCACTTCTGCAGCAGATCCTCAAACAGGTGATACATTCACAGTTCGTGGTACTGAAGGTTTACTTTCTGCTATTGAGAACAGAGGTCTTATCTTTAATGATCAAGATTTCAACAACGCAACTGGTTTAACTGGTTTAGCTGAGTTTGATTTAGTATTAGGTGAGTTAGATAAGCAAGGTGCTATCGAAGAGAATATGTTATTCTTAGATAGAGGAACATCTTTAGATATCGACAACATGCTTGCTCGTGCAAATTCTTACGGTACTGGAGGTACATCTTACGGTGTATTCGAGAACAAAGAAGAGATTGCATTGAACTTAGGCTTTAGCGGTTTCCGTAGAGGATCTTACGATTTCTACAAAACTGATTGGAAGTATCTTAACGATGCTGCTACAAGAGGTTTAACAGGTGATTTACAAGGGGTATTAGTTCCTGCTGGTGTTTCAACTGTATACGATCAGAACTTAGGGAAGAATATTTCTCGTCCTTTCTGTCACGTTCGTTATAGAGCTTCTGAGGCTGACAACAGAAGAATGAAATCTTGGATTACTGGATCAGTGGGAGCTGCTACTAGTGATATCGATGAGATGAACGTTCAGATGTTATCTGAGAGATGTATTTGCGTACAAGGCGCTAATAACTTCATCCAATTCAAAGCTACAAGCTAGTAGTTAATGAATCATATATGATACAACGAGGGTCTATATGGCCCTCAACGTATCATTTTTAATACCAATTATTTTATAAAATTATATTATGTCAACACCAAGAAAGAAGGCAGCTGCACCTAAAGCTAAAGCTAAACCAGCCAACAACGCTCAAGAAGCGATTGAAGCAAAAGAACCAGTTACAATTGGATACGAAGGACAAATCCCTGTACCAGTAAAAACTGCTCCTATTAAAGATGAATGGGAAATTAGAGATAGAACTTATGTATTAGTAACACGTAAAACACCTATTCTAGTAACTATTCCATCAAGACATACCGCTAAAAGAAATCTATTATGGATGGATAATGAAAAAGGGTATGAACGTGAATTAAGATATGCTACTAATCAAAAGTCAGTATTTGTTGATGAACAAGAAGGACATGTTACTCTTGCACATATTCTTATAAGGAATGGATCATTATTTGTTCCAGCAAACAAGGTAGCTTTACAAAAGTTACTTTCGTTGTATCACCCTTTAAAGGATAAAATATATAAAGAAGTAGACACTAACAAAGAGGCTATCGATGATATCGATATTATGGATCTAGAATTAGATGCACAAAATGCAGCAGCTAATATGGATATTGATTTAGCTGAAGCTATTATGAGGGTTGAACTAGGAAATGCCGTAGCTAAGATGAGTTCTAAGGAACTTAAAAGAGATTTACGTATGTTTGCAAAAAACAATCCTGCGCTATTCTTAGAATTAGCTAATGATGAAAACATCGAAGTTAGAAATATAGGAATAAAAGCTGTTGAAGCAGGGATACTTAAATTAGCAGAAGATCAGAGAACATTTATATGGAAGTCCACAGGACGAAAAGTTATGACTGTACCTTTTGATGAAAATCCTTACTCAGCTTTAGCTGCATTCTTTAAAACGGATGATGGAATAGAAATATTTCAAAGCATCGAAAAAAGATTAGGATAATAACAATTATGACATTAGCCTGTTATATATAATAATAGCAGGCTATCGTCATAGTATTACAAATAAAAAACTATGGCAATAAACGTTGATCCAGTGTACCAAAGAGTACAGGCAATATTAAATAAAGAGCAAAGAGGCTTTTTATCACCACAGAAGTTCAACTTATATGCCAACCATGTGCAACTAGACATATTCGAACAATACTTCTACGATCTAGCACAATACTTACGCATACCAGGTAACTCTTCAGAATACGCGGATGTTATAAGTATAATAGAACAAAAAATCAGTTTATTTGAAACTGAAGACTCGTCACCTACATATTCAGCAAATTACTTTAAGCTACCTACCGATTGTTATCGATTAGGTATTTTATTATATGGGAATATAGAATGTACTCCAGTTACCAAAAAAGAGTATGGTCACATTGCAAGGTCTCTTATAGGCAAGCCTTCTGATGCAAGACCAATATATGTTAAAGATATAAACGGAGTTAAAGTTCTAGGAACTAATCAATTTACAGACATCGCGCCAAGTGCAGACCCTATAACTATGCAATATGTAAAAACACCTGCAAATGTTGTATGGGGATATACAGATATATTAGGTGTAGAATCATATAACGCATCGACATCAGTAAACTTTGAATTAGATCCAAGTGAAGAAACAGATGTTACATTAAAGATATTAGCATTAGCAGGGCTTGAAGTTAAAGACTTATCAGTCTATCAAACAGCTGCTCAAGAAGACGGAATGGAAAATCAACAAGAGAAACAATAATTAGATGGGATTTATAAACGAAACAGATCAGTCATACTACGAAGGAAATAATGTTGGAGGATACCAGTATGTATCTATTGATGATATTATAAATAACTTTCTCATTATGTTTACAGGTGAAGGTAAAGTAATTCCTAAGTCTAACAGAACAGAAATACAAATGCACGCTAAAAGAGCTATCCAGGAATTCTCTTACGATGTGTTTAAGTCGTTTAAAGGTCAAGAGATAGAAATCTCTCCTACATTAACGGCTAGATTACCTATAGACTATGTAAATTACGTGTCTATTAGCTGGGTTGACCAATCTGGACTAGAAAGAATATTAACCCCTCAGAGAATGACAAGTAATCCATCTTCTATAGTTCAGGACAGTAGTTTTGAATACACTTACGATGTTGATGGTAATATAATAGAAGCTAACGAATCAGTAGCTTGGACACGTTTCAAAGCTAACACAGCAGATGCATCTGTCGAAAAAGGAACAGAGCTAGATGATGTTGACGCTATTGCTAAAGGCTTACGAGGTGAAAGATTTGGATTAGACCCATCAGAAGCGAATGCTAATGGAACCTATTATATAGACGATAAAACAGGTTTGATACATTTTAGCGGAGGATTAAATGGATCTATAGTTCATTTAAAGTATATATCCGATGGTATGGCTACAGATAGCGAAATGGTTGTACATAAGTTTGCTGAGGACGCTATGTATAAGTATATCTTATATGCAATATTATCAGTAACAATGAATGCTCAAGAATACCTAGTGAGAAGATACAAGAAAAGTTTTGTCGCTGCTAAGAGAGTAGCTAAAATAAGATTAAGCAACTTCAAATCACAAGAGATGGCTCAAGCATTAAAAGGCAAATCGAAACAAATAAAACACTAAACTATGGCTGAATTGAAAAGACTATTCGTTGGAGCCAAAGTAGACAAGGATTCTGATGAACGTTTTGTAAAAAGCGGCGAATTTAGAGATGCTGTAAATGTAGAAATTATAAGTTCTGAAGGCTCTGACTCTGGTGTTGCTAGAAATAAAAAAAGCAATACACTGCAGAGCGTTAAAACATACAACGCTAACACAGGAGAATCCACTTACTGGAGCGAGGGTAGCGGCGTTACGTTTCCTTTTGGTTATGACTATTCAACTGCTGAAACTGTCGGCATATATAAACACTCACCTACGAATACGATATACTCTCTTGTTGCTTCTAGCTCAGGAGATTTTATTGTTGAATATAATGATGATACTAAAGTTGTATCGCCTATATTAGTAGATACTACCAAGAGTATACTTAACTTCACAGCGGGTAAAAGAATAACCGGGATATCATTTTTAGAAGGAACGTTAGGATGGGTTCAAGATGGTGTTGAACCTATAGCTATAGTTATTGCAGACTTCAGATCAGGGTCTACTGATTTCGTTACTCATACAGTATACGAGGGCAGAGATTTTGTAAAATCTGATGTTACTCTAATAAAACTATCTCCTCTTAGCGCTCCGACAATGACTATGCAAGAATCTCTTAGAGATGGCGTGGTTAATACTACAACACTAAACAATTTTACAATAGCTTCTTTAAATGACGGATCTCTGTCAACACCAGGGGACCCAGGGCAAGCTGTATTATTCTCTATACCAGGAGGATCTGCATTTGTTAAAGGAGACAAAATAAAACTAACTACCCCAGCTCCATCGGTAGACGATCTCTTGTCTCTTCATGAAATAAATGTTATATGTACATCTTCATTAACAGGTGGATCATTAATATCAGGGACTATAATAAGTTCCTCTCTTCAAGTGGAGGATAATCCGGTTACATGGGAAGTCAACTTAATAGAAGGCAAGCCTTTATTCGAGTTAATATTTCCTAGGTTTAGTTATAGATGGAAATATAAAAATAACCAATATTCCTCATTTGCTCCGTTTACACAGGTAGCATTCTTAGCAGGCGAATACTTGTACAATTCTCAAAAGGGATATAATACAGGTATGACAAACCTTGTTAGAAAAGTAATACTTGGATCATTCGGTACTGTCCCTCCAGATGTTGAAGAAATAGATATTCTATTTAAGCAATCAAATTCACCAGCTGTATATGTAGTGGACACTATAGAAGCTGCAGCAACAGAATATGAAGTTACAAACGAATTAATATATAAATTAGTAAGCTCAACACAATTACTAAGACCATGGGACAACGTTCCTAATTCAGCAAAAGCTTTAGAAGTGGTTGCAAATAGATTTGTTTTAGGTAATTATAAAAAGAACTATGATGTAGATACTGAATTAAAATTCTCTACAGCATCAGTTACATCTACCGGGTTAGCAGTAATAACGGAGCCTGAGCAATCTATAAAATCATTAAGAACATATCAAGCAGGCGTTTTATTTAAAGATGATATGGGTAGAGAAACACCTATCTTTTCAGATAAATCAGGTGTTGTTAAAACAAACCTAGAAGACGCTTCAACATCGAACAGATTACAATTCCAATTAGAAGGTAATCCGCCAAACTGGGCTACTCATTTTAAATACTTCATAAAGGACACATCTAATGAATACTATAATTTAGCAGCTGATAGACTATATCAAAGCGAAGATAAGTTAGCTACATGGATATCATTTCCTTCATCAGAAAGAAATAAAGTGACTGTTGATAGTTATTTAATAGCTAAGAAAGTTCACGATCAAAATGTCCCTGTTCAAGATGCAGATAATAAATTCAAAATAATAGATATACAAGACGAGGCTCCTGTTGAAATAGCTGAAGTTAAAGAAGTAGTAATAGAATCTCAAATATGGTTTGATACTAATTTCGGTGACGGGAATGCTCAATTGACTAAAAACGCAGGGTCTACTCCTATACCAGATTCAAAAGTGTTTTTAATAGCTAGTGATACAGATTCAGCAAGCAAAGGCACAACATCTATATTAAGAGATGAATTAGTAACAGGGGCGTTTATTAGATTCTCTGAAGGTGATTCTTCTTATTCTAAATATTACAAAATAGCAAGTGTTCTTCATAGTAGTGATACTACAGCTTTTACCGGGCTCGGAGGAACGTCTAATGTTCACACTAAAGTATATGTAACAGAACCGTTCGGCGAAGATGTTAACTTTATGTATACAACGCCAGGAGATCAAGCTTCTCCTTTAAATAACGGTCAAGTAAAATTATCTGTTAGTGCTCAACAACCATTAGCTAATCAAGAACAATTTACAGGTAGATTTTTCATTAAGTTAGCTTCTAACGCTGTACTGAACAATGTATTCTCATCATCTACTGATTTCATTACGTTAAATGCAGCAAACTGTTATTACGGAACAGGATCAAACGGTGGGTACATAAGTGGTGATGTTAATTTCAAGATACACGCGGGAGGTAAATACCCAAGAGCAGGATATACAGTAGCTAATACTGCTGGTGGTTTAAATATAGCTAAAAACCCGTCATGGGCAAATGATGATGTTAATGATAGGCCTTATGATATTGTTTTTGAGAAAAGACACAGAAATCCTTTAGATAATGACTTAATAGCAGCTATAAACACAGTAGGAACTAGGATAAGATTCTCTAATCATTCTACGGTATATACTATAAAATACACAAGGTCTCAAAGAATAGATCACAAAGACGTTTCGTATACTAGGTATTGGACACAATTCGATAAATTATTAACAGCATCAGTATCTCCTTTTGTTACAGGAGTAGCTGTTACCGTAGAAATAGTTGGTTTACAAGACACGAAAGCTTTTACATCGAACAATCCAGCTATATTTGAAACAGAACCGGCAGAAGGTATAGATTTAGACTTGTACCATGAAGCTAGTGATGCTTATCCTATATCTGAATATAATGATATTAAAACATTAGATTACTTTAACTGTTTCACTTTTGGCAACGGTGTCGAATCTAATAGGATTAGAGATGACTTTAATAGTGTAACTATAGATAAAGGACCTAAAGTTTCTACTGTCTTAGATGAGCCTTATGCAGAAGAACATAAAACAAATGGTATAATATGGAGCGGAATACTTAATTCAAGTTCTGGTGTTAATAATTTAAACCAATTCTTAATAGCCGAAACTATAACTAAAGATATATCTCCGATATACGGACCGCTTAATCTATTACACGCAAGAGATACTGACATTATAATAGGTTGTGAAGATAAAATATTGCAGGCCTTAGCTGATAAGGACGCGTTATACAACGCCGATGGATCATCTAATATAACTGCATCAAACGCAGTGATTGGAGACGTTAGGCCGTTCGTGGGCGAGTATGGGATCGATGCTGAGTCATTCGCTTCTTACGGATTTAGAATATATGGCACAGATAAGAAAAAAGGTAAAGTTATTCGTTTATCAAGAGACGGAATTACACCAATAGTATCTGGGTATGAAAGCGAACTTGAAAAGGTATTAAATGCGGATTCAGACTTGTTTGGTAGTTATGATGCTGATACTGATTCTTACAATTTAGCAGTTAATGGGAAGATACATCAATTCAGCGAAGAATCGATAGGATGGACAGGTACTTGGGAAATTAATCCAGATGCGGCTTTAACGTTAAACAATATATATTATGCTTCGCTAGGAGGTAGACTGTGGGCTCATAATGAAGAAACAGTTAGGAATAGCTGGTTTGGAGCGGCAGCAGCAACATCGAGTATAACATTAATTTTTAATGACCAACCATCTGCTATTAAGAAATTCAAAACTCTTTCCTATGAAGGAGACACTGGATGGGTAGCAACTGAAATCGAGACTGATTTACAATCAGGTAGAGTATTAACATGGGAAACTAGAGAAGGCAAGCACTACAACTATATAAAAGGTCTTCCTACAACATGGAATAATACTTTACAATCAGGCACATTAGACACAAAAGAATTCTCCGTACAAGGTATAGGTAATTTAATATCTATTTCAGGAGATACAACTATTACTACATATACTGTTAACATCTTTGATGATCCCAGCGATAATGTGTATATTACGTTTAGCGAAACTTTTGACTACACATTTAGTTAATTATTATTAAAAAATTATTAAACCAAAAACCATGAGTATAAAAACAGATGCGATTGTTATCAGAGATGAGACCACAGCAGGAGCAAACACAGCGACGAGAGTCGGGCGAAACTTAGTAGCTATTGCAGATGATTTAGTTGCAAAACAAACGGCTATTGATTTAAACAACGCCAAGGAAACTAATATAGTACACCCTTTAGTAGAAACCGCAGTACCTATTGGAGCGGTATTTACTGATACAGATACCATTTACAATGATGCTGATGTGTTGAAAGATGCAGATACTTTATCGCCTGTTACGGGAGTTAATAAGTTAATGACTCAAAGTGATGTAGCAGGTCTTGGTGGTGGCGATATGTTAGCCGCTACGTATGACCCTATTATAGATGCTAATACAGCTAAAGTAGGTATTACTGCACAACAAGCAAGTGACATAACAACTAACAATGCTAAAGTAGGAGTAACAACAGAAGAAGCTAATCCTGATGTAATAGGTCAAGCAGAAGCAGAAGCAGGTACAGCTACAACAGAACGTATATGGACAGCTGAAAGAGTTAAACAAGCTATCGTTGCATTAGGCGGCAGTGGCAGTGTTGATGATACTGTTTATGGCGTTAGTTGGAATGGTGCCACAGGTACTGCACCAAGTAAAAATGCTTTATATGATTTTATAGAATCACAAGTATTTAAAGTAGACGAAAATAGTAAGATTATACCAGTCTATTGGGGTGGTACTCAAGAGGAGTATGATATAGATTTTCCATCTGGACATACTAGCGAGTATCTTATAGTTATCACGAATGGAGTAGTTCCTCCAACAACTGCTAGTGATATAGTCTTTACGCCTAATGGAACTATAGCAGCAACAAATGTACAGGCAGCTATTCAAGAAGTACGAGATGAAGCGGTTGGTGGCACAATGACTGATGCAGAGGTTAAAACTGCTTATGAGAATAATGCTGATACAAATGCTTTCACAGACGCTGAAAAGGTAATTGTTGGAAACACAAGTGGTACAAATACAGTTGACCAAGTATTAACTGGGTTAGATTACGAGCCTACAAAGGGAGCAGATGATAACTATGTTACCGATGCTGAGAAAATTGTTATAGGTAATACAAGTGGTACAAATACAGGTGATAACGCTGTTAATACTTTGTATAGTGGTTTAGAAACAAGTAAACAAGATGCTTTAACACTAACAACAACAGGAAGTAGTGGAGCAGCTACATTAGTTGGTGCTACTTTAAATATACCACAATATGCAGGTGGCGGTTCTACTATTTCAGAT
>Ga0102811_1001627_pt1 | contig 10645 bp, 9 predicted proteins | sample ColrivemetaGS705_FD_84507 | JGI IMG/M metagenome (GOLD analysis project Ga0102811, IMG submission 84507) | Estuarine microbial communities from the Columbia River estuary - Flood tide ETM metaG S.705 | ecosystem: Environmental > Aquatic > Marine > Intertidal zone > Estuary | place: USA: Columbia... | reverse complement strand
TTTTGTAAAGGAGGTTCAACTGTGGCAATCTGGTTATTGATAGTCTGTTGCAGGCAGGCAGGCAGGCCACATTTTACTTTAAAAAAGCAAAGTACACACTAATCCTGTTTTTAAACTACTGATTATTAATGTCGTACATTTATTAAATGTTGAAAATCACGCTACCTAATATTAAAGTTATAGTCAAAATTAAAGTACCCAACAATTTATACTACTAAACTTTGTGAAACGTACTCATAAACTTTGTCATTTATACGAATACTTCTTGTCATCTAACAAAAGCTTCTTGGTTAATTATGTACATAATTTTTACTAAAATAAGTACTCTTTTTTATAAAAAAATGTAGATAATTTTTGTAAAATAAGTAGTATTTTTACAAAGTGCTGTTTTCCTTGTAGCATTAAAGAAAAACAGCAGGTTAGATAAATTTATAAAAAAAAATTGAATTTTAAAACAACTTTTCTGCTGAAAATTATAAACAATACATAAACTAAAAATTACTATGGCTATAAGATACCGAATTACAAAACGCACAAACACTATTGCAGCAATTAAAAAAGACCAGTACATTATGCAGGCAGTAAATACTGGTACTGTTGATATAAAACAAATTGCCCGAGAAATTAGCACGGAAGGCACCTTAAATATTCCTGATGTAGTTGGCGCCATTACTGCGCTGGGTATAAAAATGCAACAACATTTAGAAGATGGTAAAATTGTAGATTTAGGTGATGTTGGTAAATTTAAGATAGGTTTTCAATGCCAGGCAGCCGAAAACGAAGAAGATTTAACACCAAAAAAACATATTAAAAAGTTTCATTTAAATTATCAGCCTTCTTTGGAATTGAAACATAGATTGAAAAAAGACATTAAAGTATTTAAAGAGGGAAGCCGAAGCAGGTAATATTTTAAACGAACTGTTGGGAGGAATTATTAATTCGTTAGGTTCGTTAGGTTCATTTCTATTACATCACCAAACGAGCTAAAACCTAAGAACATTTAAAAAGAGAAAGGATCACTTTTTACAGTAATCCTTTATATAGGGTTTAATTTATTTCTTACTAAAAATTTAATTCCTACTCATTGCCAAAATTAACAAAAAGATAACCTCTTAATTATCAGGCGGCAATGAGTTACTAACAATGTTATCCACAATTTAATTCATAAAAATAAACTGCCTGTGTTTGCAAAAAAAAAGCGAGCTTTGTTTTTTTGCTCACTTAATTTTCAACTTTTTGTTTATTAATTCGTGACTCCACCAGGACTCGAACCTGGATCAAAAGTTTAGGAAACTTCTATTCTATCCCTTGAACTATGGAGCCAAAAAAATCATGTAAATATACAGATTTTACAATATTTCACTTATCACTTTTCTGAAAGTTATTGCAAACTTCAAATTTAGAATTGACATAATTGATTTGCATTAAAGAAACCTTTTGGAAAAGGCGTTCTTGTAACTTTTCCTTACAACTCTTTCCTAAGGGAACTGGTAAATTATACATTCAAAAGAGAAGAAATTGAAAGTGTTAAAAATTTTAAAAAAATGGCAGGAAAAATTATCTAAATCATTCCTAAATGACGAGACTCATTTCCAAAAAACATATAATAAAGTATATGTGATGATAATCAATGTTTTAAATGATAAGAATCATTTCTAAAAAGTAACTATTTATGGATATTTAATTTTTAATAAAGGAATTTTATGTAACCATAAATCAATTGAAGCGGAGTCTAAATAAGCAGAAGAAATATCAAGGATGGATGCTTATCTAATTCAGTAATGACGATTTATATAAAGCTATCCTTTATTTAGAAAAAGATATAGAATATACGTGCAGTAAAAAATGAAAAACATTATTAATAATAAAATAACTATTATCATGAAAAATACCATATTATTAATTTTAGGACTTTTAATAGGCGCTTGCTCATCTTCTGATGATGATAATCTTGATCAGATTATTGGAGTATGGAAAATCACTAAGGACGTAGAAGTTTACACCAATGGACAAGAGGAGGTATATATCCCATCTGTATGTGAATTAAAAAATAGATTAACCATTAGAGAAAATAAGACTCTTTTTATTACTAATTTCCCAGAATCTGATGACCCAAATTGTATTGAATCAATTGGAGGTTTATATCAAAATGGAACATGGACTAAGTTATCTGAATTTAAATATAAATTTGTACTAACATGTATGATTCCAAATTGTGAATCTATAACAGAAACTCCAGATGAAATTACTTTTCCTAACTCAAATACAATGAAAGTTAGGATTAATGATACAGATTCAGATGATGATTTTGCTTATTACTACACAGAATACTCTAGAGTAAAATAGTATTTAAAATTCGTATTCAAATTATTACAAGAAGGATGTTTTGAATTAATCATCCTTCTTGTGTATCTAATATATTTCTAGAATTCTTGATCTTCGAAATGGCAAAATTCAGATAGAATCTGATCCCAATAAATGAACAACATGGAACTTTAGCTTTCCAGCTACTTTGAAATCAGCCAATCTTAATTAACTAACCGTTTATTCTTCTATCCAATTCTTGGGCTGCATATGATGCAACGTCATCGGCATATTTATTCATTCCAAAACCAGCATCGTACCCTAATTCTTTTGCCAATTCATGAGAAATTCTTGGTCCACCACAAATTAGAATTACTTTATCTCTTAACCCTTCGGCTTCTATAAGCTCTACCAATTCTATCAAATTTTTAACATGAACATCTTTTTGAGTAACAGTTTGAGAAACCAATAACACATCTGCGTTTAGCTCAATAGCTTTGGCTACAAAATCTTCATTGGTTACTTGAGAGCCCATATTTAAGGCTTCAAACATATCGTAACGTTCTATGCCATAATGGCCTGCAAAACCTTTCATATTCATAATAGCATCAATACCAACCGTATGCGCATCTGTACCAGTACTTGCGCCAATTACCACTATTTTTCGACCAATTCGTTCATTTATAAACTCATCTGTTTCGTGCATATCCATTGTCGTAGATGCAACTTTTGGAACATCAATAGCTTTAAAATCAACCGAATGTGTTAAATTTCCGTAGCAATTAAAAAAGGTAAAACCTTCCATTAATTCTTTTACAAAAACAACCTGCGGATTTTCAAAACCCATTTTACGCATTAATTGTTTCGCAGCTTCTATGGCTTCTTCACCTTTTGGAACGGGTAGTGTAAAGCTAAGTTGTACTTTCCCATCATTCATTGTGTCTCCGTATGGTTTTACTTTTGTAAAATCCAACGTTTTATCAAATTCTATTGCGTTTGTTGAATACAGTCCTCCACTCATAATCCAGTTTTATTTTAAATTTTTATTCATTATAGCTACAAAAGGATTGCTATAATTTACTCCTTTTTCAACAACACCTGCTAATCCTTTTCCACCATTTAACGGACGTTTAATATCCGCAAAAATACCTTTTTCTAAAGCCGTAAATAAACCTTCTTTTTCTATTTTTTCTAACAATTCAATAGAATTAGCAACTACTTCTTGAGCTCTTGTTCTAATAATTCCGCCCTCTTTAAATTCCATTTCATCACCAATACTTTTCATGTTATTAAAAATATATTTAGCATTTTCTATAGATAAATATCTGTCAGACATAAAAGGTGTGTGAATAGCTTCAGTTAGCATTCCTAATAATTGCAAACCTTGTCCTGTCCAAATTGAAATTTGATTAAAAAGTGCATCTTGAACGTGCCCCTTAAAAACATTACCAGTCATAAATTTAGTTGGTGGCATATATTTTAATGGGGCATTCGGAAAAATTTCACGCGTCATTTGTGCCTGAGAAAGTTCGTATAAAAAACCGTTTTCTAAATCTGGATCCATTTCAAAAGCGTGTCCAAGTCCCATTTGTTCTTCTGGAATACCTGCAACTATTGCTAATTGCTCATTGATAAAATCTGAAGCTAACACCGTATGCGCTTCTTGAAAAGCATCGGCAGTTGTTAAATAATTATCCTCACCAGTATTAATAATTACACCTGCAAAACCATTTAAAACACGCGAAAAATACTGATCAACAATGGTGCGTTGCATATTAATATCTCTAAAAAGTATGCCGTATAAAGCATCATTTAACATTACATCCAACCCTTCCAAAGCTCCCATAGCAGCAATTTCTGGCATACATAAACCAGAACAGTAATTGCACAATCTTATATATCTGCCAACATCTTCACCAACTTTGTCTAACGCTGTTCGCATTATTTTAAAGTTTTCTTGTGTAGCAACTGTGCCTCCAAAACCTTCGGTTGTAGCTCCATACGGAACAAAATCTAACAAGCTTTGCCCAGTAGTTCTAATTACCGCAATAATATCGGCTCCTTGCCTAGCGGCAGCTTCAGCTTGCACAACATCTTCATAAATATTTCCTGTAGCAACAATTACATATAAATATGGTTTTGCACCTTCACCAATAGTATTTAAATAGTTTTCTCGTTTAGCTTTTCGTGCTGAAATTTTTGCAATACTCTCGTTTACAAAAGGTTTTATTGCTTGGTCTATCTCTTCTTTTTTATGAATAGTAAGTTTGGTAATGTCTAAATTTCCCAAAGCTATTTGTTCTGCTATTTCCTGTGGATTTAGATTGGTTTCAATAATTGCATTCCCTAAAAAGAACATAATTCCTTGACTCAAAACACCTTTAGAACTTAACTCATCAATTAAAACATTAGGTAAAGGCACGCCGTTAGCGTCAATTCCATCAACTCCTAACAATCTACATAAGGTTCGTTCAACTGCAACCGTAGTATAATTATCTACAAATTGTTGAACTTCTTCCGCAATTTTTTTAGAAACACCTTTGGCATATTTTACCTTTTCAAAATCTAATCCTAATTTACTTTGTTGCATTATTATATTTTACTTTTTTAATTCGATTTGTGCTTTATTAACAATTTCTTCATGTATCCCTAGCAATTCACATATTCTAAGTGCTTCTTGTGGTGCATCACCAACATTATCTTCTACCAAAGAATAATCTATAAAATCATTTACGTTTTTAGCATTTATATTTTTTGTTGAAATTGAATCTAAAAGTCCTTTTACGCGCAATTTTCTACATTGTGCATTTAAGCCACTGTAATGTGTAGTTATTAAACTTCTAACATTATTTTCATTAAAAATAGTAGCAACTGCATTTACAATTGCTTTTCCTTCAATAGGATTGGTGGTTCTGGCAAGTTCATCAATTAAAACAAAAACATTGTCGTTTTTTAAAACCTCAGCTACCATTTCATTTACTTTAAGCATTTCTGAAGCAAATGACGATAATCCATTTTCTTCCGACTGTAAATCGTCAACCAAAAGCAGCAATTTATCTACTAAACAGATTTCTGCATTTTCTGCAGGGATATAAAATCCAAATTGGAACAAATATTGACAAAGAGCCACCGTTTTTAAGAGTACTGTTTTACCAGCCATATTGGCTCCAGTAATAAAACAGAGTGATTTATACAATTGAATATCAATTGATTGGTATTCTTTTTGCTGAAGTTGGAGATGCTCCTTAATTTGCGGGTTAAACATTTTTTTGTAAATGGTTAAACCTTTTGCAATACTGGGTTTTGAAAGTCCTAATTGTTTTGCCTGAATTGCTTTGGCAATAATAACATCTAAATGCGCAACGCTTTCAAAAGCTTTTTCTAGATTTTTATGATATTTTACTAGTTGATTGCAAAGTTGCTCGCGAATAGTAGATTCTAATTTTTCGGATTGAAGAAATAAAAGATCAAGTTCCTTGTTTCCTTCTTCTTCCGAAATAAATTTTTTTGATTTATGAATTTTTAACTCTTTTCTAATGATTGATAATTCTTCCGAATAAGAATCATAGATATAAAATGAAGGAATATTTGTTTTGTCAGGGTCTAAAATTTTAACAACCTCTTCTAAACCAGAAATTTCAATAAGTTGTAATTGATGCTCTTTTTGTAATTTAATAATTTCTTGAACTACCATTGCAAAATGCTTTACTTCAAATAACTGAACGTCATCTAAAATAAGTTTATTTCCAATATTTTTAATACTACCACTTATATCTCTTAATTGTGAAAGTCGGGTTTGAATTTTTGAAATAAAAGCTGATTTGGTTTCTAAATTCTCTAACGTTTTTTCAATTAAATTTAGTTCCGTTTCAATAACTTTTTTGGAAACAAACCAAGGTGTTTCTACTAAAAAACGTTTTCCCATAGCAGATTTTAGATCGAGATTTTCGATCATAAATTGCAAGCCATTTAATTGAGTTAACGCTTTTTTTAATTGCATTTTAAAGGTTTTTTACATCGTAAATTGGTACTGCTATTTTTTGTTCCAATGCTTTAATTAACTCTTCTGAATTTAGATTATAACCATCTGGCGAAATTGGATTCACGCAAACAGCAATCAGTTTTGTTTTTTGCACAACTTTAATTTTCCCTCCTTTTTTAAGAAATGAATAATACACTTCTGGAGAAACAAAAATCTTAGTAAAATCGCGCACAATTATTTCAATTTCACTAATTTGATGCTGGTTTTTTAAAAATTCGAAAAAAGAATCAGTAACTGCTCCACTTACAAAAATACGAGTTCCAAAAGTAAACAACTTCTCTTTAAGTTTATCAATCAAAAGAACCGAATTTATTTCTAAATCTATTAATTTATTTTCATCAGAGATTGACCAAACACCTGTTTCAACATCCAATAATTTAGTTGCTAATTCCTTTTGTACAGTTTCAATATTAATTAAATTGTACGTATATGTTGTTTTAAAAACCAATTGTGATAATGAAGAAGATAAAGATGCACCTGTGGTTAATATCATTGCTTCAGTAACTGCTGGAGAACCAATACTTTTACGTGATAATGCACCATCAATAATTGTTAAATCAGCTCCAAAAAATTGCATTTTTTTAATAAATGCAGTTAAACTTTTATTAGTTGTTGGCCCAGATACAATTACTTTTCCTTCAGTTTTTGCGCGTGCTGTAATTAACTTTCCTAAAGCCGTATTTTGGCTGCTTACTTCTAAAATTTCTGCAACCAATTTTCTTTTTTTGTATAAAGTTTCAGGAGTTACAAATAACATTCCTTCATACACTTCAATTTCTGGTTTATGCGTATGGGTAACTTGATCTTTATTTTCACCATCAATACCAATAGATGTTATTGCAATTTGTTTATTGCTATTTTTTAACTGAGATAATACATAATTTAAACAAACTGTTTTACCAGTGTTTTTTTCAAGTCCAACAATAGACAGACTTTTAAACTGCAGTATCTCATTTATAAAAGGCATTTAGTGTAAATTACGCTCTTTTCGTTTTAAAGATGCTGGCTCTAAAGATAAGCGCTCTCCTTTATGAAGTGCTGCAATCCCTTCTGATTTTTGTGACTTTTCGCTTTCTGAACAATTACAATCATTTACGTAAGTTGTTGGCTCTGTATAGGTTGTAATTACCCCTTCATAATTTCTTAGAACAACTTTTCCAGGACTTTGTGATATAATATATTGCGGCATTACAGGAATTTTTCCTCCTCCACCTGGGGCATCAACCACAAATGTTGGTACTGCGAAACCAGAAGTATGCCCACGTAAATTTTCAATAATTTCAATTCCTTTTGAAACTGGAGTTCTAAAATGCTCTAATCCCATAGATAAATCGCACTGATAAATATAATAGGGTCTAACTCTGTTCAAAACTAATTTATGAACCAAGTTTTTCATGACATGAACGCAATCATTTACACCTCTTAACAAAACAGATTGATTTCCTAAAGGAATACCCGCATTTGCTAAGCGTGCCAATGCTTTTTCAGCATCTGGTGTAATTTCTTGTGAATGATTAAAATGCGTATTCAACCAAATTGGATGATATTTCTTCAGCATTTCAACCAAATTCTCCGTAATACGTTGTGGTAAAACTACTGGAGTTCTTGATCCAATTCTGATAATTTCAACGTGTGGAATTGCTCTTAGTTTACTAATAATATATTCCAATTTAGCATCACCAACCAAAAGTGCATCACCACCTGAAAGTACAATATCTCTCACTTGAGGATTATTGGCAATATATTCAATGGCTTTATCAATATGATCTGATGATGTTGAAGCATCGGTTTGCCCCGCAAATCTTCTACGAGTACAATGTCTGCAATACATAGAACACATATCCGTAATCAAAAAAAGCACTCTATCTGGATAACGATGTGTTAACCCAGGAACAGGAGAATCTTCATCTTCGTGCAATGGATCTAACAAATCGGCATCGGCCTGTAAAAGTTCAGCACCTGTTGGAATTGCTTGTTTTCGAACTGGACAATTTGGATTCTCAGTATCAATCAACGTTAAATAGTATGGTGTAATTGCCATACGTAATGTTGCTAATGAAGCTCTAACACCTTCTTTTTCACCTTCGGTTAAATGAATGTATTTTGTTAAATCTTCTAAAGTTTCTATACGGTTTCTAGTTTGCCATTTCCAATCATTCCATTGTTCATCAGAAACCTGAGGGAAAAACTTTTCTCTATTACTAATTTTCATTCTAAACATATAATTTCTCAAATAAATCTTTAATACCTTTTGATTTTCTAATAATATCGAGTGTTAAATCAGCATGACCCTTTGCATATCCGTTTCCAACAATCATATCAATGTCTTTACCAACACCTTCAGCTCCTAAAGCAGCCTTTGTAAAAGATGTTGCCATTGAAAAGAAATACACGCATCCTCTATCTTTTGTCATTAAAATAGAAGACATTTCGGTGTTTGGGATGTTAACATTATTAATAACAACATCACACCCTTCTTCTCCACATATTTTTGTAACTTTTGAATAAATATCCATTACGTTAGTAGCATCAGCAATAATTATATGTGTTGCCAAATTCAAATCTTTAATTCGTTGTGCGTTCTCTTCTGAATATTCAACTACTATTACTTTTCCATTTGCACCAACCTTTTTCATTGCTTGGTAACAACATAAAACTCCAGATTTACCCCCACCTCCAATAATGCAAACTACATCGTCTTTTTCTACCAATCTGTCAACTTGCGCTGGAGCACCTGCAACATCTAAGGCAGCTAAAGCGAGTTTTTCTGGAATATCAGTTGGTAAAACAGCATACAATCCACTTTCAAAAAGAATTGCTTGCGCATTTACATCAACCTGATCGTTAGAAATGTTAATATTTTTAATTTTATGTATATGAAGTGGAGTTAAACTAAGTGAAACCAACGTGGCAATTGTATCACCTACTTTTAACTTTTTATCTGGAAAATTAGGGCCAATTTCTTTCACTTTTCCAATTAGCATACCTCCAGAGCCTGTAACAGGATTTTGCATTTTACCACGTTCGCTAACAATAGACAAAATCATGGCTTCCATTTTAGAAACATCACTATTGCAAACACTTTTTATTTGAGTAAAACTGGCAGAATCTATATTTAAAGTTTTTACATCAATTAATAGCTCGTTATCATAAATAGACATTGTATTGTCTAATTTATGCGCAGGTTGCGGAAGTGTTCCTTTAGGATCAAGTACTCTATGCGTACCGTATCTATTTCCTTTTTGCATTTTATAAATTCAAAGATTTAAATTAAAAAACTAAATTTTATTTTGTTAGTCCAAGAATAAATCTTGCTTCTGCAGGGCTAGCAATTTCACGACCTAATTCTTTTGCAAGTCGAACTACTTTTTCAACAAGCTCACCATTAGATTTTGTTAATATGCCTTTTGAAATGTAGGTGTTGTCTTCTAAACCAACTCTCACATGACCTCCATCAATAATTGCGGCGGCTGCTAATGAAAATTCAAAACGACCAATACCTGCAACACTATAAGTAGCATCTGAAGGTATACTTTCTCTTAAAAAAATGAAATCACGCAATGACCCCGAAATTCCACCATTTACTCCCATCACAAAGTTAAAATGCATTGGCGCTTTAATAAATCCCTTTTTATGAAGACGCAAAGCCATATCAATCATAGATTTATCAAAAACTTCTAGTTCTGGTTTAATACCTCTTTCTATCATTTTCTCACCAAAATACTTAATAGTATTTTCGGTATTTTCAAAAATTTCATCACCACCAAAATTCAGAGTTCCACAATCAAGTGTTGCCATTTCAGGATTTAATTCAGTTGGCTCCAAACGTTCATCATTGCTCATTCCAACTGCTCCTCCGGTACTTGGTTGAATTATAACATCAGGATATTTTGCCTTAATGGCATCCATAACTTCTTTAAATCTATTTTTATCTTGGGTAGGTGTTCCATCATCTCTTCTCACATGCAGATGAATAATACTTGCTCCTGCTTCATAAGCCAAACCTGCCTCTCTAACACAATCTTCAATAGTATAAGGTACAGCAGGATTATGTTCTTTGGTAACCTCCGCTCCACTTATTGCAGCAGTAATGATTAATTTTTCCATAGTAAATTATTTACGTTGGTTCACTTTTGGCGTTACGCAAGTTCCTGTAGCTCTGCACACTACAATTGGCTCTTCTAAAAAATCACAAGCTGAATCAGAAATATCAGGACGCGGTGCAATTACCTTACGCGCCTCAAATTTCATTCTACGGCTAGAGTTTCCCTCTTCAATAATTTCACCAACAGCTTCTAT
>Ga0102811_1001622_pt1 | contig 10662 bp, 18 predicted proteins | sample ColrivemetaGS705_FD_84507 | JGI IMG/M metagenome (GOLD analysis project Ga0102811, IMG submission 84507) | Estuarine microbial communities from the Columbia River estuary - Flood tide ETM metaG S.705 | ecosystem: Environmental > Aquatic > Marine > Intertidal zone > Estuary | place: USA: Columbia... | reverse complement strand
TAAGAGATTAAATCAATTACATTTATGTTGGTATAACCAAAGTCATTTAGAAGGTTAGAATATTCGGTTGAAAACTTAATTTTTATGTCATTAATGTCAAGAAGTTCTTTTCTATTAGTGAGACCGTTAATTACAAAGAACTTACCTGAATCAGTAACTTCAATTACGGTGTCAAACTCGTTGTCTTTATTAATTTGTTTTAAGATATAATCGGCGAATAGATTTACAATACCTCTATTAGAATTTAGATTAATAAAATTCATACTTATACTAATGTTTTTAGAATATATACCAAATATTATTGGATATATAAATAGAAAAAGGGTGACAACGCCACCCTTAGTCAAAAATCTTTCAATTAAGTATTACTTTTTGTGGTAATACTTCTCAACAACTTTACGGATTGACTCTTGAATAGAAGGACTATTCGTTTGTTGTGCCTGAACTTGAGCCAAGGTTTGTTGGCTTGATTGTTGAGTGCTTGAAACTGATTGAGTTTGATTTGATTTGTTTTTGCAACCGCAGCCCATAGTAATTTTATTTTGTAGTTTTATTTACTTATAAATATTACTAACATCTAATTAAATGTAAATCATCAGTTAAAATTATTCCGTTTTCGATGTATTTATGAATATGAAACGTAAAGTGAGACTTAATGAGAGTGAGTTCCGTAATCTAATCAAACGATTGGTTGAACAATCCGAAGGTGATTATTATAAGATTGGTGCGAATGAATATATGGAACTGATGAAACTTTCTGGTTATCACGGAAAAGGTATTACTCGTTTACCAAGATTTGAAGGTAAACCTTTATGGATTGAAGGTGATGTTAACTTATCAAACACACCAACGGATTCACTTGGTAATGTTGCAAACATTAACGGTAGTTTAAATATTAATAGTACAAACATTAGTGATTTAGGTGATACACAAGTTAGAGGATATGTTAGTAAGACTAACACTCCTTTACAAAGAAAGATTGATGCTGAGATTTTAAGAAAAAAAAGAGCCGAAGCTGATGTTAGACGAGCAAATGAAGAATGGAGCATTGAAAACGCTGATGATGTTGGTTTAAAGGCTAACGCATTATTTAAGTATTTGGTTGAAGAAGGGGCAATTGATGATGAAGAAGCTGATGTATATGATGCCGTTCCCCAGCCTTACGCCCACTATGGTCTACAAACTTTTGAAGTTTTAGGCCAAGATGGTGGTTACGCTGTTGGTGATGAAGAAGAGATGGATGCCGCGGCATTACGATACGCAGAAGATTATATTCAGGATATTGGTTTAGATGGGTTTAGAGAAGGATATATTGATGAATACGTTGATAAAGATGAGGTTGCAGATTACTTCCAAGACTTTTATGAAGACGATGTTTGGAATAATCCTGAAATTTACTTTGCTGAGGGTGATTACGAATTAACATCTGACCAAGAAAGAAGAATTAGTGAAATTGAATCTGAGATTGAAGATTATGAACGTCAACAACGAGAGTTAGATACTGAAGCTGAAGACTATGATGAGTTGTATGTCGACTTCCAAAACCTAATCGACGATTTGGAATCAGAGAAGGATGAAATTATTCCTGACGAAGTTACTCAAGACATGGTTGATAACAAAGTTGATGAACTATTATATCAAGTTAAAAGAGACCCCGTCCAATATATTAGAGAGTATGGTATGGAGTTAAAAAATTTCGTTGATGAGAAAGAATTGGCCAAAGGTTTAGTTGCCGACGATGGTTGGGGTATTATGAATAGTTACGACGGAAGTTATGATTCTGTCAGAGGTGAGGACGGAGTACTTTATTATGTGATGAGAGTCGAGTAAGACTACATAATTCAATAAACCTTTTTATATTTCTAATAAGAATGGAAAAGAAAAGAAAAAATAAAAAGGTTGAGTTTTTAATGGATACCGATTGGTTGTTTGATGGTATATTAGATGCCGAACAAAAACAATATGTCCTATTAGACTATTTCCAAAAACTTAATAAACACTTAGAACGGATGGAAGTCTATCCGATGTTTATTGAATTGTCTTTACATTTAGGTAATATCCAAACATTAATCAATCAAAATAAGATTGTATACACCGAGAAGAAGTTCTTAACTAACGATGATGAGTTATTATTAACTGACCTAAAAGTTAAAGACATTCCTGTGTTGACTGAAGAAGAAATTGTTGAATATCATCAAATTCTTAAAAACAGCCAACCCCAATTACACGACTACTTTCAATTTGCCAAATCAGTTTGGACAATAGTGTTCGATTCAATCGACATTATACCAAAAAGAAACAAAGGTAATTTAAGAAGTAAGAGTGGGTTTTTTTATCACGATAAAGATGATGTTGTGTATATATGGATGTATACAACAAAGAGAGTTTACAAGACGGTTAACCAATATCGAACCAGTACGAAATTAATTTACGAAGGTTCAAGAAATAATTTGACAATACCTGAACTATTATCTACTTTTTCTAAAACATATGAAAAGAATGGTGAGGACAAATACCCCCTCTTTGAAATGACCTGTAAAGACCTATTCCCTATAGACGAAACTTTACTCCCAATGTTCAAAAGAAAGGTGTTGGCATTCATCAATCAACAGAAGAAAGTTTTAATTGGTAAAGAAAGTAAATTATTGTAACTATGGGATTTCACAAAAGATTTGTAAGTAAGGACACCATCGAAAGACACCTAAAAGAAGGTCGTTCTTTGGATGATTTGTTTAAGGCTGATGCCTTTATTTTTATGGATGGATTAGCATCTGATGTTTGGAGATGGTATGAAAAAGGATTAACTGACGAAGAAATTAAAACCAAAATAAAAAAACAATATGACACCAAATCAGAATAAACTCCTGATGTCTAAACTAAGACAACCCGTCCACATCTCTTACATTTCAAAGTACATCTTAAAAGAGAGTGAGGAGGAGACTCTAAGAATTTTAAACTTACTAATAGATGAAAACCAAATTGAAGAGAGCCCGATATCCGAAGGATACTACGTGGTTAAAGTACCGAAGATTTAAGATTGACGGGTACGGAACCCAAAAAATAATCACCATCGGTGGATACCATATTGTAATTGGTACCAGCGATAATACTTCGTACATCAAATTTGGTGATAATGGTTGTGGTATTAATGTCACCACAAAACCAAGATTCAGTCACAGAATCGGTAAAAGAAAATCATTTAAGTTAGGTAAATACTATATATCAAAATTATGAAAAAAGAATGTGAATGTGGTGCTAACGTACTTTGCATGTGTCCGACACCAAATGTAGACCAAGTAAACAACATGCCGGGACATAGGAATCCACCACCACCACCTCAAAAAGAACAAGTAAATCACCCACAACATTACGGTGGTGAAGATAATCCATATGAGGCGATTAAAGTTATTGAGGCATGGGATTTAGATTTCCATTTAGGGAATACCGTAAAATACATCTCAAGAGCTGGTAAGAAAGGAACTGATAAAGAGCTTCAAGACTTAAACAAAGCTCTTTGGTATTTGAAGAGAAAGATTGAAAACTTAGAAAGTAAGTAAACATGGACAGAAGAGAAAGACAATTAGAAGAAAGAATTGCTCACTTGGAGATTGAGGTTAAAATGGAACGTGAGTGGAATCAAATTCCTGAACAATTAAAGCCAACATCAAAAGGTAGATGGGAACAGATGAAAGGGGAACTTAAAGCTCAAGAAAGTAGAAGATTGGGTTGGCCTAAAAATTATTAATACCTATTAAAATGAAATGGAATAAAGAGGACTGGCAAGGTAAGTCAAAACAACAAGTTGATTTCTCATACAAAATTGGATTTTATTCAACGGTAATAATAACCATTGTGTTTGGTGTTCTTATATCTATGTTGTTAGTTGGATGTAAGTCAAGTGAAAAAATTGATTGTGACGCATATAGTATGGTTGAATGTAAGTAAAAAAACACCTATACTTTTTAAAAATATTTTATGATAGAAACTGGTAAGATTATAAATGGGGATTGTATTGAAGTTATGAAGACACTCCCTGAGGGAAGTGTCGACCTTATTGTTACGTCACCACCATATGGAGTTGGTATTGATTACGATGTCCATGAAGATGACATGTTGGTTGAAGAATACTTTGAGTTTACTGAGAAATGGATGAGTGAAGCCTTTAGAGTTCTTAAAGACGATGGTCGTATCGCATTAAACATTCCTTACGAGATTAATCGACAAGCGAAAGGTGGTCGTGTATTCATTGTTAGTGAGGTTTGGCAGATTATGAAGAAGATTGGTTACAAGTTTTTTGGTATTGTTGACCTTGAGGAAGAGTCACCACACAGAAGTCGTACTACGGCTTGGGGTTCATGGATGAGTCCATCAGCACCATACATCTATAATCCGAAAGAATGTGTTGTGTTGGCTTACAAAAAGAATCACATTAAGAAAGTAAAAGGGACTCCTGAGTGGGTTGGTGAACTTGGTGAAGTTGAGGATAAGAATGGTAACATGAGAAACAAAACATTCTATGCTGAAACACAGAAACGAGAGTTTATTGATTTGGTGTTCGGACAATGGAAATATTTTGCCGATACCCGCTCCTTAACTAAGGCAACATTCTCAATGGATATCCCAACTAAAGCAATCAAAATCTTAACCTATAAGAACGATGTTGTTTTGGACCCATTCGCAGGTTCAGGTACTAGTTTGGTTGCTGCTGAGACATTAGATAGAAGATGGTTAGGTATTGAATTATCACCAAACTACGCTGAAATCGCAAGAGCTCGAGTCCAACATTTTGTGGATGAAAAGAAACAAGTGAAAATTGAATTTACAGAAGAGGACAAATAAAGTCCTCTTTTTTGTTTTAATGATATTTATATTAAAATAAATGTCATGACGAATAAATTATTAACTGAATCTGAAGTTAAAGATGCAATTCTTGAAATATACAAAGAAGAGTATTCAAAAGTAATTGAGGAAAAGTGGTCCAAATTAGATAAGAATGATAAGACCATTGTTATCGAAATGTTGAAAGTCCTTAACCCAAAACAAGCCAAACAACTTAACGAAAATAAGTGGTATAACACATTAGGTGACATTGTTGGTATCTTTGACCCAACAGGTGTTGTTGATTTAATTAATGGTGTTAGTTACTGGAGACAAGGTGATAAACTATATGCGGTTTTATCATGGGTGTCTGTAATTCCTATACTTGGTGATGCTATTGCTAAACCTGTTGTGGGTGTACTTAAAACAGGTGGTGCCGCAACTAAAGCTTTTAGAGGCGCTGTTGTTGCTGGTGACGCGGTTAAAATAGCTGAGACGGCTAAAGTTGCTGGAGGTCCTGTTGCAAAGATGGTTGAGAAAGCTCCAAGTTGGGGTGGTAAATTGTTAGAAATATTAAAAACTGCGGTTGGTAAAATACCTGGTATCGGAGCACCTTTAGTTAGGTCTGTTGAAGAATTTGTGGGTATTTTCACAAAGGCAAGCCGTGAACTTAAAATGCCGACTAATGTAGTTCGAGATGGTAAATTAATTAATGTTGAAAAGGGATTAAGTTCTGCTGAAAAACAAGAGTTAATGAAGTACATGGAAAAAGAGCAAGGTAAGTTATTTAGTGGTCACAAAGGAATGAAGAACTCTTGGTTAAGTTATATGAAATCTGACGCTAAGTTAGGTGAAAAACTTTCGGCTGGAGTCCCAAGAATATTTGGGGGTAATCCTGCGACTCGTTCATTAATGAGAAGAACAAAAACTTATTTAGGATTTTTAGATTGGTTAGGGTTAGCAAACTTTGTTGGTCCTGATGAAATACTTAAACAAGTTCCAAACGCTGAGGAAAAATGGGACCAATATTCACAAACACCTGAAGCACAAAAAACTTGGAATGAAGAAATGGGTGACGTTCCACCACCACCATCAGAATCTGGTTCTGATGTAAGTAACATGGCTAAACAAGCCGTAACAAATAAAGTTAGTGGAGATGTGTTCTCTTCATTGATAGGTTCATTATTAGGTAAATAATTCATATGAAAAAGTTATTAAAAGAAAGTGGTTTAAGGGATATTAAAAAAATTGCTGAAAGATATCCTAAAGCTGAGATATATTTTCACCAAGATTTAGATGGTGTTACAACGGCAATTGCCATGAAAAAGTATTTGGAAAACAACGGAATTAAAGTTGTTGACGCTCACATCATCCAATACGGAGACAAAGAGTTTGCGGTAAAAAAGAACGATGCTGAGGGTGATACGATGCCAGTATTGGTTGACTTCGCTCACGGTAAACCAATGTTTGTTATCCATACTGACCACCACGATAGACAAGCTGGTGCTGAAGACACTAAATCAACATCATTCAGACACTCACGTTCAAACGTTGAAACGATTTCACAAGTGGTATCACCGAAAGAGTTATTTTCACCTGAAGACATTCAATTAATATCTATGGTTGACTCAGCTAATTACGCGGCAAACGAAGTTAGTGTTGACCAAGTAATCAATTACTTATTTAAGTTAGATAAAAATTCACCTGCTGCTAAGAACAAACAAGCCTTAGGTTTGGTCGCTAACAAATTATTATTGGCGTTTAAAAACAAACCAGGTTTCTTAGAAGAGTTGGTTATGGAGACTTCACCATCATTACTTAATTTGGTGATGAATATCAAACGTATCATGAACGAGAAGGGTTACGCCCCAATCGAACAATTACAGAAGAACAGAGAAGGTTATATTGAACAAATGAAAAACCATCCGAATGTAAATGTTATGGATAATGTTATTGTTCAGTATGGTGGTGGTTCTATGATGAAACCAGGTTCTTATGATAGATACACACCATTCAAGAATAACCCGGAAGCTGACTTCTTAGTAATTGCTTGGCCTTTAGGTTTAGTACAAGCATCTTGTAACCCATTCAAAAAAGAACGTGAGTTAAAAGGTGTTAACTTAGGTGAGATTGCCCAAGAGGTTCTTGCAAAATGGGAGGACCAATTAAAAGAAAAACAAATTCCTTTATCAACTATTAAATGGATTTCAGAATCAGGTAAAGATTTTGGACCTGAGTCTGTTGGTTTCACATTCAAAGATTTTGTTGCTTTATACGGTAAAAACTTCACTACAATTGAAAATGGTCGTGACATCTTAACACAGATTGGTAAGACTATGGAAAAACCATTCAGTGACCTAACACCTGAAGAGATGGAAGATTTGGATAATGTTACAGTAAATGCTTGGGACCTGATTCAATCAAACTCAGGTGGACACAAATGTATTACAAATATCTCTGGTTTAAGTTATTTAGGTAGAAGTAAAAGACCACCTGAAGGTAAGTACAAGTACAATGCTGAATCTGACGATGCTCCTTATGTGAAATTCACTAAGATGATTCAAAATCAGTTGGTTAAAAAATTACAAGAGAAGATTAACGGGGAGGATTAAAATCAACCTCATCACCAATCTGAATACCTAATTTTTTACAGGTACCTGAAGGTAATTCTAAAACAACATCACCTTCACCACAATAACTTTCACAATCTTCTGATTCGCATGGAGGACATTGGTGGTGTATTTCTGTGATTGTGTTATCACTAATCATAATGATATCTAAAGGAACGATACAATCTTTCATCCAAAAACATTGTTCGTCACCTTTCATTAAAAACAACATACCGTTAAATGTTGAATCAAAGTCACGACCCATCATACCTTTTTTGGTATCACGAGGGGTAATCATTACTTTGACTTTAAAACGGTTTTTGTTTATACTTATATTCATATAAACATAAATATAAAGAAACTCATAAAATGAAGATTGTTAAGAGATATGTTGGTGTCTTAGTTAAGGTTGGGGAAGAGGTTTTGTTATGTAAAAGGAACTCTAAAGGTTCATTACCTGGTGAATGGTCAATACCAGCAGGTAGTATTGAAGAAGGTGAATCACCGGCTGATGCTGCAAGACGTGAGTTCAAAGAAGAAACTGACCATTTAATTTCTGGTAAATTACAATTAATTGGTTTTGTTAATAGACATAGCCGAGATGGTAGTGAGTATCGAGGGTTAATGTATGTGTTCTTATTGGAAAGTGATACGAAGATTAATCCTGATTTGGAAAACGCTAAAGATGGTGAAGAACATACAGAATGTGGTTATTTTACCATTGAAAACCTACCAATTGAAGACAAAAATGACCAATTATATAAATTAATTCAACATTTATTATCGGGTAATTGACTTTTTTAAAGTTTATGTATATTTATCTTATTATCAAGCCCAACTACCCCTTTCTTATAAGTTGGTAATTTATTAACCCCAAAAGTGTAAAAACTCTTTGGGGTTTGTTTTTTTTTACGTATCTTTGTGGTATGAAAAAATCAGTCAACATAGTAAACCGTAAAGTGAGTCACGAATATTTCTTCGTGGATACTTTTACTGTGGGGATTCAACTGATGGGTTCTGAGGTAAAGTCAATCCGTGATAGTAAAGTCTCGTTGGTGGATGCGTATTGTTACTTTAACAATGGTGAACTTTTTGTAAAGGGAATGAACATTCCTGAGTACAAACAATCTTATACTCACGAACCACTACGAGAGCGTAAACTCTTAATGAAGAAACGAGAGTTGGTCAAACTACAAAAAGAACTGGTGAAAGGTTTGACACTGGTACCCTATAAGATTTTTAGTACCGAGAGGGGATTACTAAAGATGGAAATTGTTTTAGGTAAGGGTAAAAAACTTTACGATAAGAGGGAAAGTTTGAAAGAGAAAGATATTAATCGCGAAGTTATGCGGCAGATTAAATAATTTTTCATATCTTTGTATTCACAAACACAGAGACTATGACCCCTACCAAAACAAATAAAGAAGCTGTCAAAAAGAGTTACGAGAACGAAAAAAATCGCGTTTTAATATCGATTAACCGTCGTTCTACGGACTATAAGAAAAGAGAGGACGCTTTTAATTTGTATTTCTCTCACATGCAAAAGGTTTCTAATGACTTTGAATTGGTTAAAAAACCAAGAGTTGATAAATTTAACGTTTATGTTAGTAACTTCCCTGTTGAGACTTTAGAGTTACCATTTAACGAATGTGAAATTATCTACACAGGTAAACTACCTGAAAATGTCTCAAGAAGTAGTGTTAGAGTGGATATATCAGAACACTTTGTATCCTCAAGAAATTCATACGGTTCTCGTAATGAAGGTTATAAAGTAAGAACCTTTATCAACTATGAAAGTGGTCGTTATTGTAAAAATGGTGCTACTGTCGCCAAAAAAATACTTGAATTTATCGATGGTAAGTTGGAAGCTCAAAAAAGAGAGGATGAGAGAAAAAACCTTAACAATCGTGCATACCTAGAATTGGGTAAACAATATCCTTGGAACTATATTCATAGAGATTATCGAAACACTAGTAAGTTCACAATCCATAATGGTAACGACACCAGTGTTGAGGTTGGATTTATTCACAACCCTGAGGATGATACCTTTGAATTTATTATTGAAAAAGTCAACATCAAAACTGATAGAAATTTGAAAAATTTGGTAGAAGGATTAGGCAGAATCCAAAAATAGTAGTATCTTTGTATAAATAATCAGACATATGAACACAGTAGTATATAAAATCCGTATCGAGAACGAAAAGTTTGGGACCCTTTTGAACGAGACCTTCGTTGATGGTATTCAGTTTAAGTTGTTCTTGAAGATGGTTCAGGGATGTTTAGAGTTGAAGAACAATTTGACCTTCTTCAACGGAACTGACTTCCTTATCAACGTACCATACCGTTTCTTGGAGGATTCAATCATTATCACTTCAACTAACGAGTACGAGTTGGCTGACCACATGAAAAGTAAAATCGAAGCATTAGTAACGAAATAAGATAAGATATGTATACTGAACTAGTTGGGTGGGGTATTTCATTATTGATTGTACTCTACATGATTTACAAATTTTGGAAAAGAATCTTGAAGACCCTGTTGATTGCTTCAGTTGTATTTCTTATCGTTGGTGTTGTTAAGGTAAAGAGTATTTACGATTCAGTCATAGATACACCACAAAAGAAAGAGATTGTTACTGACACGGTTACAAAGGAAGTTGAAAAACAGGTTGATAAAATATTGAAATAAAATGGGAACAAATTATTATAGAATACCGAAATCACCTGAAATGGTTGAACGTCATCAGAAATTGGTTGACCGAGTGTCTAGACTTGATGTTTGGAACCCAAGTTTAACTTCACGTAACTTTGCGGACATTGAAGGTGAAGGATTTGATATGTTGACACCGTGGGATGAGTTCACCAAAGAAATTAATATTCATTTAGGTAAACGAAGTGGTGGTTGGAAGTTCTGTTGGAATTTCAATAACAACAAGTATTATTCAAATAAAGAAGAGTTACTTAAGTTCATTCGTTCAGGTCGGGTTGTTGATGAATATGGTGAACAACATGATGTAGAAGAGTTCATTAAGATGGCTCTTGAATGGGGTGAACCTGATGGATTGGTTGTTGACGAGAAGTATCGTAGAGAACAAAGGGCGAAAGGTCATGGAACTTACTGGATGGATAGTGAACGATATGATGATAAAATAATCGACGGCCTTAGAGTTTCAAGTAGTGTTGATTTTAGTTAATTGTTTCCTTGTTTATAAAAACAAGTTAGTGTAAAGCCCCGTTT
>Ga0102811_1001616_pt1 | contig 10675 bp, 9 predicted proteins | sample ColrivemetaGS705_FD_84507 | JGI IMG/M metagenome (GOLD analysis project Ga0102811, IMG submission 84507) | Estuarine microbial communities from the Columbia River estuary - Flood tide ETM metaG S.705 | ecosystem: Environmental > Aquatic > Marine > Intertidal zone > Estuary | place: USA: Columbia... | reverse complement strand
GGTCCCTTTCCTGCTATGCTTGCCAAAAGAGCGGGCTACCACCGATTTTGGTTGTCATTACAATGCCGCAGCCGCAAACAGTTACAGCATGTGCTGACCCATTTGTGCGATAGCATTGATAGCCAGTCACTGGCTGGTGGTATCAGCTGGGGTATTGATGTAGATCCAGTGGATATGGGTTGAATCCTATCGCTAGGTCGCGATAATAGGCGCACTTTTTACTGTCATTGATGTGTGTCCACAGGGCAACACGAAACAAAAGGCGATTGCTGTCGTGCAAAGTAAAGTTCCTGGTTTTATTTGGGTGTTAACCCTGTCTGTAGCGGGAGGTTTTGGTGGCCTATTGGTCTACCTTGCCGGTCAAAATGATGCTGAAACCCTGCCCGAACTGTCTACCGTAAAAGCCCAAGCAACCCAGGCCATTCAGTCTGCGCCAGCTGCAAAACCCGCAGCACCGAGTGAGTTGGGCGAGCAAATTGAGCAAGCCAAAAAAGCCCTGAGCTTCTATAAATTGCTAACTGAACAAGAAGTCGAAGTGCCACCTGCCGACAAACCCTTGGCCGAGGCGATAGAAAGCAAAGAGCAGTCTACTACCGGATGGATCCTGCAAGCCGCGTCATTTCGTGCCGAATCGGATGCCGACTCCATGCGTGCCATGCTGATTTTAAATGGCCTCAGTGATGTCTATATCGAACCGGTTGAAGTGGCCGACAAAGGCACCTTCTACCGGGTGTTGATTGGCCCTATTACCAACCGATCCCGCATGAACAGCATCAAGGACGTCCTTGTTGATGCCGACATCGCGCCTATCGAGCGCCGGGTTACCCTGACACCATAATCTGTCCTAACAAATTTCTCCCATCACCCCCTTTAATGATTGATTGACCGACCCCATATTGGTTGTTCAGTTGATTATTTCAGGAAGGCCCATGACCACCATCGTATCCGTTCGTTTACATGACCAGGTTGTCGTCGCAGGTGACGGACAGGTGTCCCTTGGCAATACCGTCATGAAGGGCAATGCCCGCAAAGTCCGACGTTTATACAACAACCAAGTGCTGGCCGGATTCGCAGGATCAACCGCCGATGCCTTTACCCTATTTGAAAAATTTGAAGGTTATTTAAACAAGCATTCTGGCCACCTGACCCGTTCAGCCGTTGAATTGGCCAAAGAATGGCGTAGCGACCGAGCGTTACGTCGGCTAGAAGCCATGTTGATTGTGGCTGACAAAGACGTGTCTCTGATTATTTCGGGCAATGGTGATGTGGTGGAGCCCGAACATGGCATCGTCGCCATTGGCAGTGGTGGCAACTACGCCTTGGCTGCTGCACGCGCTCTCGCCGAAAGCACCGAATTGACTGCCACCGACATTGCTACCAAGGCCATGGCTATCGCGGCCGACATCTGTGTGTTTACCAACCACAACGCCGTTATTGAAACCCTCGATACAAGAGATTAATCATGTCGCAAATGACCCCCAGAGAAATCGTATCCGAACTTGACCGCCACATCATCGGCCAAGATCCTGCCAAACGTGCGGTCGCCATTGCACTCAGAAACCGCTGGCGCCGTATGCAGCTGCCTGCTGACATGCGCGATGAAGTCACCCCGAAAAACATTCTGATGATCGGACCCACAGGCGTCGGCAAAACCGAAATCGCCCGTCGTCTGGCCAAATTGGCCAATGCCCCCTTCGTTAAAATCGAAGCGACCAAATTTACTGAAGTGGGCTATGTGGGCAAAGACGTTGAATCTATTATTCGTGATCTGGTGGAAACCGGCATTAAAATGGTGCGCGAGCAAGAGATGGAAAAAGTCTCTCACCGAGCGATGGACGGTGCAGAAGACCGTGTACTCAATGCGCTGCTCACACCAGCCCGCGATGACGTAGAACCGACCAAGACTGACAGCAGCACACGCCAAATATTTCGTAAAAAGCTCCGCGAAGGCGAGCTGGATGACAAAGAAATTGAGATCGAAATCGCGCAACCGCGCATTGGCGTTGAAATCATGTCACCGCCTGGCATGGAAGACATGACGTCACAGCTACAAAGCATGTTCAGTAGCATGGCGCCTAACAAGACCAAAAAGCAAAAGATCAAAATTAAAGACGCACTCAAACTGTTGCGTGATGAAGAAGCTGGCAAGCTGATTAATGAAGAAGAACTCAAGCAAAAGGCATTAACTGCCGTTGAACAGACTGGCATCGTGTTTATTGATGAAATTGATAAAGTGGCTAAGAGTGATGGCCGCGGTGGCGAAGTGAGCCGTGAAGGCGTACAACGCGATCTGTTGCCGTTGATCGAAGGCTGCACCGTATCGACCAAGTACGGCATGATCAACACCGACCACATCCTGTTTATTGCGTCGGGTGCTTTCCATCTGAGCAAACCTTCAGACTTGATTCCTGAATTGCAGGGCCGTTTACCCATTCGCGTTGAGTTGGCGGCATTAAGCCCCCATGACTTTGAACGTATTTTGAGTGAGCCTCAGCATTCACTCACCGAGCAATACAAGGCCCTGTTAGCAACCGAAGGCCTGTCGCTGAGCTTTAGCCACGAAGGCATCAAGCGGATTGCGCAAATTGCCTTTGATGTGAATGAGAAGACCGAAAATATCGGTGCCCGTCGATTGCACACCATATTGGAGCACTTACTTGAAGAAGTGAGCTATGCTGCGACCGAAAAGAGTGGCGAAAACATCGTGATCGATGACGCCTATGTGGTTGAACGTTTGGGTGAATTGTCACAGAACGAAGATTTGAGCCGGTTTATTCTCTAATAAAGCGGGTAGCAAAAAAAACCGACGTCTAGGCGTCGGTTTTTTTATGAATCATCGGTTGGCTTACCGGCCACCAGTAACGACAGAGCATGGCAATCGCAATACCCAGCATCACACCCGCAGCGTTGGCAGAAAAGTCGCCAAATTCGCGGCTGCGCATAACGAAAGGCTGAATTAATTCAATCGCACCACCCATAGCCACCAGCAAAACCGCGACCCACTTCCAAGTAGGCGGTCGCATATAGGCAGCAGGAAAGGTCACACTCAGATAGGCCACCAAATGATAGACCTTATCGCTTCCCCCTACCTGCACCATCTTGTCGGCGGGCCACAGGGTTAGCAGACAAATAATCGCCACCAACAGCAGGGTAAACGCCAACCAATAGCGGGCGATCCATGCCAACAGGGTGTGAATGATGTGTGAAACCGAGCGCATAATATGTCCTGTTCTTATCTGATAGCAGCCAGCGTAAAGAGGTGTGTCAGGGTTGTCGCCCCTGCCACTGATAACGGTTTTTGTTAGGCTTATGCGTTATCAAAAGCGGCTTTTTGAATGGCCGTCAATTCGGCAATGCCTTTGCGTGCCAAAGCCAACATGCCCAACAAGGCTTCATCACCAAAGATCGCGCCCTCTGCCGTTCCTTGAATTTCGATATAACCGCCGGCATCTGTCATCACCACATTCATATCGGTTTCGGCAACCGAGTCTTCTGGGTAATCCAAATCTAACACCGGCACACCCTTATAAATACCCACAGACACCGCACCAATCCAATGCAACAGCGGGTCTTTTTTAATCTTCTTTTCTGCCAACAAATACTGAATCGCATCAACCAGAGCAACCAAACCACCAGTAATAGCTGCCGTACGGGTGCCACCGTCTGCCTGAATCACATCGCAATCAATGGTGATCGCGTGCTCACCCAACAGGTTCAAATCAATTGCTGCACGCAGTGAACGACCAATTAAACGACCGATTTCTACGGTACGGCCGCTTTGCTTACCACGGGCCGCTTCACGGTCGTTACGGGTATTGGTTGCGCGTGGCAACATGCCATATTCAGCAGTGACCCAACCCTGTCCCTTGCCTTTCAAAAAGCGCGGCACTGACTCCGACACACTCGCTGTACAAATCACCTTGGTGTTGCCAAATTCTACCAACACCGAACCTTCTGCATGCTGGGTAAAATGGCGGGTAATTTTAATATCGCGTAGTTGCTCTGGTGATCGACCGCTAGGACGCATGCTTGTCACTCCTTAAGGATTTGGTTGTGCCATCACTGTGTGATCTCATTCTGTCTCACAGTGGCTGCAAATTTGTCGGCGCATTGTACCTGCTGCTTTCCCGACTGGCTAATATCCCACCACGCTTTATAATGGATTCGTTGTATCCTTAACTGCTGTTCCGCAACACAAACAGCACACCCTTGGCAGACAGCTTTCACGGAGAGCAACATGACACTCAGCATGACTGGCTTTGCACGACTGGAACAACCGGTTCCTGGCGGCACCCTTTCGGTAGAACTTAAATCCGTGAACCACCGATATCTTGAACTCAATTTTCGGATGCCCGACACGCTCAAGGCATCGGAAACAGCGATACGCGACCTATTAAAGAAACGTCTGTCTCGCGGCAAGGTTGATGTGAGTGTTCGACTGACCACCGACGACAGCGCTGACGCCCAACTCCAAGTGGATACCGCCTTGTTATCGCAGGTGCAGCATGCCTTGAAACAGGTGGCTGACGCCGTACCCAACGCCCAACCCGTAAACGCACTCGAGCTCTTAAAATGGCCCGGCGTCATGGCGGTAGCGGCCTTAGATATTGAGCAGATTGCCGGTACCCTGCTAACCCTCACCGACCAAGCAACTCAGCAGCTGATTGCCCATCGCCAACGTGAAGGTGAAGAACTGGCCCACACCATCGAGACCCGATTGGTTGCCATGGCCGAGATTGTCGCAGAAGTGCAAAAGGACCTGCCAGATATCTTGGTCGCGCAACGGAATCTGCTCAATGACAAGATTGCAGCCTTAGATGTTGAACTCGACCCGCAACGGTTAGCCCAAGAAGTGGCTTTGTTGGCCCAAAAAGCAGACGTAGCAGAAGAGCTCGATCGTCTTAATCTGCATATCGAAGAAGTACGCCATATTTTGAAGTCTAAGGGTGCCGTAGGCAGAAAGCTCGACTTTCTCATGCAGGAATTTAACCGCGAAGCCAACACCCTGTCGTCCAAAGCGATTGTGATTCAAACCACGCGCAGCGCGGTGGATTTGAAGGTCTTGATTGAGCAAATGCGTGAGCAGATTCAAAATATTGAATAGTCTTTAGGCAGCAGCCAAAAATCGAACAGAAATTTGACCCACAACAACGTTTCTAACCAAATCTGCGCAGTATGATAGACACAGACATAACAGAGCGACGCCAACATGATAAACGCAGGCATGAAGTTACTCTTAAGACGCATAATCGCGCTCTTAGTGTGCTTTGCCGTCTTGTCGCCTGCACTGGCTGATTCTGGCTGCGGCAATGATTGCCACGCGAAAATGATGCCATCGGACATGACGCCTATTGCTTGGTCCCCTGCTACCAGTGCCTGTGACGCATCCACAAACGATGGGGTGTCTCAGCATTGTGACGATGCCATGGGCCAATGCAGTTATTTTGGTCCTACCCCTCAAGCCGTACAGTCTGGATCGATTTCGCATGATACAGACGCTTCGGATGTGGATAAGCAAAGCCCCGTAAGAACCCAATCAGCATTATTTAAACCCCCCAGAATGACGACTTTTAAGCCATCTGTTGTCAGTTAAAAACACCGCGTTACTAAAACGCGAACCGCTTAAAACGAGGAATTCAAAATGAAAAAATTAGCGTTTGCCGCCGCCCTTGCGTTCAGTGCATTTTCTGGTGCTGCCCTTGCAGAAAGTATGACTGTCTATAAATCTCCTACCTGTGGTTGCTGTGCCGAGTGGATCAAAATCATGGAAAAGAAAGGCCATGATGTGAAGATCAAACATCCGTTTAATTTGAAAAGCACCAAGAAAGATTTGGGCTTGCCTATGCAGTTGGAGTCTTGCCACACAACGGTCATCGACGGTTATCTGTTTGAAGGCCATATCCCAGAACGGGATATCCTGGCTTTTCTGGCGAACCCACCCGAAGGCGCGATGGGTTTAGCAGTTCCCGGCATGCCACAAATGTCACCTGGTATGGCACCACGCAATAAAGCCTATTCTGGATTTAAGGTCATTGGCTTTGATAAGGCAGGTAAATTGACCTTGGTGAACCAGTACTAATGAAGACAGCGCCTCTCACATACGCACTATGGCTGAGTTGCCTGATAGGGTCTTTGGCATTTGCCGAAGACCCCACGGTGGGTCGTGAACTCTATAAAGTTGCTGGTGGCTATGGTTGTGGCGTATGCCATGGCCCTGTTGCCAATGGCGGTGGGCAAGCGGGTGGCCCTATCCGCGGCGCTACTAGAGAGCAATTCGACAAAGCCTTGGCTGAACAACCTACCATGAAGTTGCTCGTTAACGCCCTCGATGAGCAAAACCTCTCTGATCTGTCTTCCTATTTGATGCTACTCGCCGACATGCCTTTGGTTGAGCTCACCTTTGATGACGTCAGTTGGACCATTACGCAGGCGCCGATCAACCAAGACCAAATAGTGCAGTTCGTACTTTTCAATGACGGATTTTCAGACCTTCAGGTTGATTTGACCGGATTCGGATTGGACGAGGTGACTATTGCACCTATGGACACCGCCATAGTGGAATGGGTTGCCGTGGCTGGCAGTTACTTTTTGCCAGACGACAGCCTCTTGGTGGTGTCAGACCAAGCGGTGTGTGTGCATTAAATAGGCTAGAAAAGTGCTACAAATCGACATTTCCAATGCATTGTTCGAAAAGTAGAACTAGCCATTGATGGACATTACTGTCGTTGCCTTTTTGTACATGTGGCGGCCTGTCATCAGGGGTTTTAACGGGTGTTACACCACTGCAATGTAAGATTGCACTGTTTAAAACCACCGAAAACACTCAAAGATCAACGTAAATGGTCGCCAACTGATTGATATTTTGTTGTTTTTTTTGTTTCAATATGAGAAAAAATCCTCTATTTTAATTTGGCCCCAACCCATTTAATTAGTGGAAATCAGATGAATAATAAATTGTATGTTGTCGGTATTGGTGCTTCTGCTGGCGGACTAGATGCTATCCAGCAAGTCTTTGATAATATTCCTATCGACACGGGAATGGCATTTGTCATTGTCCAACATTTATCGCCTGATTTTAAAAGTTTGATGCCTGAGTTATTGGCCAAACATACCGGAATGAAGATTTACACGGCGGCGGACGGTCTCGAGATCAAGCCAAACTGCATTTACTTAAACCAGCGACAAAAGAATCTAATTATTGTCGGCAACAAACTGCATTTGTCCGACAAGGCACCCAAGGATCACCTCAACCTCCCTATTGATATATTCTTTACCAGTCTTGGGGAAGTATACAAAGAAAAGGCTATTGCTGTTGTGTTGTCTGGCACGGGATCTGACGGATCTCGTGGCATCAAAGTAGTCAGTGAAGGAGGCGGTATCGTCATTGTGCAGGAGCCCATTAGCGCCCAGTTTGACGGCATGCCAAATGCCGCGATCGCCACACATTTAGCAGACTATATTGTGACACCTGATATTATAGGCGAAGTCATTGAGAAGTCGCTTTGGGGCCTGAATCTCAATATCAGTGGCGATATGCAGGGCAACGATGATTTTGAACGTACCTTCGTCGGCATTTTAAAAGAAATCCATAAGCAGTCTGGTATCGATTTCTCAGAATATAAGCGCGCTACTATTTTGCGACGCTTAGAAAAGCGCATTGCCATGAATGGCAAATCCAATTTTCAGGAATACCTACAGTACGTCAAACAAGATCGTCGTGAGCGTGAGGCCCTTAAACAGGACTTCTTTATCGGAGTTACGTCTTTTTTTAGAGATCCCAAAGCCTATCATGTCATCAAATCCAAAGTGATACCTAGCTTGGTGATGGGCAAGAAAAAGGACAGCATTATTCGGGTTTGGGTGGCAGGTTGCTCAACTGGTGAAGAAGTATACTCACTAGCGATACTGCTCGATGAACACATTCGTTCCAACAATATGTTCCTAGATTTTAAGATTTTTGCGACTGACATCGACAATGAAGCATTGGTCAATGCTGGCGCAGGTGTTTTTCCGGTTAACATCACATCGGAAGTTGAGCGCCATTATTTAGAAAACTACTTTGTGAAAGTAGGCGAACAGATCCAAATTATTAAGCGCATTCGTGAACGCGTGGTCTTTTCTCAACACAATTTGATGACGGACCCACCCTTCATTCGTATGGATTTAATTTCTTGCCGAAACCTATTGATCTACTTAGATGCAGCAGCACAACAGCGTATTTATACGCGGTTTCAGTTCGCCTTGGAGAAAAGCGGCTATCTTTTTTTGGGTAGCAGCGAATCTTTGGGAGACATGAGTAAGTATTTCAATGTAGTAGACGCGAAGTGGAAAATATACACCAAGAACTCTGACACAAAGCTGCTGCCCAACCAGCTGAATCCAGAAGACCGGATTGCCAAAACTCACTACGGATACGGTAACCCTATTGCCAGCCGCGGTCCTTCTGTTTCAAACCACAAATTACCTGAAATACGGTTTTTGAAATATCTCACCAATAAATTTGCGCCCACTGGCATCGTGACCGACAGCAGTTTTAATGTGTTATACATCGTTGGTGACGTTTCCAAAAAACTGGTGGTTGGCGCAGGCTTATTTCAAGGCAACCTGATGGACATGGTGAGTCCGGAACTTTCGTCAATTATCCGCACCGGTGTCCGAAAATTGACATCCTCTGCTACCGAGATTCGCGTAAGCAGTTCGGTTCCGGTTAGCGGATCTGCGGGCCCTAGGTACCAGTCAATAGATGTCATCTTTAGCATTATTGAAGACACCCATAGCATATCAAACAGTGGTAATCACAATTACTTCATTGGATTTGTCGACGGAGAAGTGGTTGAAGGTAATCTTATCCAATTAGAGTCGAACCCAATTGACGACATTACTGCGCACCGCCTTCGAGACCTTGAAGAAGAATTAAAATTCAATCGCGTTGAATTGCAAAATGCCACTGAAGAACTCGAGACCAGCAATGAAGAATTGCAGTCGTCTAACGAAGAACTCATGGCGTCTAACGAAGAATTACAAAGTACCAACGAAGAGCTCCAGTCTGTTAACGAAGAACTTTATACGGTCAACGCTGAACTGCAAGAAAAAAACCGTGAATTGTCTGCGCTAAACAACGACATGAGCAACTTGTTTAACAGTACAGATATCGGCACTTTGTTCCTCGACGTCGACATGAATATTCGAAAATTCACGCCTGCGCTGAAAATTCACTTCAGTTTGCGTGATGATGACATTGGTCGAAATATCAAAACCTTTGCACCTGGGTTTGACGCCTACACCCGTAACCTTTTAATAAAAGAAAGCGAGCGCGTACTACGTGAATTGGTGACGGTTGAACATGAAATCACCTCGAATGAAAATACCCACCATTTAATGCGTATCAGCCCGTTTATCACTGCCGATAAAATGATCGATGGATTGATCATTTCGTTTATTGATATCCAGAATCTGCGACGTCAACAGGATGAATTGCTATTCCTGAACAACATCAATAGGTTCATGGAAGAAGAAGATACTTTTGAGCAATTCTTAAAGCAGGCCGCGAGTAACATCGGAAAACTGCTTAAAATTCCTGTGTGCAACATTTATATTGTTGACGCCCCAAAACAAATTATCTACTTGGGCGCAAGTTCCTACAGCGATAACATTCGCAAGGATGCTGGAAAGCTTGCTTACGCGTTTACAACTGGTCATTCCTTACCACTCAGTGGTAATCACACACTAAGCAAGGTAGTACGACAAAAAACAGTCGTACGCACCAAAGATCCTGAAAAAGCGATGTCGTCTTTGATTACTAACGTCAAAGATTTGTCGCTCGTACCCGAAGTAGTCAAGAAAACGGCCTACTCAGGCATGGTTCGGTTACCTCTTAAACACCTACAGACAGTCATGGGCATCTTGGAAGTACCCATTACAGAAACCAATCTTAATGACATTGATAGTTCGCTAGACCGAATTGCAAATCAATTGGCATTGACTATTCACAAATTCGAATCGGACAAGAAAGTACGTGAATTCCAGAGTGGTTTCCAATCCATTGTAGATGCCACCCCAATCCCTATCATGATCACACGCCGTAAAGACACTGTGGCAATGTTTACAAACAAGGCGTGTTTGTCGTTTTTCAATATTGATAACAATAGTTTTGAGAAACCTTTGAAAATTAATTGGATAAAAGAGGACAGTGATCGAAAAGAAATCGAAGCAGCCCTCGATAAGTATGGCATCGCCACAGGCAAACAAGTGGCTGGCCAAAAGCCTGATGGCACTGAGTTTTGGGCACTGTATTCTAGTCGTCACATGGAATACCTTGGAGAAGAGTGTACGTTCCATGGTGTGTTAGATATCACGGAGCGCGCTCAAACCCAACAGCAGCTAGAGCGCTTGGTAGAATTGCGTACCACAGACTTGCACGATGCCCTAAGAGAGTCTGAAGACTCCCGTAATAAACTTAATTTCATTCTTATGGCGATTAGTGAAGGTATTCTGGTGGTTTCACCGAATGGTCGGATTCAAATGCTCAACCCTTTCGGAGAAAAACTACTTGGCCTGAGCATTACTGAGGTGGTAGGCAAGAGGTTTGACAAGTGCAATCTGCCGCCTTCCGTTATAGACGCCATCCACTCATCTATTGACAATTTGGGTGATAACATGACCACCGCGACGCATG
>Ga0102811_1001613_pt1 | contig 10679 bp, 9 predicted proteins | sample ColrivemetaGS705_FD_84507 | JGI IMG/M metagenome (GOLD analysis project Ga0102811, IMG submission 84507) | Estuarine microbial communities from the Columbia River estuary - Flood tide ETM metaG S.705 | ecosystem: Environmental > Aquatic > Marine > Intertidal zone > Estuary | place: USA: Columbia... | reverse complement strand
TGGTGTTCACGTTCAAAGACCTGATGGGGGGACCAGCGCGTGTGCTGATGGGCAAGGCGGGCGGGAACGACATACTCTTGCTCGAAGCGCCTCACCTCTATGATCGCAAGGGCGGCCCCTACGGCGACCCGACCGATTACCCTGACAACCCTGTGCGGTTTGCAGCGCTGTCCTTTGCGGCAGCCGAAATTGCGCGCAAAGGATTGACCGACGGCTGGAGACCAGAGGTCGTGCATGCACACGATTGGCAGGCTGGCCTTGTGCCCGCCTATCTCAAATACGGACCGCCCTGTCAGGTGGGCACAGTGATGACCGTGCATAACATCGCGTTCCAAGGGCTGACCCCTGCCGCAATGCTTGGCACGCTCGGCCTGCCGCTCTCTGCCTATACAGCTGACCTGCTCGAATATTGGGGGCAGATCAGCACCCTGAAAGCGGGGCTTGTCCTTGCCGATGCGATCACGACAGTCAGCCCGACCTATGCAGCCGAGCTGATGCGCGGCGAGTTCGGGATGGGCCTTGAGGGTGTTGTCGCGGCAAAGGCGGATCGGCTATCGGGCGTCTTAAACGGAATCGACACGGATGTCTGGAACCCAGAAACGGACCCCGAAATCACCCCCTATTCCGCGAAGGCTTTGAAAGGCAAAGCCCAGAACCGCAAAGCCCTGATGGCCGAATTTGGCCTCTCCAAGATCAAAGGCCCACTTGCGATTATCGTCAGTCGCCTGACCTCGCAAAAGGGTATGGACCTAATCGCCGATGCCGCTGGCGATTTTATCGCGGCGGGTGGCGGTTTGGCGATCCTTGGCAGCGGCGACCCTGTAATTGAGGATTCAATGCGCATCCTTGCACGTAACCACGCTGGCAAAGTTGGCCTGCGGATTGGATACGACGAGGCACTTTCGCACCGCATGTTTGGTGGCGCTGACATCGTGCTGGTGCCATCGCGATTCGAGCCTTGCGGCCTGACGCAGCTTTACGGCCTGCGCTACGGCACCGTGCCTGTCGTCGCGGCCACGGGTGGGCTCGCCGATAGCGTGATTGACGCCAATGTTATGGCACTTAATGCGGGAGTGGCGACTGGATTTCAGTTTCACCCCATCGACGGAATGGCCTTTCGGCATTGTTTACGCAACGTCGCAAGCCTATTTGCAGACAAACCGAACTGGACCCGCCTGCAAAAACGCGGAATGGCCCAAGAGCTTGGCTGGAGCGCTTCCTCAGCGACCTATGCCACCCTCTATGAAAGTGTAATCCGTGAATTCTCAAGTACAGCATGACCTGCCAATGACCCTCCTCAACCACTCAATGTCAGCGGGGAGACCTAATCCCATTGGCGCGACGTTTGACGGTGAAGGCGTGAACTTTGCTGTATTTTCCGAGCATGGTGAGCGGGTTGAGCTATGCCTTTTTGATCCCACGGGCGCACACGAAATCGCCCGCATTCAATTGCTGGAACGCGACGGCGACGTTTGGCACATCTATATCGCGGGCCTTACACCCGGCGCCCAATATGGCTACCGCGTGCATGGTCCTTATGCGCCCGAAGAGGGCCACCGCTTTAACCCCAATAAGCTGCTGCTTGATCCCTATGCAAAACGGATCACTGGCAACATCGCGTGGAACGACGCGATCATGGGTTATACCATTGGTGCCAAGGCCGAAGACCTAAGCTATGACCCGCGCGACAGCGCGCCCTACGTGCCGCGTTCGGTCATCGTTGACCCCACCTTTCAGTGGGGCACAGATGCGCCGCCGGAAACCGACCTTGCCGACACCCTGCTGTACGAGGCACATGTCAAAGGCATGACCGCCGAATTTCCGGGTCTGACATCTGGTCAACGCGGCAAATACCTTGGCATGGCCAGCGAGCCGATTTTGGACCACCTGACCAAGCTGGGCGTCACAACCGTTCAACTGCTGCCAGTCCACGCGTTTCTGGACGACAAGTTCCTGATAGATGCGAACCTGACCAATTATTGGGGCTACCAGTCCATCGGCTTCTTTGCCCCTGAACCCCGCTATATGGATCAGGCGGGCATTTGGGAATTCCAAGCGATGGTGCGCCGTTTCCATGCCGCTGGCATCGAAGTAATCCTTGATGTCGTCTACAATCACAGCGGCGAGGGCAACCACCTTGGGCCAACCCTGTCGCTACGGGGGCTGGATAACAAATCCTACTACCGCCTCCTCGACGAAGGTCGCTATTACATCAACGACACAGGCACAGGAAATACGCTGAACGTGCGTCACCCGATGGTGCTACGCATGATCATGGACAGCCTGTGCTATTGGGTCGAAGTGATGCACGTCGACGGCTTCCGCTTTGATCTTGCCACTGTGCTGGGTCGTGAAGTGGAAGGGTTCAACCGCAATGGCGGCTTCCTTGACGCTGTTGGCCAAGACCCAGTTCTAAGCCGTGTGAAACTGATTGCAGAGCCTTGGGATCTTGGACCTGGCGGCTATCAGCTCGGCAACTGGCCGCATCCATTCTTAGAGTATAACGACAGATATCGGGACGGCATTCGCAAGTTCTGGCGCGGCGATGCAGGTATGACCGCGCAACTGGGCAAGCGGCTTTTGGGCAGCGCAAATGTCTATGATCACTCTGGCCGTGCGGCGACGTCGTCGATCAACTTTGTGACCTGTCACGATGGTATGACCCTGCGCGATCTGGTCAGCTACAATCAGAAAAACAACTATGCCAACGGCGAAGATAACCGCGACGGTAAGGACGATAACTATTCCTCAAATATGGGCGTTGAGGGGCAAACAGACGACCCTGAGATCAACGCTGCCCGCGCTCAGCGCCAGCGTAACATCCTTGCCACCGCATTCCTGTCGCAAGGCACTCCCATGCTTTTGGCGGGTGACGAGATTGGCAACACCCAAGGCGGGAACAACAATACTTTTGGTCAAGACAACCCCATCGGTTGGGTCAACTGGGGTGATGCCGACGAAGACTTGCTCGCATTTGTCCAACGCCTCACCCAATTGCGCCGCGACCATAAAGTGCTGCGACAGACCCGCTTTTTGCATTCCCGCCCGCGCTCGGCCGATGGTAAGCCCGATCTTTTCTGGCGCCTGCCCAACGGGCGCGCACCAACGCGCGAGGAATGGGAAAACGACGCGACCAAGGCGATCTGTGTCGAAATCCGCACCTCCTCATCAACACCTTACTACTCGGCCTCCGACGATGTGATTTTCTTGGTCGTAAACAACGGCGATCAGATCACGGTTGAGCTGCCCCCATGCCCTGAGGGCAAGACGTGGGAGGTTATCCTCGACACTTCCGCACCCAAAGACGGCCCGCAATGCATCACGGGTCAGTCCACCCAAATCAACGCGGCGTCGGTCTGCGTTTTCGTTCTGGTTCCCATCGCTTAAAGGAGAAATCCCTTGTCCAAGATGACTATCAAAACCGCCCCAATCGAAGGTCAAAAGCCGGGCACATCTGGTCTGCGCAAAAAGACCAAAGTGTTCATGGGGCCGCATTACCTCGAAAACTTTGTGCAATCGATGTTCGACGGAATTGGTGGGGTCAAAGGCAAGACCCTCGTGGTTGGCGGTGACGGGCGCTATTTTAATGACCGCGCGACGCAAGTAATCCTGCGCATGGCTGCCGCCAATGGTGCCGCCAAGGTTATCGCAGGGCAAAACGCGCTGCTCTCAACGCCTGCCGCTTCGCACTTGATCCGCGCTATGAAAACCGACGGCGGCGTGATCCTTTCGGCCAGTCATAATCCGGGCGGTATCGACGAGGATTTCGGGATCAAGTTCAACATGGCCAACGGCGGCCCTGCGCCCGAATCCGTAACCAACGCCATGTTCGCCCCCACCAAAGAGATCGACACCTATTATATCTGGGAATCAACCGACATCGACCTTGGCACTATCGGTACCAGCAGACTCGGTGACATGATCGTCGAGATCGTGGACCCTGTGTCTGCCTACGTTGACCTGATGCAAACACTCTTCGACTTCCCTGCGATCAAGGCAATGTTTGCGGGCGGTTCGCGTATCCGCTTTGACTCCATGAACGCAATCACTGGCCCCTATGCCACTGCGATCATCGAAGACCTGCTTGGCGCACCAAAAGGCTCCGTAACCCACGGCACACCCCTGCCCGATTTCGGTGGAATGCACCCCGATCCAAACCCGACTTGGGCACATGAATTGATGGCCGAAATGATGGGCGACAACGCCCCCGCATTTGGCGCCGCATCCGACGGCGACGGTGACCGCAACATGGTTGTTGGCCCGAACTGCTACGTCAGCCCATCTGACAGCCTCGCCATCATCGCCGCCAACGCACACCTCGCACCCGGTTATGCAAAGGGCCTCAAAGGTGTCGCGCGCTCGATGCCGACCTCTGCCGCCGTTGACCGCGTTGCGGCTGCGATGGGCATGGAATGTTACGAGACACCCACAGGCTGGAAATTCTTCGGCAACCTGCTCGACGACGGGCGCGTCACACTTTGTGGCGAAGAAAGCTTTGGCACAGGCTCCGACCACGTCCGCGAAAAAGACGGCGTTTGGGCCGTGCTGATGTGGCTCAATATCATGGCCGCAACGGGCAAATCTGTGCCCGAATTGATGCAAGCACATTGGGATCAATTCGGGCGCAACTATTACTCGCGCCACGACTTTGAAGCGATTGAAACCGAAAAGGCTGATGCCTTGATGGCGGCATTGCGCGGTTCACTCGCGAGCCTCAAGGGCCAGAGAATCGGCCCCTTCACCGTCGAGATGGCAGATGATTACAGCTATCTCGATCCTGTCGACGGCAGCACCTCCGCACAGCAAGGCGTGCGGGTAGTCTTTGAGGGCGGTTCTCGCTTTGTCATACGTCTCTCTGGCACAGGCACTAGCGGCGCAACCCTGCGGCTTTACCTTGAAAAGCTCGACACCAAGAGTTTCGACCAAGATCCACAAGCAGCATTGGCCGACGTGATTGCGGCCGCGGAACAGGTCATCGGGATATCCAAATTCACAGGGCGCACCGCTCCCGACGTGATCACCTGAGTTGCGCATCCGCGCCCTAACCCTTATCTGCAAATGTGTAGTAGGGGTTTAGGGCGCGGCATGGCGAACCATTTGTATCAGAACGATCTGCCTGACGGGCTTGATCTTGGACCTGTTGTCGCGATTGATTGCGAAACGATGGGGCTTAATCCGCACCGCGACAGGCTTTGCCTCGTGCAAATGTCGCGTGGAGATGGCGATTGTCACCTTGTGCAAGTCGCACTTGGGCAAACCGAGGCACCAAACCTCAAAGCTTTGCTCGAAGACCCCAATGTGCTTAAAATCTTCCACTTTGGCCGCTTTGATATCGCAGCCTTGCTCAACGCTTTTGGCGCGGTCACAGCCCCCGTTTATTGCACCAAAATCGCCTCGAAACTGGTGCGAACATATACTGATCGCCACGGCCTGAAGAAATTGGTTCAAGAAATGCTCAAGGTCGACATTTCCAAACACCAACAGCAAAGCGATTGGGGTGCGCCGAAACTGACCGCAGCGCAACTCGACTATGCCGCCTCTGATGTACTTTACCTGCATAAATTGCGCGCAGCGTTCAACGTGCTTTTACAGCGTGAAGGTCGTATGGATGTTGCGCAAGCTTGCTTTGATTTTTTACCCACGCGGGCCAAACTTGATTTGGCTGGCTGGCCCGAACAGGACATCTTTTCGCACACATGACAGACCAAGATAAATTCGTAGCCTCCGCAAAGCGCGTCATCGACGCCGAGGCAGCCGCGCTCACAACATTAAGCGCAACACTTGGCCCCAGCTTTGGCGAGGCCGTTACCCTTTTGCTGAATGCCAAAGGCCGCGTGATCGTGTCTGGGATGGGAAAATCGGGCCATATCGCACGTAAAATGGCGGCGACGTTCGCCAGCACAGGCACGCCCGCCCACTTCGTTCACCCCGCAGAGGCAAGCCACGGCGACCTTGGCATGATGACTAGCGGCGATGTTGTGATTGTGCTGTCAAACTCTGGTGAAACACCGGAATTGGCCGATATGGTCGCCTATACCCGCCGTTTTAACATCCCGATGATCGGGGTCGCCAGCCGCGCGGAAAGCACGCTACTGATGCAGTCCGACGTCGCGATCCTGCTGCCCCAATTGGGCGAGGCATGTGGCACGGGTATAGTGCCGACAATCTCGACGACGATGACGCTCGCGCTGGGCGATGCCTTGGCGATTGCCATGATGGAGCACCGAAAATTTACGCCAGAAAACTTCCGCGACTTCCATCCCGGCGGCAAACTGGGCGCAAAGCTCGCAAAGGTCCGCGACCTCATGCACAGCGGCGAAAGCATTCCCTTGATACCCGCGGCAAGCCCCATGAGCGACACCCTGCTGATGATCAGCCAAAAGGGCTTTGGCGTGGTTGGCGTAACCGATCCCGAGGGCTACCTTTGTGGGATTATCACCGACGGCGATTTGCGCCGCCATATGGACGGGCTCCTTGAGATGAAAGCTGGCGATGTCATGACAGCCCACCCGCGCACAGTCGGGCCAGACACGCTTGCCGCCGAGGCGATCAACGTAATGCAGGGCAAGATCACCTGCTTGTTTGTCGTTGACCCTGACGGTCCTGCGCAAGTACAAGGCATTTTGCACATCCACGACTGCCTGCGTGCCGGGGTCGTCTAGGCCCATGGCCTCGGATAATTTTCATACGCAACTTGTCGGTTGGTCAAAGATTATCTTGCCACTTTGCGCCTTGGCGCTTTTGTCGACGCTTTTTCTATTCGCGCGCTCGAACCCTGATGCGACCAATATCCCCTTTGCGGATATCAATACGCTTGCACAGGAACAGAAGATTAACGCGCCGCGATTTTCGGGTGTGGCCGATGATGGATCGATCATTGCGATCACGGCAGGCTCGGCACAATTAGACCCTAACAACGCGCAAAACCTAAAAATTTCGTCGTTGTCGCTCGACGTCAACGCCGCTGACGGTAGTGAAATTAGGATCGAAGCTGTTGAGGGCGAATTGGATAATGATGCCAAAGTTGCCTATCTTTCTGGCCTTGCACGCCTAGAGACATCGACGGGCTACACCATGGAGACCAACGGCCTTACCGCCAATTTGCAGAGTGGGGTCATTTCCTCCGAAGGTGCCCTAGAAATTCGCGCGCCGTTTGGCGCATTAACTGCTGGGCGCGTCACCATTAAAACCACAGGCGACGGCAAAGGTCAGCAGATGCTTTTCACAGACGGGGTTGTGCTGATATACACCCCGCAAGCCTCCACTGCACAGGATGCAAAAGAATGAACAAAACAATCACTCTGATCTTGGCGCTTCTCCTTGGCACCGCAGCAAACGCCCAAACAAATATCGACCTTGGTGGCATTAGCGCCGATCCAAAAGCACCCGTCGAGGTATCCGCCGACAATCTCTCGGTCGATCAGGATAGCGGAACCGCGGTGTTTAGCGGCAATGTCGTCATCGGCCAAGGCGATCTGCGGTTATCTGCTGGGTCCGTCAGGGTAGTTTATTCGGATAGCACGGGCGACATTGCGCAGCTTTTGGCGACAGACGGCGTTACACTGGTCACGGACTCAGAAGCCGCAGAGGCCGCAACCGCAGACTACAACCTGACAACTGGTATTCTGACGCTTTCAGGGAGTGTTCTGTTGACCCAAGGTGCCAGCGCCCTCTCAGCCGAACAAATGACAATTAATCTCAATTCAGGTCGCGCCCAAATGTCAGGTCGCGTGCGGACAGTGTTTCAGCAAGACGGAAACAACTGATGGCTGACGTTCCTAATCTGACCGTTCAGGACGGCGATGTAGGCTTGCGGATCGTCAATCTGCGCAAAAGCTATCGCAAAAAACTGGTTCTCCGAGATGTCAGCTTAGATTTAGGCCGTGGGGAGGTCGTGGCACTCCTTGGTCCCAATGGCTGTGGGAAGACGACGGTCTTTTACTCGATTGCTGGACTCGTGACACCAGAGGGCGGCAAGGTCGTCATTGACGGCCGCGATGTGACGAAATTCCCGATGTACCGCCGTGCGCGGTTGGGCATTGGCTATTTGCCCCAAGAGATGTCGATCTTTCGCGGGATGACCGTTGAAGGTAATATCATGTCGATTCTCGAAATTGCAGTCCCTGAAAAACGGAAGCGCAGGGAAAAGCTCGAAGAATTACTGTCAGAATTTTCAATCGAACACTTACGGCGCGCGTCGGCCCTAGCCCTTTCTGGCGGTGAACGTAGGCGCGTCGAAATTGCGCGATGTCTTGCCGCTGGCCCAAGGTACGTTCTATTGGACGAACCCTTTGCGGGTGTTGATCCAATCGCCGTTGGCGAGATTAGACACCTTGTCGCTGACCTTAAGAAGCGTGGGATCGGCGTGCTGATTACGGACCACAATGTGCAGGAAACCCTGCAAATCGTTGATCGCGCCTATATTCTTCATGATGGGAAAGTGCTGATGAGCGGTACCACAGAAGAGGTGATCAAGGACGAGAATGTACGGCGCGTTTATCTCGGGAATAGCTTCCGCGTTACCTAAATTGCGCTCATGTTAACCACTCAATCATTGACAAACCCCCTCCTGTTAGCGCCAAATGTAGGAGATGACAGACTTGATTTCCTTTCCCTTCGCTACTCAGGCCTTGTTGCCTGACCTTAGGGATAAATTAAGTAAAATCTGTGTGTTATCAAATTTCAAACAAGCGCGCGACAACCCTTTGGAGGGCTGAATACCCTTCACTTGTTGTCGGCCCAAAAAAGAGAATTGGAGAAGCGATGCGCTATCAGATCAGTGGAAAGCAAATCGACGTTGGTCAAGCACTACAAACACACGTCGAGACAGAATTGAGCGGTATTTTGGGCAAATATGCAGGGCGCCCAACTGATGCACAGGTCGTTTTCTCAAAATCTGGACACGAATACGTCTGCGAGGCGATCGTGCATCTTTCAACAGGACTAACAGCACAGGCAACTGACCACGCAAATGAAATTTATGCCGCATTTGACGGTTGTTCAGAAAAAATGGACAAACAATTGCGCCGTTATAAGCGTCGCCTAAAGGACCACCACAAAGAACGTTTACAACCGGTTGAACTTTCGGACGCAGGCTCTTATATCCTCGCTCCAATCGACGAGTCGAATGAAGCGCATGATGATACCGTGAATGCGATGATCATTGCGGAAATGGAAGAGAAGATTCAGTCTCTTTCGGTCGGCGAAGCGGTGATGCAAATGGAGCTCGCGGACAAGCCAGTCCTCGTTTTCCGGAATGAAAAACATGGTGGCGTCAATGTCGTGTATCGGCGTGGCGATGGAAACATAGGTTGGATCGATCCCCGCGCTACGGGCTAGACCAATCGGGCCTAAATGGTCGGAAAGTTTTTGAAATGTTCCTTGGCGATATTCTCAACCCAAGCGCGGTAAAAACCATCAACTCTTGCACCAGCAAGAAACGGCTTTTCCACGATCTGGGCGAACTCGCCGAGGGCTGCTATGGCCTTGAGGCTACGGGTGTTATCGAAGCGCTTATCGAGCGTGAGGGCCTTGGCCCAACAGGTGTTGGCAATGGCATTGCATTACCCCATGCACGTCTAGAGCCTGTTAAATCTGTCAGCGGCATATTTCTGCGACTAGAAAAGCCGTTGAATTTCGATTCCGTTGATCGCCAGCCAGTTGATCTGATTTTTGCTTTGCTTGCGCCGAAAACTCAGGGTGTTGAACATCTCAAGGCGCTTGCGCTCGTGGCACGAACAATGCGTGATCCGGACGTCTGCACCAAACTGCGTGCAAATGTTGATCCCAGCACACTTTACGCGATCCTGACCGAAGTGCGCACCAACCAAGCCGCTTAATTCGGACGCCAATTACGGAAACCAAAGGCAAGATAATCGCGCTGACAAGCCTCGCGTGCGGCTTCCTCGACATCGGGGCCATATATCTTCGCCAGACGGCTAGCGTATTTGTCGGTAATCGCAATTGGCTCGGGCATGGACGTGAGGCCCAACTGCCCTGCCAAAGCCGCCAAATCCCCGCGCAAACGGCCTTCTCTCAGGATCATGTCTGGCACGCCAAAATTCGCCATACCCTGCAATAGGGTCAGCTGGCTCGCCCAAGCGCCATCAACACGAACGGCAGTTTGGGAAGAAAGGTTTCCCTTTAGAAAATTAAGCCACGACAAAAATGCTGTCTTATGGGCCGCAAGATCGTAAGTTGGATCAGTCTCTGGCTCGGCGCCTTTTTCTGGGATGGGTAAGTTGTGAACCTTACGCAGCGTAGCACGAATCTCACGAAAACACCCTTCACCCGTTTGCAAAATATGATGACAAAAGGCCGCGTGCGCGCGCGCCAAAGGGTGGCGCAAAACCGTGAAACTACGATGTCCCGGATGGGTGCGCATCCATTTACGGATCGATCCCTGCGAGAAATCGCGCAATACGTCGTCGGCACCCGCATCGTCCAAACGACCCAGCCAGTCGCAAATCGCCTCATCTGGCCCTGTCTTCAGCGGCATATAGAGAAGCGCACTTTTAGGGGCTGCAATATAGGTTGGGATCATCGGTCCACGGCGCGGAGAGGTGGTCGCGGGAATTTGGACCAGTCGTTAAGGTGGATCGCATGAAGAAAGTGATGATCCAAAATGACAAAAAGAAAGAACCATTCGCCCGATTTCAAAGCCAAGGTTGCGCTTGAAG
>Ga0102811_1001612_pt1 | contig 10687 bp, 10 predicted proteins | sample ColrivemetaGS705_FD_84507 | JGI IMG/M metagenome (GOLD analysis project Ga0102811, IMG submission 84507) | Estuarine microbial communities from the Columbia River estuary - Flood tide ETM metaG S.705 | ecosystem: Environmental > Aquatic > Marine > Intertidal zone > Estuary | place: USA: Columbia... | reverse complement strand
TAGCTTCGCTGCATAGACCTTAGATGCAGTCTTCGCTCGCAGGGCTGAGTTAGTTTTGAGCGACTGGATTATGCGTGGTTTTGAGTAGAAACACCTGAGATCAGCAGGTATCGACCTAGAAAAATAATATATGTTTTCTTTGGTATAGGTATATTTGGGGTGTTTCGAATGTCTACTCATATGTCTACTGCTCCTCATCAGCCTCGTAAGAAACGAGAGCTAACAAGGGCTGTAGAGACTTTGAAGCTTTAAAATGGTGCACCCGGAGGGATTCGAACCCCCGACCAATTGGTTCGAAGCCAACTACTCTATCCAGCTGAGCTACGGGTGCGTGGTGGAAAATTGTAACTGATTTGCCGTTACTATACAGCGGCTAAATTAGTGGGGCCCTTATTTAGCGTTCTAAATACTGCAACTTATCGGGTACGCCGTCCCACTCTGCTGCGTCCGGGGAGGGATCCTTTTGCGAGGTGATATTTGGCCAAATGTTAGCGAGTTCGGCGTTCAGCTCGAGATAAATTTCTTGGCCTGCGGGGATTTCATCTTCCGCATAGATCGCGCCAGCTGGGCATTCTGGTTCGCACAAGGCGCAGTCGATACACTCATCCGGGTGAATAACGAGGAAATTCGGGCCTTCATAAAAACAGTCTACAGGGCATACTTCTACACAGTCCGTGTATTTGCACTTGATGCAGTTGTCTCCAACGATAAAGGTCATGGCGTGTTCTCTTTGGTCTGTGTGCCTAGGCGGCTTGCGCGGCCTATCTGATTTGCGCGGCATTATAGCAGGAAGCCTCCCGCTGTGAATGCCTTGTTAAGGTTTTTTGCCTCTATCTTATAACTGAAAAATCTAGAGTAGCTTTTTCAATTCATACAGCGCGTCGAGGGCGTCTCTCGGCGACAGGTTGTCTGGTTTGAGCTGTTCGAGACGCTCTATTAATTTCTTATTGCTGGCTGGTGCGAACAGCTCACTTTGCAGCGGAGCTGGCGCGCCTGCTGTGGTTATTTTTGGCGTGACGAGGGCTAGACTGCCGGCTTCGAGATTGGCTAACTCTTGGCGAGCGAGGAGGATTACTTCTTCTGGAATGCCGGCAAGCTTTGCCACTTGAATACCATAGCTTTTGCTGGCTGGCCCATCTTCGATACTGTGTAAGAAAACGATGTTCTCGTTGTACTCGGTTGCGCCCAAGTGAACATTGACGGCTCCAGCGACTTTTTCGGGTAGCGATGTTAGCTCGAAGTAATGGGTGGCAAAGAGTGTGAACGCTTTTAGTTTTTCGCCTAAATAAAAGGCGCAGGCCCAGGCGAGTGAAAGCCCGTCGAATGTGCTGGTGCCGCGGCCCACTTCGTCCATTAAGACGAGGCTGCGGGCTGTTGCGTTGTGAAGGATGTTGGCGGTTTCGGTCATTTCTACCATAAAGGTGGAACGGCCACCGGCGAGATCATCGGAGGAGCCTATCCGGGTAAAAATGCGGTCGACGATACCGATGCGCGCGCTGCTGGCGGGGACAAAGCTACCGATTTGGGCGAGCAGAACGATGAGCGCTGCTTGGCGCATATAGGTTGATTTTCCGCCCATATTGGGGCCGGTGATAACGAGCATTTTGCGCGAATTGTTCATGACTATGTCATTTGCGACAAAGGGTTTGTCGGACACTTTTTCGACCACGGGATGGCGTCCGCCACGTATATCGATCCCTGGGCTTTCTTGCAGTTCTGGACGGCAGAAGTTGAGGCTATGGGCGCGTTCGGAGAGGTTTGCCAGCACGTCGAGTTCGGCAACAGCAGCGGCGCAGTTTTGCATGGCATCGAGGCTTTCATTTAGTCGCTCAAGCAGCTCGTCGTAGAGATATTTCTCCCGAGAGAGTGAGCGGCTCTTTGCACTGAGAGCTTTGTCTTCAAAGGTTTTTAATTCTGGGGTGATGAAGCGCTCGGCATTTTTTAAGGTCTGGCGGCGAATATAGTCTACTGGCGCATTGTCACTTTGGCCTCGAGAGATTTCAATGTAGTAGCCGTGCACTCTGTTGTAGCCGACCTTTAATGTGGCAATTCCTGTCCGTGTTTTCTCGCGCTCTTCCATTGCCAACAGAAAATCACCGGCGTTGGTGTTGAGTGCGCGCAGCTCGTCAAGTTCAGCATCGTAGCCATCGGCAATAACGCCGCCCTCGCGAATGACCACTGGTGGGTTTTCCTTGATCGCGCTAGCCAAAAGCGCCACCAATTCAGGCAGTGGTTGAGCCGCTTGAGCAAGATTGGCGAGGTGAGTGAGGGACGTATTGGCGAGCGCTGACTGGATCTCTGGCAACACAGCAAGCGACTGGTGGAGTCGCGTGAGATCTCGCGGCCGAGCTGAACGCAGTGCGACGCGAGTAAGAATGCGCTCCATGTCACCCACCTGTTTTAGTTGGTCGTGCAGGGGTTCATAGAGGTAATCGGTTTGCAGTGCGGCGATGGTCTGTTGGCGAGCATCGAGAGTGACTAAATCTTGCAGGGGGCGATTAAGCCAGCGTCGCAACAGTCTGCTGGCCATGGCTGTCGCTGTGTTATCCAGCACATCGAGCAGAGTATTTTCATGGCTGCCCGATAGATTGGTATCCAGCTCTAGATTTCTGCGGCTAGAAGCATCTAATGACACGCTATCTTCGCGGTTTTCGGCACTAATACTGCGAATATGCGGCAGCGATCCGCGCTGGGTATCTTTTGCGTACTGCAGCAGGCAGCCGGCCGCGCTGATCGCGATCGGGAGATGATCGCAACCGAAACCACTTAAACTGCCGGTTCCAAATTGCTGATTTAGCTGTCGTTCGGCGCTGTCGAAGTCAAACTCCCAGCTATTACGGCGACGTACGCTGGGACGGTTAGCCAAAAAGTCGTGGTCGGCTAGCGCGTCTGAGATCAATATTTCAACGGGATCTAGTCGCTGAAGTTCGCTGATCAGTTCTTCCTCGCTGGTTAACTCGAGCAGCTGAAACCGCCCGCTGCTCATATCCAGAGAGGCGATGCCGAAGGTCTGATGCTGATAGGCAATCGCCAGCAGGAGATTATCGCGTCGGGCATCAAGCAGTGCTTCGTCGCTAATCGTGCCGGGTGTCAGCACGCGCATAACCTGACGTTCAACCGGGCCTTTACTGGTTTCAGGGTCGCCAATTTGCTCGCAGATCGCGACGGAATACCCCTGTTTGACTAACTTGGCGAGGTAATTTTCAGCGGCGTGGTAGGGCACACCACACATTGGGATCGGGTTGCCGTTGGTTTTGCCTCGAGCGGTGAGGGTGATATCTAAGATTTGACTGGCGCGTTTGGCGTCATCGAAAAACAGCTCGTAAAAATCGCCCATGCGATAGAACACAATATCGTGAGGATGTTGCGCCTTTATACGCAGATATTGCTGCATCATTGGAGTGTGAGTGTCAGAACTCGCTGGTTGATTGGCGCTCATGAATACCGGGCTCTTTCAAAGATGACTAAACCGACCATTATATAAGTCGGGGCTAACAAGGGACCGAATTCTACCAGACGAACTGATTTATAATAGTAGCCACGCTAAGTTTGCAAAAAAGCTATAGCCAGCCACCAAACGAAGATACACTTTCCCTATGCAGGCAGAAATCTATCATCTTTCCGAACAATTAGGCAGTGCTCTGTTACAGCAGGGCACAACAGTCACGACTGCTGAATCGTGCACAGGCGGTGGAGTGGCCCATGCTATTACCGCTGTTGCTGGCAGTTCTTCGTGGTTTAATTGCGGCTTTGTCACCTACGCCAACAGCGCCAAACAACGCATGCTGGGAGTGCCGTCTGACATTATTGAACGCGACGGCGCGGTGAGTGAAGCGGTGGTGCGGCAGATGGCAATCGGTGCCGCCGAGGAGGCCGGGGCGGACTATGCCGTCGCTATTAGTGGCGTTGCGGGCCCGGGCGGCGGCAGCGCAGACAAGCCAGTCGGCACTGTCTGGTTTGCCTGGCGCAGTCCGAAGGGGGTGAAGGCGGAAAAATATTTGTTCAGTGGTGATCGCGCGGCGATTCGTGATCAAGCTATCAAAATTTCTCTAGAGGAACTATTGCATCAAGTTACCGGATGTAATACTGTACACCCATACAGTTAATCGCTGAGAATAAAATAGTAGTTTCGTTGGGCCCCTAGGACTCGGGACGCGTATAAACGCACTAACTTATTTCAAGATCGCGGCTTAGGTTAAAGGCTACATTCAAGCAGAGATTCAAACAGAGATTCAAACAGAGGTTAAAACTATGGACGCCAACAAATCAAAAGCACTAGAAGCCGCACTGGGTCAGATTGAGCGCCAGTTTGGTAAGGGATCAGTCATGCGTATGGGCGAGGGTGTTCGCCAAGCTATCCCCGCCATTTCTACAGGGTCACTTGGGCTGGATATTGCTCTTGGTATTGGCGGCCTTCCTAAAGGGCGCATCGTTGAAATCTATGGCCCTGAGTCATCAGGTAAAACAACACTCACGTTGCAGGTTATTGCAGAGGCGCAAAAAGCGGGTGGTACCTGTGCCTTTATCGACGCAGAGCACGCGCTTGACCCGGAATATGCGGAAAAACTGGGCGTTGTTGTTGATGATTTGATTGTATCTCAGCCAGATACTGGCGAGCAGGCACTCGAAGTGACTGATATGCTCGTGCGTTCTGGCGCGATCGACGTGTTGGTTGTGGACTCCGTTGCAGCACTCACCCCGCGCGCTGAAATTGAAGGCGAGATGGGCGATCACCACGTTGGCTTGCAGGCACGTTTAATGTCGCAGGCACTGCGCAAGTTGACCGGCAACATTAAAAACGCCAACTGTTTAGTTATTTTTATCAACCAAATCCGTATGAAAATCGGCGTCATGTTTGGTAACCCAGAGACAACCACCGGCGGTAATGCGCTGAAATTTTATGCTTCCGTGCGCCTTGATATCCGACGTATCGGTGCAGTGAAGGAGGGTGAAGAGATTGTTGGAAGCGAAACGCGTGTCAAAGTGGTCAAGAACAAGGTGGCTCCACCATTCAGACAAACCGAATTCCAGATTTTATATGGCAAGGGCATTAACCGAAACGGCGAACTCGTTGATTTGGGTGTCAAGAATGGCTTGATTGATAAGTCGGGTGCTTGGTATGCCTATAAAGGCAACAAGATTGGTCAAGGCAAGGCTAATGTCGGTGTGTTCTTGACTGAAAATCCAAAAATTGCCGCCGAAATTGAAGCAGCAATACGTGAAAAAGAACTGAAAAAACCAACGCCCGTCAAAGATGAGCCACTGGGTGAGTTCACGGAAGAATAAAATAATGGACCAATGTTCAATCAACTCTGAACATGACTGCCATCCTGCAAAAAGCGCCCTGTGGCGCTTTTTGTTCAACTGCGGTTTGCTCAATTGCCCTTCCAATTCTGGGGTAGCGAATTCGTATAGGGTGTCCATTACCTCATGTTAGATCTGCCGCCAGTTATAACGCCCAGCAAGTTGCGCATAGCGGCCATGGATCTTCTGACGGGACGCGAGTATTCGCGCGCTGAACTCGCAGAAAAATTGGCCAAACGTTTTGACAATCATGAAGCGATTCCGGTCGTGCTGGACCAGCTTGCCGACGAGGGACTGCAGTCGGACACTCGCTTTGCCGAAGCCTTTATACGCTCCCGTATTTATCGCTGTCACGGGTTGTTGAGGATACGCCAAGATATTCGACAGAAAGGCATTAGCGATGAATTGGTCGCGCAAGCCCTCGACAAAGCCGAGGTCGACTGGTTCGAACTGGCGCGAGAATTAGCTCAAAGGAAATTTGGCCCTGACCCTGCGGTCGACCAACGAGCCAAGGCCAAGCGCATGCGGTTTTTGCAATACCGTGGATTCAACTATGATCAGATTAAATACGCGCTGGCAGCAACAGAGCCCCGTGAGACTGGCGATTCTTGGGACTAACGTGGCCCGTATTAGTCTCGACAGTCACAGGGTTGTTTAACCGGCCGTGGTTCAGCAGTTTATTCCGAATCCATTCTTACTTGCGTTTTATTGCTGAGGATTTATTGGTGAGGTTTTTTTGCCAGCGCTCTATTACGGTGACTATCGGCACAAAGCGCCGGCAGTGCCGCTCACTATAAATAGCGATCAAATAGCTCGACCAGTTTTGGCTCTATCCAGCTGTGCCCAGCGAGATTTTTAATAAAGCCGCAGTGTCCGCCGTAGGGCTGTATATCAATTGATAACGACTCGTTGGAATCAATACGGGCAATATCCGTCACCGGTAGAATGGGGTCATCCGCGGAGGCAATCAGATGTGTCGGCACGCGAAGGTTGGCCAAACGACTGCCGGTCAATGCGTAGGAGCGAAAGTAGGTATCTACGTCATCAAACGGTGTGTAGCGATGAATAAAGAGTGTATTCATATCGCTTAGACAGCGTGCTCGGTTGAGATCGTCGGCGAAGTCGTATTCTGGGAAATGTTCAAGCTTTTTACGCAGCGACGTGCTCCAGCGTTTGAAAAAATACTTTTCGTAAATAACCGGCGCATTGTCCAGCGCCGTCATGGCATTAACAGGATCAATTGGCGGGCATATTGCCACTGCCGCCGTTAAATTGAGGTCTTGTCCCGAATCAGCGGCGATACGCAACGTAAAATTGCCGCCCAGAGAAAAGCCGGCGAGAAAGATTTTCGAGAAAGTGTGCTGGGCGGTAAACGCAGCGATAACGTCCGCGACTTCAGGCGTTAGAGTTGAATTGAAAAGCCCGTAGTTTAAATGCTGAGTATCACCATGGTCGCGCATATTTAGTCGCAGCACATGGTAGCCGTGCTTTAGCAAATAGTTGGCTGTTGTCACTGTATAGGCTGACTGACTTGAACCCTCCCAGCCGTGAAGCAAAATAACCAGTGCATTTTTGCCCGAGTCACTGCGATCAAACTCTGCTTTTAGGCGAGTTCCATCAGACGCCGTGAGAATAAGCTGTTGGCTGCACAGTTTTCGTGCGAGGCGTTTAGCGCGAATTTTTCGCGGGCCGACACTGTTCAATATGCTTTGAACATGGGGGTTTCTCAACGACCATGGCGGAGTAAAAGTGCAGTTTGCAGTCATAGGCGGTAAAGGCAGCTATATTTGTAGAGATATATGCGCTTAATGGTGAGCGCGCTTTATAGGTGGATAACTTTAGAGGTTACCAATGGGTGGGTCAATGACTGCTGTTGACTCTCAGGTCGATCTTGCTTGTGGAGGGAGATGACAATGGAAAAAATTATGGCAAACGTCGCTGGCGCGCTAATAGGGGCTTTGTGGTTTTCTTGCGCTCTGGCAGCGGAACCCGCGGCTTGGGATGAAACAACAGTCGAGACCGACCGTTCACTGACGGAAGAGATGGAGTCGATTGATCAAGCTGTCACGGCGGATGCTTGGAATATCAGAAATGGTTGTGTACCCTTGCGCAGCGTCCGGCGCATTGAATTTGTCGACGACCAGACGGCGATCATAACGTTGTTCGGAAAAAAGAAAGTGGTGCTGCGACTGCAGAGAGTGTGCCCTGGAATCAAGCGCAATGGCTTTTTGCATGAAAACAGAGGTCATCGACTTTGCGAAGGATTTGATCGATTTACTGTCCTTGGTGGTTCGATGTCAAGTTGTCGAGTAGAGTCCCTTGAACCCTATATTACAATCGAAGCGGCTGAGCCTGAGGGCAATCCTTAAAACGATAGCTGGCGGCTGATGTGCTGCCATTGAATACCACCTGCGGAAGTAGCCCCATGACAGCGTTGTTAAATTCTCGTAAAGCCATTTTTTCTGTTGTAAATATTCTTCAAGGGGCGCTTTTAGGCAGTCTTCTAGTCTCTGGGATGGTGGTTGCAGAGTCCGCCATTGAGTGGCGGGGAAGTTGGCAGCAGGGTGCGCTGCTGCTAGGGCGAGTTAAGCCGGGGCAAGTTGTCACTTACGGTGGGGAGTCGCTCGAGACAACTTCCCAAGGATATTTTTTACTCGGTCTCGACCGCGAAGCGGGGCCAGTGTCACGTGTGACCGTTCGCAATGCCGATGGCACTGAAGTAAACGAAGAGCAGAGGGTTGCTGCGCGCAGCTACGCCATTCAGCGAGTGAATGGTGTTCCCCAGAAAACTGTTGAGCCTGCGCCAGAAGATTTGGCGAGAATTGCTAGTGATCAACAACTGGTCAACAATGCGCGCAAAGTAACCAGCAACGCAACCGGTTTTCTCAATGGCTTTGTTGCACCTATCGAGGGTCCGGTGACTGGCGTTTATGGGAGTCAGCGAGTCTACAACGGAATTCCTAAAAGCCCCCACTACGGAGTTGACTACGCCGCACCCAAGGGCGCCATCGTGCGCGCGCCAGCGTCTGGGGTCGTGCGTTTGGCGCATAAAGATCTTTTTTACTCGGGCGGAACACTCATTATTGATCACGGGCACAACTTGACCTCGAGCTTTTTGCACCTCAGCGACATCCTTGTCAGCGAGGGAATGCATGTCGAGCGCGGCGATACTGTTGCGAAAGTTGGCGCTACCGGTCGAGCTACGGGTCCCCACTTAGATTGGCGTATGAATTGGCGCGATGTTCGCGTTGATCCACAGTTAGTTCTTCAGGCCTTACCTGCAGAGTAATTCAGCGTCTCGCTGCGCATCTTTTTAGGGACTTCTTCACCCTATTTTTACCGCTGACGATAGCAGAGGCGCACTATTTTGCGTAAACTAGTGCGGTTTTCAAAGGGACGTTTATTGTGGATAAAAAACTACTGAGTATTTTGGTTTGCCCTGTCAGCAAGGCGCCACTCGAGTATGACAAAGCGAATCAAGAATTGGTCTGCCGAGCCAGTGGTCTCGCCTACCCCATTCGGGACGGTATACCGGTGATGCTGGAAACTGAAGCGCGACAGCTCAGTGCTGACGAAAAGCTTCGAGAGTCAGTCAAATAAGCAGCATTACCAAGGTAATCCCAATGACCGATGTAACAATTTTTACCCGTATTATTAATCGTGAGATTCCCGCGACGATTATCTATGAAGATGATCTGTGCATTGTAATCAACGATATTTCACCGCAGGCACCTGTGCACATGCTGGTGATTCCGCGTCAGCCCATCGCCAAACTGGCCGATGCCAGCGTCGGGGACAAACCGCTTCTTGGGCATTTGCTCTGGGTTGCGGGTGAGGTGGCTCGCCAGGCTGGAGTCGAAGAGGCATTTAGGCTGGTGATTAATAATGGTCAAGCCGCAGGGCAAACGGTGTTTCATTTACACCTCCATGTGCTCGCCGATCGCGATGCCAGTGGAACATTCTCTGAAGCTAATATGTAAGTTCGTTGCTCAGTGTCACTGAGTCATTACTTGGAAATTATGAATGATGAAAAGCGCCGAAATTAGAGACGCATTTTTAAACTATTTCGCCAGTCAAGGTCATCAGATTGTGCCAAGCAGCAGTCTGGTGCCGGGCAACGACCCGACACTGCTGTTCACCAATGCCGGTATGGTGCAGTTCAAAGACGTCTTTCTTGGCGCAGAAAAGCGCGACTACGTGCGAGCTGTGTCGTCTCAGCGCTGTGTGCGAGCCGGCGGCAAGCATAATGACCTCGAAAATGTGGGCTACACCGCGCGCCACCACACTTTCTTTGAGATGCTGGGTAACTTCAGTTTTGGCGATTACTTTAAGCGCGACGCGATTCGCTTCGGCTGGAAATTTCTCACCGAGGTGCTCGGCCTGCCAAAAGAGCGGCTGTGGGTGACCGTTCATATCAGCGATGATGAAGCCGCCGATATTTGGGTGAATGAAATTGGTGTCGATCCCAATCGACTGTCGCGACTCGACGAAGACAATTTTTGGCAGATGGGCGATACCGGCCCTTGCGGTCCATGCACAGAAATATTTTGGGACCATGGTGAAGACATTCCAGGCGGTCCTCCCGGCAGTAAAGACGACGATCTCGATCGCTATATTGAAGTTTGGAACTTGGTTTTTATGCAGTTCGAGCGCGATGCCAGTGGAAAAATGACCCCGCTGCCCAAGCCTTCGATTGATACCGGTATGGGGCTTGAGCGCATTGCCGCCGTGATGCAAGGCGTTCATAACAATTACGATATCGACCTCTTTCAGCATCTTATAAAAGCCGCTGCCAAGATCATTGGTGTGAGCGATTTGGGCGAGAGCTCTTTAAAAGTGGTCGCCGACCATATCCGTTCCTGTGCGTTTTTAGTGGTCGATGGTGTCACGCCGTCCAACGAAGGTCGTGGATACGTGCTGCGGCGAATTATCCGCCGCGCGCTGCGCCATGGGCACAACTTGGGCGCCAAAGGCAGTTTCTTCCACAAACTGGTTGCACCGCTCGGCGAAGTAATGGGCGAAGCCTACCCAGAACTGCTAGCCATGCAGGCAGAAATTACAGCCGTTTTAAAGAAAGAGGAAGAGCAGTTTGCACGCACCCTTGATAACGGAATGGGTGTTTTAGAAGCCGCTCTGGCTAACTTAAGTGGCACAGTGTTGCCCGGTGAGCTGATCTTTCAGCTCTACGACACCTTCGGATTCCCAACAGACTTAACTAACGATGTCGCCCGCGAAAAAGGGTATAGCTTGGATATGGCCGGTTACGAAACCTGTATGGAAGAGCAGCGTAATCGCGCCCGCTCAGCCAGTCAGTTTGGCCTCGATTACAGTGAAAGCATTCGCGTAGATGGTAGTACTGAATTCAGTGGCTACAGCCAATTAG
>Ga0102811_1001610_pt1 | contig 10689 bp, 10 predicted proteins | sample ColrivemetaGS705_FD_84507 | JGI IMG/M metagenome (GOLD analysis project Ga0102811, IMG submission 84507) | Estuarine microbial communities from the Columbia River estuary - Flood tide ETM metaG S.705 | ecosystem: Environmental > Aquatic > Marine > Intertidal zone > Estuary | place: USA: Columbia... | reverse complement strand
CTGTCTGAACGTCCCTTAACAGCATTACCTGTTCAGGTTCTATGGGTTTGATCTCAGCCGTTATAGGCACCCCTTTTGAGATGCTGCAAATTTACCTATTAAAATTGAAACGGAACACAAAAAATAAAATAATTAAATTATTTATGTGATTTATTTTAACTTACCAATACTAATTAGGTGTAATTCAATTTTTAATGCAAAAACAGCAAGAGTTTATAAATTTAATAAAAGAGAACGAGGGTGTAATTTTTAAAGTTACGTTGGTTTATACTTTTAATGAGGAAGATCAGAAAGATTTGTATCAAGAAATCGTGTATCAATTATGGAAATCCTATGATTCATTTAGAGGAGATGCAAAAATTAGTACTTGGATGTATAGAATTGCATTAAATACAGCAATTACCAATTTAAAAAAGGAAAAGAGAAAAGGTGTAAGGGTTCCAATTGATTATAGTTTAGTAAGCAAGATTGATCAGATTGACACATTAATGGATGATAGAATTAAACTTTTATATAATCATATTAAAAGATTAAATACAGTCGAAAAAGGGATAGTTCTTTTGTATTTAGAAGGTAAAAGTTATGATGAAATAGCTACAATATCTGGGTTTTCAGAAACAAACGTTGGTACTCGATTAAACAGAATTAAACAAAAACTAAAATCTCAAATTAAAAAATAGTGAATTATGGAATTAGAAGAGTTAAGAAATGAATGGCAAGAAATGTCGAAAGAAATTGAAAATCAAAAAATACTAACCGATAAATTAATTATAGATATGACTCAAAATAAATTTAACAACAAGTTAAAATCAATATCCATTCCAGAAACTATTGGAACATTTGTTTGCTTTGCAATAGCAATTTTAATATTGATAAATTTTTCAAAATTAGATACTTGGTATTTGCAGGTAAGTGGATTATTTTCAGCATTATTTTATATAATACTACCAATACTGTCATTGAAAACAATTTATGGAATGAAAAGAATAGATATTTCACAAGGAAATTATAAAGATTCTTTAGAAATATTTGCAAAAAATAAAATGCAATTTATTAAGGTTCAAAAATGGAGTTATTATTTAAGTTTTGTTCTAGTAATTATTTGCTTACCAGTAGCTTCAAAATTAATAAAAGGAACCGATATACTTTTAGAATCGGCAGTTTGGCTATGGTATTTGCCTTTTGTTTTTGCATTTTTGTATTTCTTTTCGAAGTGGGTTTTTAAGAAATATAAAGGCGCATCTAATTCGGCTGAAGAATTATTAAAAGAATTAGACCTTACTTAATTAAATTACAATTCAGGCTTTCTTCGTAAAGCCTTTTTATAGGCATGTTTTTTCTTTTTGTCTAACCTTTTTTTTATACTAGATTTACTTGGCTTTGTAGCTTTTCTCTTCTTGGGAACTTTTAAGCCATTTATAATTAATTGTAAAAAACGTTTAATAACAATTTCTTTGTTTTTATGTTGACTTCTGCTTTCATCACAACTTAATAAAAGTATATTTTCTTTTGTTAATTTTGTTTGAAGGTTTTTGAGAAGCACTATTTTTTCATCTTCTGAAAATTCAGAAGAATTTTGCAAATCAAAAATCAATTCTACTTTTGATGAAACTTTATTCACATGTTGCCCGCCAGCTCCGCTGCTTCTAACTGCTTTAAATTTTAATTCTTTTAAAAGACTTTCAATATTCATTTTTAGAAAAAGTTATAAAATAGTTGAAGAATTTAAAATTTCATCAATTTTTTTTACAGCAGTTTCCAAGCGTGTTTTTCTATCTCCTTTTAATAAAATATAAGGTCTGTTATATTTTATTAAAGCATTTTCAAAAGCTTGGAACATTTCCAACCGCAATTCCGGTCGATCTCTTAAATCATCTTCTTCCCAAGGGGTATCAATATATGTGAGTAAGTATAAATCGTAGGTATTTGTTAGTGCGGCTTTTTCCAAATCTGGATGTACATAACCTCCATAAAATTCTTCAGAATATACTTTTGTTTCTAATAAGTCGGTATCGCAAATTAATAATTTATCTGCTTTTTTTGCCAATTCATTTTCCAATTTCATTTGCCCTATTGCAATAGGTAATAAATCTGAATTTTCGCAGGTTTTCCGCTCATTATTCCATTTATGTTGTAAATATTCTCTAGCAAATTCTGGTGTCCAAACAGTATTGTAATGCCTTGCTAAATGCTTAGATAAAGTTGTTTTTCCGGAACTTTCAGGACCAAATAATACGACCTTTATTATATTTATGGGGTCTTGTTCAAGAGCTTTTTCCATGAAATGTATCCTAAAATTGCTAATACTAAAAATATGAGATATTGAATTCCTGTAAAACCATAACCTTTTACAAAGTATAAAGGTATTGAAACTAAGTTTCCTGCAATCCAAAATGTCCAATTTTCTAGTTTTTTATTTGCCATAAGCCACATTGCTGCAAAAAATATACCTGTTGTAAATGTGTCTAAAAAAGGAGTTATTTTTCTAAAATCATCTAAGCTCCCTGATTTCATATGGGTAATAGCGTAATTTAAACTTTCTGAAAAATTTAATTCATTTGGCATAACATTATAATAGCGATACACCACAATTACAAAAATTGAGGTAGATAAGAAAATACTAAAAGCCTTTAATTTATCGTTAAAGTTTGTTTTTGAAATTGGAATATGATGATTTTCATCATCAATTATTCTGCTCCACATATACCAACCGTAAATACTCATGATGGTATAATAAATATTGATTATTAAATCCCCATACAAATCCCATTGAGAAAGTAAGTACACATAAATTACCGTACTTATTATCCCAGTAGGAAATACTAATATATTTTCTTTTTTTGCATATAAAACACTCGCGACACCAAAAACCGCTGCAATTAATTCTAAAATTATTTGAGAAGTGCTTGCCAATTGATATGGTTCAGTAAAAAAATTTATTAATTCAGTCATTAAAAAGTTATTTTATTTTCAAAGGCAGTTCCAACAACTACCATATCTGCACCAAATTTATAGGCATTATTTAATTGTTTTTTAGAACGAATTCCACCACCAATAATTAAAGGAATGTTTATATTTTTTTTAACTTCTGAAATAATTTCTAAACTAACAGGAATTTTTGCGCCACTACCAGCTTCTAAATATATTAATTGTTTTCCTTTATACATACCTGCAATTGCAGTTGCAACTGCCAGTTCAATATTATTTTGCGGAATAGGTGTTGTTTTGCTTATTTTTAAAACGGATGAATTTGTGCCACCATCAATTAAAATGTAGCCTGTTGGAATAATTTCTAAAGTTGAATTTTTTAAGAATGGAACTGATTTAATCTGCTGTTCAATTAAATACTCTGGATTTCTACCAGAAATTAGTGATAAAAACAATAAGGCATCTGCATTATTGGTTACTTGTGAATAATCACCAGGAAATAATATTATTGGTTTTTGAGTATGGTCATTTAATTTTTTTACAAATGAATCAGTACTTCCTTTTTCAATAAAACTACCACCGACAAAAATAAAATCTGCTTTTAGGGTTTCAATTCTTTTTGAAATAGAAGGGATTTCATCCAAATTAGTTTTATCTGGATCTAATAAAATAGCTAATAATTTTATGCCTTTTTTGGATGATTTTTGAATATGTGCTAAAATTGAATCAATCATTATTAGCAGTATCTAGAGCGTAAACTAACGTAAAACAATAAATTTGATGAAATTCAATAGTGTAATTTTTATCCCAGCCTTCAACTTTAATATATCCAGTAGTTTTTTTGTCAGCAATTTGAAAGGAATTGATATCAATATCATTTTTAAAAGTCAATCCGCCATAGGGATAAATTTTATACAAACTTTCTTTGGCACCCCAAATTACAGTAAGTTGTTCTATGTAATCATCATCTTTATGAATAAATCCTCTTTCAAAATTCACAAACTTGTTTTGTATTATTTTTATTTTCTCTCTGTTTTTTTCAATGTCTATTCCTACTTCAAGATCACTAATAATTACTGCTGAAAAAGTAAATGAATGGGTTATTGAAATGTGTCTTCCATCTGTTAAATGTGGTTTTCCATTTCCATTATAATATAAATCAAAATCAGTATAACCAGCTGCTTTTAACAAACGGCGCACACTTAAAAAGCCACGTTGGTGTAATTCACTTTTCATTGAATTTAATCTATTCTGACTTCTTTCAGTTAACGGATTATCTTTTGATAACTCATTAAATGATTCTTCAATTTTCCACACATAAACTGTTGTGTAATTATTTGGTTTAATGGTTTTAAATAAAGGCATTTATATTCTCAAATGTATTTTGTACTTTTGCAAAACTTTAAAACAAAAAATTAATTGTTTTAAATAAATAACAAATTTAATAAATATGAGTACAGAAACATCAACTTACGTAAAATATAAAGTAAAAGACATTAATCTTGCAGATTGGGGGCGTAAAGAAATTCAATTAGCGGAAGCAGAAATGCCGGGTTTAATGAGTTTAAGAGAAGAATATAAAGGGAAAAAGCCTTTAGCAGGAGCAAGAATTGCTGGTTGTTTGCATATGACTATTCAAACAGCGGTTTTAATTGAAACGTTAGTAGATTTAGGTGCTGAGGTAACTTGGAGTTCTTGTAATATATTTTCAACACAAGATCAAGCTGCTGCTGCTATTGCTGCTGCTGGAGTTTCAGTATATGCTTGGAAAGGATTATCTGAAGAAGAATTTGACTGGTGTATAGAACAGACATTGTTTTTTGGTGAAGATAAAAAGCCATTAAATTTAATTTTAGACGATGGTGGAGATTTAACAAATATGGTATTGGATAGATATCCTGAATTAGCCGCAGGAATTAATGGTTTAAGTGAAGAAACTACTACTGGAGTTCACCGTTTATATGACAGAATGAAAGCTGGAACATTACCAATGCCTGCAATTAATGTAAACGATTCTGTAACTAAATCTAAATTCGATAATAAATATGGGTGTAGAGAAAGTGCTGTTGACGCTATTAGAAGAGCAACCGATATAATGTTAGCTGGAAAAAGGGTTGTAGTTTGTGGTTATGGTGATGTTGGTAAAGGAACAGCAGCATCATTTAAAGGAGCAGGTTCAATTGTTACAGTTACTGAAATTGATCCAATTTGTGCGTTACAAGCTGCAATGGATGGTTTTGAAGTGAAAAGATTGGAAACAGTAGTTGGAAATGCAGATATAGTTATTACAACTACTGGAAATAAAGATATAGTACAAGCGCGTCATTTTGAAGCAATGAAAGACAAAACAATTGTTTCTAATATTGGTCATTTTGACAATGAAATTGATATGGCTTGGTTGAATAAAAATTATGGAGGTTCTAAAGTTGAAATTAAACCTCAGGTTGATAAATATACAATTGGAGGCAATGAAATTATTTTATTAGCTGAAGGTCGCTTGGTAAACTTAGGGTGTGCAACAGGGCATCCAAGTTTTGTAATGAGTAACTCATTTACAAACCAAACATTGGCACAATTAGAATTATGGAATAATAGAGATGCTTACAAAAATGAAGTATATATGTTACCAAAACATTTAGACGAAAAAGTAGCACGTTTGCATTTAGCTAAAATAGGAGTGGAGTTAGAAACTTTACGCCCAGATCAGGCAAAATATATAGGAGTGGAGGTTGAAGGACCTTTTAAACCAGAGTATTATAGATATTAATAATATAAAAATTATATTAAGATGCTCCGAATCTGCATAGTTTCGGAGCATTTTTTGTTTATTATTATTCAAGTAAAAAATTGCTTGTGCAATATAATGCTTTCAGTTAATGATCAAGAGTTTTATACTTTAAAAAACTCTAATCACTATTTAACTTTTGATTAAATTTAGAAGAAGACCTTAACAAAAAAACTCAGACTATATAGTCTGAGTTTAACACTTAATTTATATGGTTATTAAATTGTTTTTACCTTAATTAGTAGCGTATATTTCTCATTTTTTATTCCTGGACTATTAATTTTTTTATAGTTTACATTGTTTCTAATGTAATCTTTAACATCTTTTCTGCTCGAATTAACATTTAATACTACAATCTCTCCATCCGAGTTGAAAGTAAAGGTGAACTCTACATTAAAGTCTTTTTCCGATTCAAATTGTGCATTATCTAATAATTGTATAATTTGATCCCTAATTCCAGTATTTGTATCATCAATATTCTCTGATGCAAATAAAGTTGTTATGCTTAAAAGGAATGCTACTGCTAATAATTTTAATTTTCTCATAATTTTAGTTTTAATTGTTGTTGTAATTTTAATGGATTAATAATTGTATCTTCTAAAGTTGTTCCACTGAGTTCTTTTAGTTGATAATATTCTTATTGGTAACAACTTATTTTTATCGGTATTTTTTGTAATTATTATTGCTTTCATAATGGTTATTTTTATAATGTCTAACATATTAGTTTTAATTCTTAGACAAATATATAAATAATAATTATTCTCACCATATCAAAAATCGGGTATTAACGTTTATTTAACTATATTATCATTATTTTTACAATATTGTTAACAATATTGTAATGAAGAGTGTGTTTATCATTCAAAAAATAAGAATAATTTAAATTTATAGCCTATAACTAAAATTTATTGAAACGTAAAAAATATTGTAGGTCGATTAATATTTAACCTATTTAGTTTAAAAAATATATTATTTTTTGAAGTTGTGATTTTTAATTCTATCTAAATTATTGTTAAAAAATAAAATCTCCTTTGAAAATTCCAAAATAGATTGTTAATTAGCAATGTTTAGCCCTAGCCCCATTTGAAAAAATATATTAAATATACAGTACTTCCCCTAATAATTACTTTAAATGTTTTATTACTTAGTTCTAAAACTGAGGCTTCGAAGGGTGGAAAATTAATAAATTTTGTTTCCAAAACCACTTCGTTTGAAACAAAGAAACCTATTTTAGTTGAGCATTATTCAATTGAGAAAACTCAAAATGTAAGTCATAAATTAGATTCACTATTACAGGGTATTAATAAAAGGCAGGATTTTCACGGTTCGTTATTAGTTGCTAAAAATGGTAAAATAGTGTATAATAACCAGGTTGGTTATGCCGATTTTAGAAAGAAAGAACCACTTAATAAAGCATCTTTATTTCAATTAGCTTCAGTTAGCAAGCAATTTACTGCCGCAGCAATTATGTTGTTAAATGAGAAAAATCAAATTAAACTTACTGATTCTGTAAATCTTTATTTTCCAGATTTTCCTTACAAGGATGTAACTATTAAAAACTTGCTGAATCATACTGCTGGTTTGCCAAAATATTTCTGGGTTGCTGAACATAAATGGAAAAAAGAAAAAGCACCAACTAATAGTGAAATGATGACATTATTAGCTTCAAGTAATGTTCAAAGATTCTTTAAGCCAGGCCATAATTTTGATTATTCTAATACAGGTTATTTAGTACTAGCTTCTATTGTTGAAAAGGTTTCTGGAACTAGTTTTAGTGATTTTGTAAAACAACATATTTTTGATCCATTGGAAATGAATGATTCTTTTGTGTATAGTTTTGAAAATGATACTATTAAAAAAAATCAGTTAGTTGGGTATAGAATTTATAGAGGTTGGAGACATTTAACTATTAATAGTACCATAAATGATGCTATTGTAGGAGATAAAAATATTTATACAACAAGTGAAGATTTGTTTAAATGGACAGTTGCTTTGAATAATGGAAAATTACTTTCTAGAGAGTCTTTAAATCTAATGTACTCTAAGGGAGAAACTGTTTATGGAAGAAAAGTTCCATATGGTTTTGGTTTTAGAATAGATCCTAAAGATAAAAATATTATTTATCATCACGGAAAATGGAATGGGTTTAGCACGGGGCTTACGCAATACCTTGAAGATGATTTAGTAATAATTGTTTTAGAACATACAAGTTATCAAGGGATAACTACTTTAACCAGAAAAGTGAAAAAAATTGTTCAAGAAAATCTCAGTGTTTAAAATGAATTGGAAGCTAAATATTTAAATTGAAATTCTTAAAACAAAAAAACCATTGGTTAATCAATGGTTTTTTTGTTTTTGCAATCTTTCTTAAAAATCAAATAATTATACCTTTTTTCTATAGTAAAGATAATTTGGTTTCAAAAAATAATTGAGGGTATATTGCCTGATATTTAAATGGGAAATATCCCCTTTTTAAATAAGTTATTTCTTACTATATAAAATTTACTACTCATTTAATCAAATCTCTGATATCGGTAAATGTTGCGAATTCTAAATAAAAGATATCCTCCTAAATGCAGTGCTCATTTAAAACTACAATTTTTCAATATTAAATTCACATTTAAAAGCCATATTAGGCTTCAATCAATGATGTTAAAGCATATGAAATATCCATTAGTTTGTCTGTTTTAGAGAAATATGCTAGTATAAACATCAATAGGTTAAAAACAACGGAGAAGATTGTAAAAATAAGTAGTTCTGGTAATATCATTTTTTTAAGCATAAAAAAACCGATGGAATATAAATTTATCCACCGGTTTAAAATTAACTAATTAAACTTAAAAACTCATTAATTTTATTTTGAAATATTAATTAAAAAGGTAAAAGAACTTGATTAATTACGTGTATAACCCCATTTGTAGTATTTGTATTTGTAGCAACAATTTCAGCGTTATCGTTTATAGTTAGAGTTCCTAGGTCTATAGTAATTTTTTCTCCATTTGCTGTTGGCAATTGGTTATTTACATCTAAAGCTCCGGCTAAATCAACATCATAAGCTCTAGCAGGCACCACATGATATGTTAGCACAGCAATTAAAGTTTCTAATGGAATATCTCCTAAACCATTCCAACTAGCATTACTATCTAATAACGCTTGAAAAGCTGCATTTGTAGGTGCAAAAACTGTGAACGGACCGCCACTGCTTAAAACAGTTAACAAGTTTTGCTCCGGTGTTCCTTCGTCAGCAGTACGTTGTAATGCAGCTACTAATGAGGTAAATTCTCCAGTAGAAGTTAATCCAACAGCTATATCTACTAGATTTCCAGAAGGAGGTAATAATACTGAGTCTATTACATGAACAACTCCAGTTCCAGATTCAATATCTGTAGCTACAATTTCCGTATTACCATTTATAAAGTTACCTGATCCTGTTAAAGAAAAGAATAAATTATTTCCATTTACTGTAGGTGCCTGGGCTGGAATTCCAGCAGCTAAAACTTTCGCGCCTACAACATGATAAGTTAGCACAGATGCTAGTGTTGCTGCATCCAAATCTGCAGGATTAATACCTGAAGCATTAAACGCATCATTTGTTGGAGCGAAGATTGTTAAATTTGGTGTGTTTAATAACGTTGACACAAGGTCCGCTTTTACAACAGCTTCAACTAAGGTTGAAAAATTAACGTTAAAATATGCTGGTTCCAAAACTGAATTTACTAAAGGAGTTATTGTTGGTGGAACTAACACTTCATTTATTGTATGCACAATTCCGTTTGTAGCATCAACATCAAAAGGACTAACCACATCAACTCCATTAACTTGAATACCATTCGTAGTTGAAAACGTTAAATTCTCTCCTGATAAAGATGCAACATCACCTGAATTAACCATAGATGAAGCTACTTTTCCAGATAATACGTGATATGTTAAAATATTCTGCAGTACTGAAACAGGAACATCATTAATACTAGTTTGTCCAATTGCCGCTAAAAGGTTGTCAAAAGCAGCATCTGTTGGTGCAAATACTGTAAATGGTCCAGTTCCTTGCAATGCGCCTACCAATCCGGCTCTGGTTAATGCCTCAGCCAATTTGTTAAATCCACTTGCAATTGCTAATTCAACTAGGTCTTGAGTTGGTTCAACACTTATTGTTGATGGTGTTAATACGTTATTAATTACATGAATAACACCATTTGTAGTATTTGTATTTGTAGCAACAATTTCAGCGTTACCGTTTATAGTTAAATTTCCTAGATCAATAGTAATATTTTCTCCATTTGCTGTTGGCAATTGGTTATTCATACTTAAAGCTCCAGCTAAATCAACATCATAGGCTCTTGCTTGCACCACATGATATGTTAGTATAGCAATTAAAGTTTCTAATGGAATATCACTAAGACTATTCCAGCTACTCTTACTGTCAAGTACTGCTTGAAAAGCTGCATTTGTAGGAGCAAAAACTGTGAACGGTCCGTCACTGCTTAAAACAGTCAGCAAATTTTGTTCCGGTGTTCCTTCGTCAGCAGTACGTTGTAATGCTGCTACTAATGAGGTAAACTCTCCTGTAGAAGTTAATCCAACAGCTGTTTCAACTAAATTACCTGTTGGAGGTAATAAAACAGAGTCAATTACGTGAACAACACCAGATCCTGATTCAATATCAGTAGCTACAATTTCAGTAATACCATTAATAAAGTTTCCAGAACTTGTTAAAGAAAAGAATAAATCATTTCCATTTACTGTAGGTGCTTGTGCTGGAATTCCAGCAGCTAAAACTTTAGCACCTACAACATGATAAGTTAGCACAGGTGCTAAAATAGCTGCATCCAATTGTGCTGGATTTATTCCTGAAGCATTAAACGCATCATTAGTTGGGGCAAAAATTGTTAAATTTGGTGTGTTTAACAACGTTGACACAAGATCAGCTTTTACAACAGCTTCAACTAAGGTTGAAAAATTAACGTTAAAATATGCTG
>Ga0102811_1001583_pt1 | contig 10783 bp, 11 predicted proteins | sample ColrivemetaGS705_FD_84507 | JGI IMG/M metagenome (GOLD analysis project Ga0102811, IMG submission 84507) | Estuarine microbial communities from the Columbia River estuary - Flood tide ETM metaG S.705 | ecosystem: Environmental > Aquatic > Marine > Intertidal zone > Estuary | place: USA: Columbia... | reverse complement strand
TCTCGTTTTTTGTTTTTTCGTTTCCAGTTAAAATGTCTAGAATTTCTTCTTTTGAAGGAACTCTACCTTTAATTTTAACCTCTTCATTTACTACAATAGCAGGCGTAGACATTACTTCATAATTTATAATTTCCATGATATCTTCCACCTTTTCAATAGTAGCTGCTATATTATTTTCGTTTACAACTTCCTGTACTAATGCAGTTGTTTGTTTACATTTTGGGCAACCTGTTCCTAAAATTTTAATTGAAATACTCATTATTTTTTGATTTATGTAAATCGCAAATAAGCGATGTGTTTTTAAAAAAATATCATTCAAAAAAATTACTAAATAACTCCTTTGCAATTTTCCAGTTATCTTTATTAATGCAATACTTGATTTTTGGAGGATTTAATTCTCCTTGAATTAAACCTGCATTTTTCAATTCTTTTAAATGCTGTGAAATTGTAGATTGTGCCAACGGAAAAATTTCAACCAAATCACCAGTAAAACAACAACTTTGATTTTCTAAATGTTTTAAAATTGCAATTCGTGTAGGATGCCCCAATGCTTTTGCAAAACGTGCTAAAATTTCGGTGCCTTCTTTGTATTCTATATTTTCTAATGACCTTTTCATATTATATCGCAAATGTACGATTGATATTTATAGTTGAAACTGATTTTTATCAACTTCAACCTTTTTTTACATACTGTATTTTTTCTTCAACCAAAATGAAACACGCACCAATAAAATAAGTGCTGGCACTTCAACTAAAGGTCCTATTACGCCTGCAAAAGCTTGCCCAGAATTTAACCCAAATACAGCAATAGCAACAGCAATAGCCAATTCAAAATTATTTCCGGCAGCCGTAAATGCTACTGCGGCAGTTTCATTATACTCGGCTCCCATTGCTTTTGTGACGAAAAATCCAACTAAAAACATACTAGCAAAATAAATTAAAAGCGGAATTGCAATAATTATAACATCCATAGGAATTTCAACAATTAATTCTCCTTTTAATGAAAACATTACAACAATTGTAAATAACAAAGCTATTAATGTTAAAGGTGAAATGGTAGGGATAAACTTATTTGCGTACCAATCTTCTCCTTTTAATTTTACCAATACAATTCTACTTACAATTCCCAATAAAAAAGGAATTCCTAAATAAATAGCAACACTTTCAGCAATTGTAGCAATTGAAATATCTACAATAGCGCCTTCAAAGCCAAAATACGGTGGTAAAACAGTGATAAATAACCAGGCATAAAAACTATAGGCAAACACTTGAAATATGCTATTTAGCGCCACCAAACCGGCTCCATACTCACTACTTCCTTCAGCCAAATCATTCCAAACAAGTACCATAGCGATACAACGTGCTAAACCAATCAATATCAACCCAACCATATATTCTGGATATTCTTGCAAAAAAGTAATTGCTAAAACAAACATTAAAATTGGTCCTACAATCCAGTTTAAAACTAAAGAAATTGATAGAATTTTTACATTTTTAAAAACTTTGGGCAACAATGCGTAATTGACTTTTGCCAAGGGCGGATACATCATAACAATTAAGCCAATTGCAATTGGAATATTTGTTGTTCCACTGCTAAATGAATCAATCAATACGGGAAATGACGTTACAAAATATCCAATACCAACTCCCATGGCCATTGCTATAAATATCCAAAGTGTAAGGTAACTATCTAAAAAACTTAATTTCTTTTTCATTTAATTTGATTTTATTTGTGAAAAAATATAGAGCATTTCTGTTGCAATTTGGTTGCTTCTTTCCATATATTTTTGAACTTGTTGAGGTGAATTATCAAAAGCTTTAGGATCTTCGTACCTTATAGGAATTCGTTGTTCACAACCAATAATAAAGGGACAATTTTCATCGGCATGGGCACACGTCATAATTGCGGCAAATTCACTTTTCGGATTGAACGGATGATCAAAAGTTTTAGAAAATCCTATAATAGGATGTTCGTTTGCAGCATATTTAATACTATAAACAGGATTGCTTTCTTCTGATAATTTTACAATTTGAAAACCAGTTGAAGACAATGTTTGAGTTGCCATTGGAAACATCGCAGTTGCTTGCGTTCCACCGGAGTAACAATACACATTATTAATATTGAAATAATAGGCTGCAGTTTGCGCCCAAACTTGTGACAAATGACTTCTTCGGGAATTATGTGTGCAAATAAAATTAAGATTTATAGTTTTATTGTTTGAAACTTTTTTTTGAATAAAATCTATAAAAGGCCTTAATTCTTCTTTTCTTTCGGTTGAAACTGAATCAACTTTTAACAACAATTCAATATTATTTTTTATATTTTGAAATAGCATATTTGGTTTTTTAACAGCATTTAGGATTATTGGAAATTTCAATATTTTTATCAGCACAACAAGCATTACTGGCAAAATCATCTACCAAAAAGGCCGTTAATTCTTCTTTTGAAGGAACTTTACCTTTAATAACCACTTTTTCATCAATTACAATGGCAGGAGTGCTCATTACATCATACTTCATTATTTCTTGAATATCGTTTACTTTGATTATTTGCGCATCGATATTTAATTCTTTAACCACTTCTTGTACTCTTTTTTCTGCACTTGTACAATTTGTACAACCTGAACCTAAAATTTTAATAATCTTATTCATATTTTGTTTCTATAATTTAACAACAATTAGAATTTGGGGCACAACAAGAATTCGCTTGATCTTTCTTTAATTCGGATAGTTTTACTCGTGTTTTTGTTTCAGGAATTCCACAATTATCTTTGGCTAAACAATCTGTTTTTTTGGCAGTCAACATAAAGTTGGTACCATCAAAATCCAACCCATATTTTCCAATAGTTGCACCTTGATATTCCACTTCAATTTCTAAGTTGCCTAAATCTAAATATTTATCTGAAAGCTCAATAATATGAATCAATTTTTCAGGATGTAAACGGTGATCGTAATCGTCTGCTTCCCATAATTGAAAATTAGCAACTACCTCGTTGCGCAAGGTACCTCCACAGTCAATAAAATGTTTTGTAACCTTCCCAACTTCGGTAACGTGAAAATGATTGGGAACTAATTTTCCATCTGGTAATTCAAAAGCAATGGTTTTTAACTTGCTTAAATGCGTTTTAATTTGTGCTATAGTCATCATACAATTGTTTTATGAACAACATTGATTTTCATCGTTGAGGTCCTGATTTAAAAATGCGGTAAAAAGTTGTTTTGTATCTTGCCAAATTGCATCGTTTATACAATAGCAAACACTTGTGCCTTCAATAGTTCCTTTTATCAATCCCAAATTTTTCAATTCTTTTAAATGTTGAGATATGGTAGGTTGCGCTAGGCCAATTTCATCAACTAGATCACCACAAATACAAGCATTTGCTTTAAAAATCTGTTGTAATATTGCAACTCTTGCTGGATGGGCAAAAGCTTTGGCTATCAGTGCAATTTGGTTTTGATTGTCATTGAATATTTCAGTTTTTGTAGTACCCATAATTTACTTAATTAATTCATTGCAATATTACGATTAATAAATTAATATCAAAATAAAAACAAACCATTTTGTTTTTTAAGCCAAAATACCTAACAAAATAGAACTATAAATTGACATGACTTTTAAAACGAAATGGTTAATAATAGGAATATTATTAATGACCTCCTTTAAAAAATTATGACAGTAGTTTAGACGATGAACAAGGAAACCTAGAACGTCAAAAAGAGAAGCTAAAAGTGATTACCTGCAGTTTTTTGAATAGCATAGAAAAGCGCTATATTTAAACTAGGCGAGATGTTTAAGAACAATTTACGAATCTTCTTTAGGAAATGCTTTTTTGTTGAATACAATTAACAAGCCAACACCTGTAGAAATGGCGGTATCGGCAACGTTAAAAATAGCATTAAAAAAAGTAAATGGCTTACCACCCCAAATTGGCAACCAACTTGGTAAGTCGCCACTCCAAATTGGAAAATAAAGCATGTCAACGACTTTTCCAAAAAATAATTCCCCATAAGGTTTTTCTGGAAACATAGTTGCAATTTCATTGTACGGCGTATTGAAAATAACACCATAAAAAACAGAATCAATAATATTTCCCATTGCACCAGCAAAAATCAAAGAAATGGCCACAATTAATACTTTGTGAGCTTTGTTTTGAACCGATTTATAGAGCCAATAACCTATACCTGTAATGGCAAACAATCTAAAAATGGTTAAAAACAATTTACCTGTTCTTCCACCAAATTCAGCACCCCAAGCCATTCCATTATTCTCAATAAAATGAATCCTAAACCAATCAAAAACTACAACTTCTTCACCGTATAAAAAATGTGTTTTAATATAGATTTTACTAATTTGATCAATTAATAGAATTAAAATGATAATAATTATTGGTTTTTTCAATGCGTTGAATTTTACAGGATTGAATACAAAAATAAAGCTCCCGAAATAGGAAGCTTTATTTTAAGAGTTTCTATTTATTATTGTTGCATATTTTTAGCTTCAATGCTTAAAGTTGCATGAGGCACTAATTTTAATCGTTCTTTAGCAATTAATTTTCCTGTTCCACGACAAATACCGTAGGTTTTATTTTCAATACGAACTAAAGCATTTTTCAGGTCTCGAATAAACTTTTCTTGTCGAATTGCCAAAGCAACGTTTGCTTCTTTGGACATGGTTTCAGAGCCTTCTTCAAATGCTTTAAAAGTTGGAGAAGTGTCATCAGTTCCGTTATTACTGTCGTTTTTAAAAGCACTTTTTATCAAAGCTAAATCTTCTTCAGCATTTGCTATTTTATTTTGAATTAATGCTTTAAACTCGGCTAAATCTTTGTCTGAATATCTGTTGTTTTCAATTTCGTTCATAACTTACATCTTTTCAATTAATATTTTGGTGTTTACATCATCAAAAGCAATTTCTATGCCTTTTTCAACTATTTCCTGAAACACCAATTCTTGGGTTAGGGTTTCGTTTTTAATATATTCTTCGTTTGCCTTAATTGATTGTTCCAATATATCATTTTTTTGAATAATCAATTTAATTTTATCATTTACTTCTAAACCAGATTCCTTACGCAAGTTTTGTACTCTGTTTATCAGCTCACGAGCATTGCCTTCTTTTCGTAAATCATCAGTAATTGTTACATCTAAGGCAACTGTTAAATTTCCTTGGTTTGCTACCAACCAGCCTTCAATATCTTGCGATGTAATTTCAACTTCGGTTTGAGCTAAATTTACAAAATTTCCGTTAACATTTACTGATATTTCTCCTTGTTTTTCAACAATCGCAATGTCTTCTTGTGATAATTTTTGAATTGCCTCCGCAACAAACCTCATGTCTTTTCCAAACCTTGGTCCAAGCGCTTTAAAATTAGGTTTTATGGTTTTTACCAAGATGCCTGAAGCATCATCTATCAACTCAATTTCCTTCACATTTACTTCCGATTTTATTAAGTTTTCAACAGCTAAAATCTCTTCTCTATCATTTTCGTCCAGCACAGGAATCATAATTCGCTGTAAAGGCTGACGCACTTTTATCATCTCTTTTTTACGAAGTGATAATACCATTGAAGATATTTTTTGCGCTTTTTGCATTTTGTGTTCTAATTTGCTATCAACCAAATTTTTATCGTAGTTTGGAAAAGTTCCCAAATGTACAGATTCAAAACTTTCTTTGCCAGTTACACTTGTTAAATCTTTGTAGAGATTGTCCATAAAAAATGGTGCAATTGGCGAACTCAATTTTGCTACAGTTAGCAAACAAGTATACAATGTTTGGTAAGCTGAAATTTTATCGTGTTCATATTCGCCTTTCCAAAAACGTCTTCTGCTTAAACGCACAAACCAGTTACTTAAATTTTCCCCAACATATTCTTGAATGGCTCTTGCAGCTTTTGTTGGCTCGTAATCTTCGTAATAACTTTCAACATTTTTCACCAATGTATTTAGCTCTGATAAAACCCAACGATCAATTTCAGGGCGTTCTTCAATGGCTATTTCCTCTTCTGCATAGGTGAAATTATCCAAGTTAGCATATAAAGAAAAGAATGAATAAGTATTGTAAATAGTTCCGAAAAACTTTCTACGAACTTCATCAATTCCTTCAATATCAAATTTTAAGTTATCCCACGGATTTGCATTTGAGATCATGTACCAACGCGTAGCATCTGCACCGTATTTATCCATAGTTTCAAATGGATCAACAGCGTTTCCTAAACGTTTCGACATTTTTTTACCTTCCTTGTCAAGTACCAAACCGTTAGAAACCACATTTTTATAGGCTACTGAATCGAAAACCATGGTTGAGATGGCATGCAATGTATAAAACCATCCACGTGTTTGATCTACACCTTCAGCAATAAAATCGGCTGGAAAAAACTTCTTTTTATCAATCAATTCTTTGTTTTCAAACGGATAATGCCATTGAGCATAAGGCATAGAACCTGAATCAAACCAAACATCAATCAAATCGCTTTCACGTTTCATTGGTTGTCCTTTAGGTGAAACCAATATCACTTTGTCAACAACATTTTTATGAAGATCTATTTTATCATAGTTTTCTTCACTCATATTCCCAACTTCAAATGCTGAGAATATATCTTCTTTCATAAAGCCAGCATCAACGGCACGTTGCATTTCAGCTTTTAATTCTTCAACCGAACCAATAATTATTTCTTCAGCTCCATCTTCAGTTCTCCAAATTGGCAAAGGAATTCCCCAATAACGAGAACGAGATAAATTCCAATCATTCGCATTTTTTAACCAGTTTCCAAAACGTCCTTCTCCTGTAGATTTTGGTTTCCAGTTAATGGTATTGTTCAAATCGAACATTCTATCGCGTTTCTCCGTAACTTTTATAAACCAAGAATCTAATGGGTAGTATAAAATTGGCTTATCAGTTCTCCAACAATGTGGATAACTGTGACGGTATTTTTCAACGTGAAATGCTTTATTTTCTTCTTTTAATTTGATGGAAATTTCAACGTCTAACGAGCGTTCTGGCTCTTCACCTTCGTTGTAATATTCATTTTTTACATATTTGCCTGCAAATTCACCCATATGTTTGGTAAATCTTCCTTGTAAATCTACCAAAGGGACAGGATTTCCATTCTCATCTAAAACCAACATTGGCGGAACTTCAGGACTTGCTTGCTTAGCAACCATTGCATCATCAGCTCCAAAAGTTGGTGCTGTATGTACAATTCCGGTTCCATCTTCAGTTGTAACAAAATCCCCAGCAATTACTCTAAAAGCATTTTCAGGATTTTTATACGGAAGAGTATAAGGTAATAGTTGTTCGTATTTAGATTCTAATATGTCAACTCCTTTAAATTCTTGAACAATAATATAAGGAATTTTCTTGTCTTTTTCGTTAAATTCAGCAAGTTGAGCTTCATTTTCAACCACAAAAAACTTTCCAGAAAATTGTTTTCCAACCAAGTTTTTCGCTAAAATTACATTTATAGGTTCAAAAGTATATTGGTTAAAAGATTTTGCCAATACATAATCTATTTTTTTCCCAACAGTTAAAGCAGTGTTTGAAGGTAAAGTCCAGGGAGTTGTTGTCCAAGCTAAAAAATGCACGTCCCCTTCAACTTGTTGCAACATTACTGGCAACGTATTTTTAATGGCTTTAAATTGTGCAACTGCCGAAGTATCGGTAATATCTTGATACGTTCCTGGCTGATTTAATTCATGCGAACTTAAACCTGTTCCTGCTTTTGGAGAATATGGCTGAATGGTATAGCCTTTATAAATCAAACCTTTTTTATACATTTCGGCTAACAACCACCATACTGTTTCCATGTATTTTGGTTTGTAAGTTACATACGGTTCTTCCATATCTACCCAATAACCAACACGTTTTGTAAGGTCGTTCCAAACATCGGTATAACGCATAACAGCTTTTTTACAAGCTTCATTATATTCTTCAACCGTAATTTTTACGCCAATATCTTCTTTGGTAATACCTAATTCTTTTTCAACACCTAATTCAATTGGCAATCCGTGTGTATCCCAACCTGCTTTACGTTTTACTTGAAAACCTTGTAGGGTTTTATAACGACAAAAAATATCTTTAATAGCTCTCGCCATTACATGGTGAATTCCCGGTAAACCATTTGCCGAAGGTGGTCCTTCATAAAACACATAGGGTTTATTTTCATTTCTTGACGCTATACTTTTTTCGAAAATATTTTCAGCTTCCCAAAATGCTAAAGTATCATTTGCTACTTTAGTGAGGCTCAATTCTTTATATTCTCTGAATTTTTTACTCATTTTTTAACCTTAAATAAATTTAGTTTGCGAAATTACGGTTTTTCTTCAAAATATCATTGGTAATAACTGCAAAAATTAACTCTTTAAAAACACACATTGTAGCAATTTTATTTTAAGTTTATAAATCATTTCTTTTGAAGTAAATTATGATTCAAAAAATTATTACAAATTCATACAAAAAAGCAAAAAAAATTCCTTTAAAAGCGGACTCTAAGTTTATTTTTTTTAGCGATTGCCACAAAGGAGATAATAGTTATGCCGATGATTTTGCCAATAACGGTAATATTTATTTTCACGCACTGCGCAATTATTTTGAAAAAGATTTTACTTATATCGAATTGGGCGATGGAATTGAACTTTGGGAAAATTTATTTATGAATGAAATTTTTGAAGCACATAAAAATGTTTTTTTACTATTGCGTGAATTTCATTTAAAAAAGAGATTGCATATGCTTTGGGGAAATCATGACATGGTTTTGAAAAGCCCAAACAAATCAGAGAAGCTTTTAGGGACTTACTTTGATAAAATTACTTCATCTACTAAAAAATTATTGGATGGATTTATTTTTGACGAAGGCATTGTTTTAGAAGTAGAAGGTTTTGAAAAAAACATCTTTTTAATACACGGGCATCAAGCTGATTTTTTTAATTATGTGTTGTGGAAATGGAGCCGGTTTTTGGTTCGAATTTTATGGAAACCGCTTCAAGTGGTGGGAATAAAAGATCCTGCGAGTCCGGCGAAAAATTACAAAGAATTGATTAAAATTGAAAGAAGATTGAAAAAGTGGATGATTGCCAATAAAAATCAAATGATTATTGCTGGGCACACCCATAGACCTAGATTTCCAGAACCTAATGAATTACCTTACTTTAACGATGGGAGTTGTGTACAACCAAGATCAATTACTGGTATTGAAATTGAAAACATGCAAATTTCACTTATAAAATGGCATATTATTTCACATAAAGATGGAACGCTTCAAATTGTAAAATCCATTTTAGAAGGGCCAAGAAAGCTATCAGCATATTTGACATGAAAAAAGCGCCTCAAAATTGAGGCGCCATTCTTACTTTTGGGGTTAAATCTTTTCTATAACTTTTTCAAATAACCCTATATTTTTTAAACGTAGTGTTTCTTTACAGATTTATTACAAAGATAGTTTAAAATATTTTAAATTCCTCGTTCTTTTTGTATTTGTTCATAAGCTTTTTGAACTTGTTTAAATTTCTCCTCAGCACCTTTCACATGTTCGTCTCCTAAATGCTGTAATTTATCTGGATGGTATTTTTTCACCATCTTTCTATAAGCCGCTTTTAGCTCTTCATTTGTAGCTGTTTTCTCAATCTCTAAAATTACATAAGCACCGTCAACACTGTTATAAAACATTGCTTTAATTGATTCAAAATCAAGCTGATTGATACTCAGATATCCTGCAATTGTTTTAATTGCATCAAATTCTGGTTCAGTAACAATTCCATCAACATTTGCTATTCCAAACAAAAAATGAATTAGTTGTAAACGCGACGCATGTGTTAAATTTTGGCGAATTTGTAGGCAAACCTGACGGGTTGAAACATTGTTATTTTTAATAAAACCATTAAAAAGTTTAAATGCGTGACTAGCTCTTTCTTCGCCATACATTCTTTTAAAGTGTTCTCTAACATAAGCCAGTTCGCGGGCATCTATTTTACCATCAGCTTTAATAACAACCGCCGAGAGCAACAATAAGCTTATTTCAAAATCGCCCGACTGCACATTGCCGCTTGAAGCTCTAAAAGTTTGAGCAGATTCAATATCTCCTTTGGTAAAACCATCAATAAAATTTCCAACTACAAAACCTAAAATACTTCCAATAGGACCTCCAAGGGTAAAACCCAATCCAGCTCCAAGCCATTTAATAAAATTTGCCATACTTATTATTTTAAAGGGTCCAAATATAAGGCTAATTGTTAGTAAACTTTAACCTTTTAGATTTGGTGTTGTTAAAATAATGATAAACTTTTAACAATGAACCTATTGTATTTATTTATTCATTTAGGCATAATCCGTTATAAACAACAACTTATCAAATATTCGATGTTTTTATGCAATAATTTCAAAACAAAAAAATTATGTAGTTTTGCAAAACTATTTAGTCTAACTATAAAAATAAAAAAATATGTATCCATTAGAAATCGTAAAGCCAATGCAACAAGAATTAGAAAATGCAGGTTTTACATCATTACATACAGCGCAAGAAGTTGAAGCTGCATTAAAAAAAGAAGGGACAACATTAGTGGTTGTAAACTCTGTTTGTGGTTGTGCTGCTGGTGCTGCGCGTCCTGGAGCAATTGCTTCATTACAATTTGATAAAGTTCCAACGGGTTTAGTAACTGTTTTTGCAGGTGTTGATAGAGACGCTGTTGAAAAAGCACGTGAATTTATGGTTCCATTCCCACCTTCATCACCAGCAATTGCTTTATTTAAAGATGGTGTTTTAGTTCATATGCTTGAACGTCATCATATTGAAGG
>Ga0102811_1001581_pt1 | contig 10786 bp, 9 predicted proteins | sample ColrivemetaGS705_FD_84507 | JGI IMG/M metagenome (GOLD analysis project Ga0102811, IMG submission 84507) | Estuarine microbial communities from the Columbia River estuary - Flood tide ETM metaG S.705 | ecosystem: Environmental > Aquatic > Marine > Intertidal zone > Estuary | place: USA: Columbia... | reverse complement strand
GTTGAGTTGGTTTTTTTGGAAGAGATTCTTTAGGGTATTTTGTAAACGCTCCAAGTGTAGCATAGCTCAAGCGTAATCCGCCTTGTTTTCCGATACTGTTTTGAGTTAAGATTTTAAATCCATTTGCATTTCCTTCAAAATCACAAAGGTCTTGATATTGTTTGTCTGTAAGCTGGCTTTTGAATTGTTTGCCATCTCCAGTTTTAAAAAAGTGACCAATTGCTTGTTCACCAGAATGTCCAAAAGGAGGGTTTCCTATATCATGAGCTAAAGCAGCAGCTGCGACTATTGCTCCAAAATCATTTGCCTGATAACCATGAATTTCTTTAAGGTGAGGATATTTTTTAAGAATTTTTAATCCAACTTGTCTTCCTAGTGATCGCCCAACAACACTAACCTCTAAACTATGAGTTAATCTGGTATGCACAAAGTCTGTTTGAGATAATGGTATTACCTGAGTTTTATCTTGTAAACTTCTAAACTCAGAAGAAAAGATAATTCGATCATAATCTACTTCAAAACCTAAACGCGTTTCATCTTGTTCTTTACGAATTCGTTTATTAGTGTCTCCAAAACGTTTTAGAGAAAGTAATTGTTCCCAGTTCATAGAAAATATTTAAAGTAGGCAAGATACTTATTTAAAGTCTAAATAAATACAACTTTATAATGGTAAAAACTTATTGTAAAAGAAATTAATTATGTGTTTTTAGAATTGTAAATCTTCCTTAAGATTGAGTAAAATATAACAAGAAAGTTTATTACTTATTCGTGAAAGTATACTACTCCAGTATTAATATTATACATTGCTCCTATAATCATAATTTCTCCATTGTTTTGCATTTCCGCCAAAACATCACTTTCATTAAGAATTCTATCTATAGTTAATTGTACATTTTTAGTTGCAACATTATCAACAAATTCTAAATTTAATGCATTACGTAAATTAATATCTTCGGGTAAGGTAACTGCATTTATTGCTGGTTTAATTTTCTCTAACATTTTGGTAAGGTTTCCAAGTTTTGAACCATCACAAGCACCTTTTACTGCACCACAACTAGTATGGCCTAAAACCACAATTAATTTAGTGCCAGCAAGTTTAGATGCATACTCCATACTACCTAAAATATCTTCGTTTACAAAGTTGCCAGCAATTCTAACACTAAAAATATCACCTAATCCTTGATCAAACACCAACTCTGCAGAGACTCGTGAATCTATACAACTTAATATTGTTGCAAATGGAAACTGACCCTCACTGGTTTCGTTAATTTGTTGTAAAAGATTCCTATTTACTTTAATATTATTTTGAAATCTTATGTTTCCCTCTTTAAGGTATTTTAATGCCTTTTCAGGAGTCATTGTTGATTGAGTCTCTTTTGTATGTGCTTTCATTATTTAAAGATAATGCAATTATAAACGCCCTCAAGTATATCATTTTTTAAATTAATAAAATTGTTTCGGACTATATTAAATAATCAATTCCACATTTAATTATTATTGTATTTAAGAATTCAGCACTATAAAGTTGTTAACTTAAAAATATGTTTATTTATATCTACTTGATGTTAAGATATAAAACAAATAAATCTTAAATTTATATTCAGTAAATTATCTTAATACCCAACAGTTATTTTTGATTATATATTAATCATAAGGAAACATTAAGTTAACATAACTATTGGTTATTTGCACTGACAAAAACCAATATCAATATGAAATTAAAACTATCTCTTACAGTAATTCTAATGTCGTTGTCTTTTTTAGTAATGGCACAAGAAACAAATGCTCCAAAATTTGGAAACGGTCTCTTCAATTTAGTTGGACAAGACAGTACTTGGTCAATGAAAATTGCAGCACGAATGCAATTTCTAGGAACAGCCCTTTTTGAAGATGGCGAAAGCACTAAATCTAACTTTTTAGTTAGACGTGCACGTTTAAAATTTGATGGATTTGCCTTTTCTCCAAAACTTAAATATAAGTTAGAATTGGGATTATCTAATCGTGATATTGCTGGTGCTTCCCAATTTACAAGTAACGCTCCAAGATATATTTTAGATGCTGTTATTAAATATAATTTTGCTCCTGGTTTCGAACTTTGGTTTGGACAAACAAAATTACCAGGCAACATAGAGCGTGTAATCTCTTCAGGTAACTTACAGCAAGTTGATCGTTCTCTTTTAAACAGTCGTTTTAATATAGACCGTGACTTAGGAATTCAACTGCGCCATAAATCTAAATTATCTGATAAGTTTGTTATGAGGGAAATATTCTCTATAGCTCAAGGTGAAGGAAGAAACATCACTAGTGGAAATTTAGGTGGCCACCAATATACAGGTCGTTTGGAGTTTCTTCCATTTGGTGAGTTTAAAAGCAAAGGTGATTATTCTGGATCTGATCTAAAGCGTGAAGAAAAACCAAAATTAATGCTTGCTGTTACATATGACCACAACAATAATGCAGTAAAGAACAGAAGTAATCAAGGTTCTTATATGGAAACAGATAATGGCTTTTACGAAACCAATATTAATACATTATTCATAGACTTAATGTTCAAGCATAACGGGTTTTCGCTAATGGGTGAATATGCAGATAGAGATGCTGGTGATCCTTTTGCGAAAAATTCTGATGGCACTTTAACAGGAGACATAGTTCAAGTAGGTAAAGGCTTTAACCTTCAAAGTGGGTATTTATTTAAAAATAACTGGGAAATATCAGGAAGATACTCTAACATAAAATTAGATGAAGATATAACAGGTAAAGTACCTGAAAATCAATACACTTTAGGAGTTTCAAGATTTATTGTAGGGCATAAATTAAAAATACAAACTGACGTTAGTTTATTAGATGTAAACATTGCTAACGACATCATTATGTGGAGATTACAATTTGATATTCATTTCTAAAAAACATTACTATTTTATTATAAAAAAGACTACTTAACAGTAGTCTTTTTTTGTTTAATTAAATCTTACCAAACACTCTTAATCCTTAACATTGTAATAACTTTAAAATAGCATACACTTAATTCTTTCATAACATTGCAATAACATAGATGGTTTTTCTTTGTGCTTATAAAAATTAGTCAACGACAAAAATGAAAAAAATAGTATTATTAGTAGCTTTAGCCTTTGTAGCATTGGCTTGTGGTGAAAAGAAAGAAAATAAAGAAACAAAAACAACTACAGAGTTATCAGGAACAATAAAAGTAGATGGTTCTAGTACAGTTTTCCCAATTACTGAAGCTGTAGCCGAAGAATTTAGAACAGCTCAACCAAAAGTTAAAGTAACCATTGGAGTGTCTGGAACAGGTGGAGGATTTAAAAAATTCTCAAGAGGAGAAACTAACTTATCAAATGCTTCTCGTCCAATAAAAGATAAGGAGAAAAAAGCTTGTGCAGAAAACAATATCAATTACTTAGAATTAGAAGTTGCTTATGATGGGTTAGCTGTATTGGTTAATCCTGAAAACGATTGGGTTGATAGTTTTACAGTTGAAGAACTAAAGAAAATTTGGGAGCCTGCTGCACAAGGAAAAATAATGAAATGGAACCAGATTCGTCCAGAATGGCCAAATGAAGAAATTCATTTATTTGGTCCTGGTGTAGCATCTGGAACATACGATTATTTTACTGAAGCTATTGTAGGGAAAAGTGGTTCAAGTAGAGGTGACTTTACGGCAAGTGAAGACGATCATGTTTTAGTGCAAGGTATCGCAGGAGATAAATATTCATTAGGATTCTTTGGATTAGCATACTATGCTGAGAATAAAGACAAATTAACATTAATTGGTGTTCATAATGGTGAAACTGTTGTTAAACCAACATTAGAAACCGTAAGCAATGGCACATACAGACCATTATCAAGACCACTATTTGTTTATGTAAATAGTACCTCTGTAAAATCAGCTGAAGTTGTAGAATTTGTAAACTTCTACATTGAAAATGCAGGAGAATTATCAAAAGATGTTGGATATATTCCTCTCCCTGCAGAAAATTATATTGAACAAAAAAACAAATTCCAAACTTTTGTTAAGAGTAACAATTAAACAAAAGTTTTCATTTGGGTTAATCAGGTGTCATATGGCACCTGGTTTCCTATCTTAACAATTTATTAATGCGTAAAATAAAAGAATTTGTAATTGAACAATCACTTCTTACAAGTGCATTAATTACAATTGCTGTTACATTTGGAATCGTTGCTGTATTAGGCTTTGAAGCTGTTATTTTTTTTAGTGAAGTATCCATAATAGATTTCTTTACAGATACCCAATGGACACCATTATTTACAGATAAACATTATGGAATACTTCCATTACTGTCTGGTACATTACTAACATCATTTATTGCGATATCTGTTGCCCTTCCTGTTGGATTGTCGATAAGTATTTATTTAAGTGAATATGCTCCTACAAGCTTCAGAAAAACAATCAAACCACTATTAGAGTTATTAGCTGCTGTACCAACTGTAGTTTATGGTTTTTTCGCATTAATCGTAGTAACTCCATTTTTACAAAGTATTTACCCTAACCTATCTGGTTTCAACGCATTATCAGCTGGTATAGTCATGGGAATTATGATCATTCCTTTTGTGTCATCGATTAGTGAAGACGCATTACATGCTGTTCCCCATTCTTTAAGAGAAGCTTCTTTTGGTATGGGTTCAACGCGATTACAGACAGCTTTTAAGGTAGTTGTACCTGCAGCATCTTCTGGTATAATCGTATCGATTATTTTAGCCATTTCCAGAGCCATTGGTGAAACTATGATTGTAGCTATCGCAGCTGGACAACAACCAAGATTAACATTAGATCCAACAGTACCTGTAGAAACCATTACAGCATATATAGTACAAGTAAGTTTAGGAGATGTTCAACATGGCTCCATAGAGTACAGAACTATTTTTGCCGCTGGTATAACCTTATTTGCATTTACCTTTTTATTAAATACTATTAGTTACCGAATTAGAAAAAAATATCAGGCACGTTATGAATAGTATTCAAAAAAACAGACTTTTAGATAATGCTTTCAAATATTGGGGAATTTTCTGCACTATAATTGGTTTAGTATTACTTGTTGTATTTATTGGTGACATATTAATTGATGGTCTAAGTCGCATTGACTGGAGTTTTATCACGAATTTACCATCTAGAAAAGCTGAAAAATCAGGAATTTATACCGCTTTAATGGGCAGTATTTGGATATTGCTTTTAACCTCATTAATTGCAATTCCAATTGGTGTTGCAGCTGGTATTTATTTAGAAGAATACAGTAAAAAAAATAAATTTTCTGGACTATTAGAAATAAACATTTCAAATCTTGCTGGTGTTCCTTCAATTATTTATGGTCTTTTAGGTTTAGAAGTTTTTGTTAGAATAATGAATCTTGGCGCTAGTGTACTTGCCGGAAGTTTAACTTTATCGTTATTAATACTACCAATTATTATTGTAGCTACACGAGAAGCTATCAAAGCTGTGCCAAAATCAATTAGTGATGCGTCATATGCATTAGGTGCTTCAAAATGGCAAACTATCTGGAATCAGATTTTACCTGCATCATCAGGAGGGATTTTAACAGGTGTTATTTTGGCACTTTCAAGAGCTGTAGGTGAAACAGCACCTTTAATAGTTGTAGGTGCTTTGGCATATGTACCATTTGCTCCATCCACTCCAATGGACGAGTTCTCGGTGCTTCCAATTCAAATATTTAATTGGATATCTAGACCTCAACACGGATTTATCGAGAATGCTGCTGCTGCAATAATCATATTATTACTAATTACCTTTATTATGAATGGAATTGCTGTCTATTTCAGAAATAAATGGCAAAATAAATGGAAATAATGATGGAAACAACATTAGAACAAACCCTATCTATGGATAAAATAATAGACAACTCTCTTAAAAAAATGCATACAATCGAAGTTAATGATGTAAAAGTTTGGTATGATGACTTTATGGCAATTAAGGGAATTGATATGGTAATTAAACCCAATACAGTAACTGCTTTTATTGGACCTTCAGGTTGTGGGAAATCTACTTTTCTTCGATTATTTAATAGAATGAATGATTATGTAGACGGCTTTAAAATGGAAGGGGAAATTCGGGTTAATGGTAAAAACATCTATAAGAAAAAAGTTAAAGTAGAAGAGTTACGTAAAGAAATAGGTATGGTTTTTCAGAAACCAAATCCATTTCCAAAGTCAATTTTTGAGAACGTAGCCTATGGATTAAAAATTCAAGGTATTACAGATAAAAAACTAATTAATGAACGTGTTGAAAAAGCTTTAAAACAAGCAGATCTTTGGGACGACGTAAAAGACAATTTAAAAAAATCGGCTTTAGCATTATCGGGTGGCCAACAACAACGATTATGTATAGCCAGAACATTGGCTGTTGAGCCATCTATCATATTAATGGATGAACCAACCTCAGCTTTAGATCCAATTTCAACTTCAAAAATTGAAGATTTGATTTTTAGCCTAAAAGAAAAATACACTATAATAATTGTGACCCACAATATGCAGCAGGCAAGTAGAATTAGTGATTATACAGCCTTTTTCTATTTAGGAGAACTTATTGAGTTCGATAAAACAAAAACTATATTTACTAATCCAAAAGTGAAACAAACCGAGAACTATATTACTGGCCGTTTCGGATAAAAATTAATAATTATGCAAAATGAAGCTTACCATAGAGACAATATAAATCAAGCTGGATCTGAAATGCTATCCATGTGCAAATCGCAATTACAAAAGACAAAAGAATCTTTTGTAACTCACGATAGTGATCTAGCAGAAGAAGTTATGCGCAAGGAATCTCGAATTAACGCATTGGACATTAAGATAGAAAAAGATTGCGAACGTTATTTAGCACTTTATAATCCTGTAGCCTCAGATTTACGTTTTATTATGGCTGTTCTTAAAATAAACGCCGAACTTGAGCGAATTGCAGATCATTCCTATAACATATCTAAATATGTAGTTGATGTTGATAATAAAATATCTGCACAATTATTGGAAGCCACTCAATTTGACAAAATGTACGATACTGTTATGTCGATGATGGGTAATATTTCTGATGCTTATGAAAACAAAGATGTTAAATGCGCCAGAAAAGTATTTAAAAAAGACAAGGTATTAGATGAAATTAACTTAAAATCATTTTCTGTTTTAAGAGCTGAAATCAAAAAAGACGATAGTATAATAGATCAGGCTTTTATTTTATTTTCAGTAGTTAAAAAATTGGAACGCGTTGGCGATCTAATAAAAAATATAGCAGAAGAAATAATTTTCTACATAGACGCTGAAGTTTTAAAACATCAGAGGAAAAAATAGCTCAAATAGTCTAAAATCATTACTATAAAATACGATAAAGTTTTTTATTAATTCATAACATTTTCATAACATTAAAAATATATTTTTGAAGTACGTTTGTAGCGTTACTCTCAACAAATTTTTTATGGAAAATATATATTTTTTAATGATTATAGCGCTTGCAGGATTAGCTATTGCTGATTTAGTAGTAGGTGTAAGTAATGATGCAGTTAATTTTTTAAATTCTGCAATTGGTTCTAAAGCCATCTCTTTTAAAACTATTATGATTGTAGCCAGTATTGGTGTAGCGGTTGGAGCAGTTTTTTCAAGCGGAATGATGGAAGTTGCAAGAAAAGGGATTTTTAATCCTGGAGAATTTATGTTCAGTGAAATCATGATAATTTTCATGGCAGTAATGATAACAGATATTCTGCTCTTGGACTTTTTTAATACAGTAGGTATGCCAACATCTACTACAGTATCCATAGTATTTGAGTTATTAGGAGCTTCTGTTGCTATGGCTTTAATTAAAATAGGAAATGATGGTGGTAGTTTTGGAGATGTAGCAAACTACATAAATACATCTAAGGCCTCTCAAATTATATTTGGAATCCTGCTCTCTGTAGTCGTCGCCTTTACAATTGGTGCTTTGGTCCAGTGGGTCTCAAGGGTTTTACTATCCTATGATTTTGAAAATAAAGCAAAATGGGTTGGAGCCATCTTTGGTGGTATAGCTTTAACTGCGATTACTTATTTTATTTTCATGAAAGGTATTAAAGGAACTGCTTATGCAAGTGAAAGTTTTGATATTATTGGAGGAGCGACCATCAAAGATTTTCTTGAAGCTCAAGTATTAGGTATCATTGCGGTTAGTTTGGTGTTTTGGTCTTTTATTTCGTATTTATTTATTGCCGTGTTCAAAATTAATATTTATAAACTAATCATTTTAGTAGGGACATTTGCCCTTGCATTAGCATTCGCTGGTAACGACTTAGTTAATTTTATTGGAGTACCAATTGCTGCATGGCAATCTTATGAAGCATGGGTAGTTTCTGGAATTCCTGCAACAGAATTTAGCATGGAGGTTTTAGCTTCTAAAGTTCCAACTCCTACTTATTTATTACTTGCTGCTGGATTAGTTATGGTATTAACTTTGTGGTTTTCTAGTAGAGCCAAAACAGTTGTAAAAACTTCTTTAGATTTATCAAGCCAAGGGGAAACTAAAGAACGATTTAATCCAAACTGGATGTCTAGAGGTTTTGTAAGATCTGCAATGGCAATGTCACAAATGGCTGAATATATTTTACCAGAATCATGGCAAAATAAAATAGAACGTCAGTTTGAACAACCTTCTATAAAAGTTTCTAAAACAAAGAAAATAGATTTACCTGCATTTGATTTGGTAAGAGCCGCTGTTAACTTAATGGTAGCTGCTGTATTAATATCTATTGCAACTTCATATAAATTACCTCTATCGACGACATATGTTACATTTATGGTTGCAATGGGTACTTCTTTAGCAGATAGAGCTTGGGGAGCAGAAAGTGCAGTGTATCGTGTTGCAGGTGTATTAAACGTAATTGGAGGTTGGTTCTTTACCGCTATTTCTGCTTTTACTGCTGCTGCAGTAATTGCTTATCTAATGAACTTGAATTTCCCTGTAATGGTTGCTATTCTATTATTGTTAGCAATTTTACTTTTAGTAAGAAATTATATTGCACACAATAAAAAAGCAGCTTTAACTCTAACAGAAGATAGCTTAAAAATTGCTGAAAGTAGTTCTATACAAGGTGTTATTCAAGAAAGTGCAAATAATATTGCTCGCGTTATGAAACGTGGTAATAAAATCTATTCTAATGCTGTAAACGGACTTGCAAAACAAGACTTAAATCTGTTGTCAAAAAATAAAAAGCAAGTTGTAAAACTTACATCAGAGATTGATGCTTTACGTGATAATATATTCTTCTTTATTAAAAACTTAGATGAATCAAGTATTGGTGCAAGTAACTTTTATATTCATATATTAGGATACATTCAAGACATGACACAATCTCTTGAATATATTTCTAAATCATCCCATAAACACGTGAATAATAATCACAAGAAGTTAAAGTTCAATCAAATTAAAGAACTTATGGAAATTGATGAAGCAATTCGTGAATTGTTCTCTAATATGAAAGGTGCTTTTGATAACAGATCTTTTGAACAAATTGGTGATATTTTAACCAATAAAAAAGCTGTTTACGATTTAGTTAAAGAGAAAATTAATGAGCAAGTAAAACGAACTAGAACTGAAGAATCTAGTCCAAAAAATACAACATTATACTTTAGTTTATTACTTGAAACTAAAGACTTACTTAATGCTTCTATGAACTTGTTACAAGAATATCATGATGCTCATGATGCAAGAATTGTTCCTGCTACCATTGAGGATAATGAAGCTGAAGAATAAATTCTTTAATTTATTAGTTATAAAAAAAGCACTTCAAAATTGAAGTGCTTTTTTAATTAAAATCTTTTACTTAAATCACTTATTGTCTTCTAATAAAGTGTCTATTTTACCATATAATAATTCTGCTACTTCAATTAGTTTTTTAATTATATCATTTACATTCGTATAATCATTAAATAAAGATGAAGCCATTTCTACAGAAATTAAATCTTTACGTATTAATTTGTCTATAGATTATTGCTATGTCTAATATTAGCTCTAGCCTCTAGTTTTAGTTCTTTAAGTTTTTCTTCATATTTCTTAAAATCTTCTACAGTTCTGAATAAATAAATAGTCCTTAAAACTTTTGTGATTTTCTTTCTAAAACCATCATACTCTTTCTGTAAATATTTATTATCTAAGTTTAAAGACAAGTTAATATTTTTATTTAGTTCGCGTGCGTCCTTTATAATTTCAACCATTTTACGGTTTGCAATTTTAATCTCTGTAATAGCTAAATTTTGATTTTTATTTAGTCCTAAGTTATTCTGAGCTGTAGTAGCGTATCTTATAATTTCACCATAAATAGTTTTAACTTTTTTGTAATACAAATCTTCTACATCTATACGCAAATCTTCAGTTGATTTTTTAATAATCTTTTTAACCTTCTCGCTAGATTTTATATCTACTCTATGTATATTTAAACTATGTGCAACAATTTCAAAAATTGCATTTTTGTATAAATATTTAGATTCTTTTATTAAAGATGATATAACTGTTCCTGGAAATTTTAAAACCGCTTCATTAAGATATTTTGGTTCATCAATATCTTTATCTTGCCTTTCTTTAAAGTATTTTAACAGAAAAGATTCCAGTTTGCTTACAAATGGAATCATTATTAATACTCCTAGAACATTGAAAATTGTATGAAATAATGCTAATTTTAAAGTATAGTCAGTGGCTGCAATATTAAGCCATTCTGAAAGCGAATTTACCAATCTTGCTAGCGGAAAAATAAAAGCTAATGCAACTAAGCCAGTTGTT
>Ga0102811_1001576_pt1 | contig 10815 bp, 7 predicted proteins | sample ColrivemetaGS705_FD_84507 | JGI IMG/M metagenome (GOLD analysis project Ga0102811, IMG submission 84507) | Estuarine microbial communities from the Columbia River estuary - Flood tide ETM metaG S.705 | ecosystem: Environmental > Aquatic > Marine > Intertidal zone > Estuary | place: USA: Columbia... | reverse complement strand
TATGGATAATAAATTTTCAAAAATATTAACCTTAGTTGCAGGTCTTATAGGATTAATAGCTTTCTATTTTTTCATAAGAATTGTTATGGTAGGTGACGATATAATAGAAACAGATGCCGAAGTACAGGCTAGTATAGTTTCGCCATTTATTAATTTTGCTAAATTTGTATTAATAGCAACTGCTTTAATTGCTGTTGTTTTTTCAATAGTAAATTTAGTAAAACATCCTCAGGTATTAAAAAGAACACTTATTGGTGTTGGGGCCTTAGCGGTACTTTTAGTTGCAGCATATGCTGTTTCTTCTGATGCGGCTGTTACGGATACTGTAGGTAGAGTTTTAGAAGATGGTGAAGCGGGTAGTGTTTCAAAATGGGTAAGTACAGGAATTAACTTTAGTGCCATTTTAGGTGTTGTAGGTTTAGCTTTCTTTTTAGTTGATTTCGTTAAAGGATTAGCAAAATAATAGTACTATGGCAAGAAGAGAAAATTCAGAAATAAATGCTGGTTCAATGGCAGACATTGCGTTCTTGCTTTTAATATTTTTCTTAGTAACTACTACTATGGATGTTGATTCTGGTATTGCCAGAAAATTACCAGAAAAATCAGATGTACCAGTAGAAGATGTTGTGGTTAAACAAAAAAATGTATTAGATATTACTGTAAACAGAAATAATCAAATACTTATTGAAGGAACCGACTTCGTAGAGGTTACAGATATTAGGAGAATTGCAATGGATTTTATTGACAATGGAGGTGGGGAATCTGCTGCGAAACCAGATGGAACACCTGGAAAACCTTGTGATTATTGTAATGGAACTAAAGACCCTGCGTCTTCGGATCATCCAACAAAAGCTGTTATATCTTTGCAAAGCGATAGAGGAACAACTTATGGAATGTACGTTTCTATTCAAAATGAAATTGAAGCAGCGTATAACGAGTTGAGAAACAAATTGGCTTTAGTGAAATACAAGAGATCTTATAATGATTTATTAAGCGATTATAATGATAATGCTACAGAAAGTTTAAAAGAGAAAATTGACTTTTTAAAAGATAGTTATCCTCAAATAATCTCTGAACCAGAACCAATTAAATAATATCAGAAGAATATGAGTAAGTTTAAAAAGAAGAAAAAAGGGTTACCTGCAATTTCTACAGCATCATTACCTGATATTGTATTTATGTTGTTATTCTTTTTTATGGTATCAACGACAATGAGAGAAACCGATTTGTTAATTAAAAAGCCAGTTCTTCCACAAGCAACAGAAGTGAAAAAACTGGAGATGAAAAGTTTGGTTAGTACTATTTATGTTGGTAAATCAAAAGATGCTAGAATTGGAGGGGATAAAATTCAAGTAAATGATAAAATTATTGATGTTAATGATGTTCCTAGTTTTATTTTTTCAGAAAGAGCCTTAAGAAAAGAAGAAGAAGTTAAGTTTATGACAACTTCTATTAAAGCTGATAGAGAAGCTAATGTAGGTACAATTTTGGATATTAAAGAGCAACTAAGAGATATTAACGCTCTTAAAGTTAGTTTTTCAACTACAAAAGGTGCTGATTTAAAAAGTAACTATAAAAAATAATAAAAAATAAAGTTTTTTATAAATTGAAAAGGCAATCACTTAAGATTGCCTTTTTCTTTTTTATAAACTATATTTGTTTTAATGATTAGAAATATCATAATATCAATTTTTTTAGGTTGGGTTTCTATACTACAGGCACAAACTAGAATAGATTCATTAAATACAACCTCTTATTTAGAAGATCAAATTTATCTAGCCTTAACTTATAATGATTTAAGTAATAGACCAGAATCAGTTTCTCAAAATGGATTTTCAGGTGGTGTTTCAATAGGTTTTATAAAAGATATCCCTTTTAATTTAGATCCTGATTTTGGTATTGGGATAGGGTTGGGGTATGGATATAATGTATTTATTCAGAATATTAAAATATCAAAGGAGGACAATATTACGTTGTTTAGTTTAGCTGAAGATTATAAAACAAATTGGCTTAGACTTCATACAATAGAGTTGCCATTTGAAATTCGTTGGAGAAATTCTTCAATAGAAAAATATAAATTTTGGAGAATATATACAGGAATTAAAACTTCTTATATATTTTCTTCAAGATCGAAGTTTAATGATTCTGAATCAACCATTACTACTAAAAATATTGAAGAAATAAAAAAAGTACAATATGGAATAGAATTGTCTGCAGGTTATAGCACTTGGAATTTATATATTTATTACGGATTAAGTCCTCTTTTTGAGAATAGTAATTTCAATAATGGAGAGAAACTTAAACTTAAGGATTTTAAAGTAGGCTTAAAATTTTATATTATGTAATAAATGCAATACACTAAAAATTGAGAAGCCATTCCTGATAAAAAACCTAAAAACACTTCTTTTGAAGTATGAGCCTTTAATCTTAATCTCGATGAGGCTATAAGTCCGCTTAATAAAAATAACACTACAAAAACGGGAATTAAATTTATTTGATAATTATAGCTGTAATAAATCAAAAAACCTATTAAGCCCCCTATTGCGGCCGTATGCAAACTTATTTTAATTTTTATATATAGAAAAATATACGAAATTAAAAATCCAAATCCATATCCAAAAAACAATAATGATAATATATCTACTAATGAAGTTTTAAGAAGCCAATTTGCTAAAATGTAAGTTATTGATATAAATAGTAAAGTTGGAAATTTTCGTTCTTCAATAGTCACCATGTGGTAACTATTTATCATTCCGAAACGTTTTAAAAGAAAAAGAAATACAATTGGAAACACATAGGTTCCAATTAATATAACCGATACAATCATATATTCTTGAGGCTTAAAAATATACTTTGGAAGAAATAAAAAGTAGATTAAAGTTCCTAATATTGGAAAATTAATTGGATGAAAAAAAATTGAAATAAATTTTGAAAATTTCATAGCTTAATCGGGTACTTCTAAATCTCTTTTCTTAATCGAGCTACCGGAATATCTAATTGCTCTCTGTATTTTGCTACAGTTCGCCTTGCAATAGGATATCCTTTATCTTTTAAAAGAGCTGATAATTTATCATCAGTTAAAGGCTTCATTTTACTTTCTTCTTTAATTACACTAGCCAATATATTTTTTATTTCTTTAGTTGAAACATCTTCTCCCTGATCATTTTTCATAGATTCAGAAAAAAACTCTTTAATTAATTTAGTACCATATGGTGTGCTAACATATTTACTATTTGCAACTCTGGAAACGGTAGATACATCCATATTTATTTTATCTGCAATGTCTTTTAGAATCATTGGTTTCAACTTACGTTCATCACCTGTTAAAAAGTATTCTTTTTGATGATGCATAATAGCATTCATGTTTAAAAGCAGTGTTTGTTGACGTTGTTTTATAGCATCAATAAACCATTTGGCAGAATCTAATTTTTGTTTAATAAATTGAACAGCCTCCTTTTGTGATTTTGATTTCTCTTTTGAATCTTTATACCCGTGTAATAAATCGTTATATTCTTTTGAAACATGAAGTTCTGGAGCATTTCTTGAGTTTAAATTAAGCTCTAATTCCCCCTCCACTATTAGTATTGAAAAATCAGGTACTATTTGTTCTGCAATTTTATTATTCCCAACAAATGATCCTCCAGGCTTTGGGTTTAATTTTTCAATTTGAGAGATAGCTTCTTTCAGTTCTTCTTCTGTAATATGAAATTTTTGTAATAATTTTTTATAATGTTTTTTAGCAAAATGCTCAAAAGAGTTCTCAAGTATCTTAATTGCCAATATTCTATTTGGTTTTTCGCTTTTTCGTTTTAATTGAATTAACAAACATTCTTTTAAATTTCTAGCACCAACACCAGCAGGGTCTAATTGTTGAACTAAATGAAGTAATTTTTCAAGTTTTTCAATTGATGTGAAAATATTTTGAGTAAAAGCTAAATCATCTAAAACATCAACCAAATCTCTTCTTATATATCCGCTATCATCAATACTTCCAATTAAGAAATCTGTAATTACTTCTTCTTCATCAGTTAAACGATAAGTATTCATTTGAGTTTTTAAATGTTGGGTAAATGAAGTTCCTGATGCGTAAGGAATATTTTTTTCATCGTCATCAGATGAATAATTATTTGCCTGTGTTTTATAATTTGGAACTTCATCATCACTTAAATATTCATCAATATTTATATCTTCAGTACTAATGCTATCATTACCACTTTCATCATATTCATCATTTTGGGTATTATCATATTCATCTGAATTTTCTTTACCACTTTCCAATGCTGGGTTTTCTTCAAGTTCTTGCTTTAATTTTTGCTCAAATGCCTGTGTGGGCAATTGAATCAATTTCATTAATTGAATTTGCTGAGGTGATAACTTTTGTAATAATTTATATTGTAAGCTTTGCTTAAGCATAAAATAGTTGTTGCTTTTTTTATAAAAATACAAAAAACATATAACTATACATTATATGTTTATAGATATAAATATTTAAAATTCTGCATTTTGTGGTGTTCTAGGATAAGGTATTACATCTCTAATATTTCCCATTCCTGTCGTGAATTGTACTAAACGTTCAAACCCTAATCCAAAACCACTGTGTACAGCAGTTCCGAATTTTCTGGTATCCAAATACCACCACAATTCTTTTTCATCTATATCAAGTTCCGCAATTTTTTGTTGAAGAACTTCTAAACGTTCTTCTCGTTGGCTTCCACCAACAATTTCCCCAATACCAGGAAAAAGCACATCCATCGCCCTTACAGTTTTACCATCTTCATTTAAACGCATATAAAAGGCTTTTATATTTGCCGGGTAATCAAATAAAATAACGGGACATTTAAAGTGAGTTTCAACTAAATAACGTTCATGTTCACTTTGTAAATCTGAACCCCATTCATCTATTAAATATTGAAATTTTTTCTTTTTATTAGGTTTACAATTTCTCAAGATGTCTATAGCTTCAGTATAACTAACTCTTTTAAAGTTATTTTCAACAACAAAATGTAACTTTTCTAATAGAGACATTTCACTGCGTTCATTCATGGGTTTAGATTTATCTTCTTGAGTTAAACGATTATCTAAAAAAGCCAAATCATCTGGATAGTTTTTTAAAACATAAGAAATTACGTATTTAATAAAATCTTCAGCCAAATCCATATTGTCATCTAAATTATTAAACGCAACCTCAGGTTCAATCATCCAAAATTCAGCTAGATGACGTGTTGTATTAGAATTCTCAGCTCTAAAAGTTGGTCCAAAAGTATAAACTTTACCCAGCGCCATTGCATATGTTTCAGCTTCTAACTGACCTGAAACCGTCAAGTTGGTTTCTTTTCCGAAAAAATCTTTAGAATAATCAATTTTCCCATCTTTTGTTTTTGGTAAATTTTCTTTATTAAGGGTGCTCACCGTAAACATTTCACCAGCTCCTTCTGCATCAGATCCAGTAACAATTGGTGCGTGAAAATTGTAAAAACCATTATCAGTAAAATACTTATGCACAGCAAAAGATAATGCAGATCTTAAACGCATAACTGAACTAAAAGTAGTTGTTCTAATTCTTAAATGTGCATTTTCTCTTAAGAATTCAAAACTATGTTTTTTTGGTTGAATTGGATATTCATCAGGATTAGAATCACCTAAAATTTCAATTTTACTAACTTTAATTTCTAAAGATTGTCCTTTTCCTTGACTTTCAATTAAATTTCCTTTTATAGAAACTGCAGCTCCAGTTGTAATTCGTTTTAAAATACTCTCATCAGTATTTTCAAAATCAACAACGCATTGGATATTGTTAATAGTTGAACCATCATTTAATGCAATAAATCTATTCGCTCTAAATGTTCTAACCCATCCTTTTAAATTTATTTCCTGTAAAAAATTATTTGAACTTAAAAGTTCTGCTACATTATTTCTAATCATTTTTAAAAAATTTAAGAGTTACAAAGATACATGAACTAATGAAAGTTGGAAAGCCTTATTTTGTAAAAGTATTTATGTTTAAAATGGTCAAAAAAGAATAGATTATAATTTGAAAATCTCTAATATAATCTATTAAAACCTAATTTTTAACACTTAATAGCGAGTGATTTTACTTATCTCCGTTAGTATCTTCAGGAGTTAAAATATCTAAAGCAGGTTCTTTGAATGTTTTTTTGTTGGCAATTTTCTTTTCTAACGACAACAATAATGAAGGTAATAAAAGTAGGTTTGAAACCATAGCAAATAACAAGGTGATTGAAACCAAACCTCCTAATGCAATTGTACCACCAAAACTAGATACGGTAAACACTAAAAATCCAAAAAATAATACAATTGAAGTATAAAACATACTAACCCCTGTTTCACGCAAAGCGGCATAAACTGATTGCTTTATTCTCCAATTGTTGGCAATTAATTCTTGTCTGTATTTAGCTAAAAAGTGAATAGTATCATCAACAGAAATACCAAAAGCGATGCTAAAAACTAAAATAGTTGAGGGTTTAATTGGAACTCCTAAATAGCCCATTAAACCAGCTGTAATTAATAATGGGAACACATTTGGTATTAATGAAATTATAATCATTCTAAATGAACGAAACATAAATGCCATAAAAATCGCTATCAATAAAATTGCTAAGGAAAGTGAAATTACTAAGTTATTGATTAAAAAGGTTGTTCCCTTTAAAAATACGAGTGCACCTCCTGTCATGGATACATTATAATCTTCTTTTGGAAATTCTTTATCAATTTTTTGTTGAATTCTATCTTCAATTAGTTTCATTTTATCCGTGCCAATATCTTTCATAAAGGTTGTCATTCTTGCATAACGACCTGTAGAATCAACAAAATTGTTCAGTAAATCTGAATTTGAAGTTGAGTTTTTGGTATAAGATAAAATCCAATTTTTTTCTTGGTTGTTTGGTAATTGATAATATTTTGGTAATCCGCTATAAAAAGCTTGTTTAGAATATTTTACAATATTAAGAACAGATAATGATTTTGAAAGTTGAGGAATTTCATCAATAGTTTCGTCTAGTTTATTCATTCGCTGTAATGTAGAAAGTTTCATTACACCTTTTTCAACTTTTGTATCAATAACAATTTCAAGAGGCATAATACCTCCAAATTCTTCTTCAAAAAAGACAATATCTTTAAAAAACTGTTTGCCTTTTGGCATATCTTCAATTAAACTACCTGATATTTTAATCATATAAACACCTATCATGCTAACAATAATTAAAACTATTGTAGTTGCATATACTGAGACTCTGTGATTTCTAACTATAGATTCCATCCAATTAACTATGGCATCAATCCATTTACGTTCTAGATGTTTTAAATGTTTTTCTTTTGGTAATGGTAAAAAGCTATACATTATAGGTATAATTAATAGCGCTAATACAAATATTGCCAGAATATTAATTGAGGCAATTGTACCGAATTCTCTCAACAACTGACTTTTAGTAAATATGAAAGTTGCAAAACCTGATGCAGTTGTTACATTGGTCATTAAAGTGGCATTCCCAATTTTAGAAATTACTCTTTGTAATGATTTTGCTTGGTTACCATGTTTTTTAACTTCTTGTTGGTATTTGTTTATTAAAAATATAGCGTTTGGAACACCAATTACAATAATTAAAGGCGGTATTAATGCCATTAAAACTGTTATTTCATATCTAAACAAACCAATAAAACCAAAAGCCCAAACAACCCCGATACTTACAACAACTAGGGTTATAAAGGTTGCTCTAAAAGACCTAAAAAAGAAAAAGAAAATTAAGGCTGTAACAGCTAATGCTAAAACAACAAAAAGACCAATTTCATCAATAATATTTTGAGCATTCATGGTACGTATGTAAGGCATACCAGAAACTCGGATATCTATATTGTAATCTTTTTCAAATTTTTCAATAGTAGGGTTTAATGCATCAAAAATAAAATCCTTTCTTGCCGCAGTATTTACGATATCTTTTTTTAAGTAAACTATTGTTCTAATAGTTTCGGATTTCTTATTATATAAAAAATTATCGAAAAAAGGAAGATTTTCAAAAAGCTCATTCTTTATTTTTAAAACTTCTTCTTTAGTTGATGGGGCTTTATCATAAAGAGGTTCAACATCAAATTTTTGCTCTGTTTTATTCTTCTTTAATTTTTGAATATCTCCAATTGCAACTGTAAAATCTACTTCATTAAAACTATCTAACTTTTTAGATAAATCATTCCAAGCATTAAATTTATCAGGCGTGAAAATTGAAGAATCTTCAGTAGCTAAAATTATTAGGTTTCCTTCTTCTCCAAAAAGTTCTAAAAACTTATTATATTCAATATTAATTTTATGATTTTCAGGCAGTAAATTAGCTTCGGTATAAGAGAAGCGCATATATTGCATTTGAGAAGCTAAAAAGTAGGTACAAGCAGCAATTAATAATATTATTATGTATCGACCTTTTAAAATTAATCTAGAAACCTGAGTCCAAAAATCCATTAAAAAATTTTTTGCAAAGGTAAGAAAATAGTTGAGCTTTTAACTGCTAGGTTTTTTAAAAGCCAAGTCTCAATTTATAGGTTAGTTTTACAGCCAAATTATCGCTCCATTCTTTATTTCCATATGCTCCATATCTGTAAAAAGAGCTAACTCCAAATCCTTTAAATAAACCATTTAATTCTAATCCGCTTTCTAAATAACCTTTGTTTAAACTTTTAAATAATAAACCAGTGTGGTATTGTGGATTTTCAATATCACCAATTGCAGCTCTTGTTAATATTGATAATTGCGGTTGCAATTTAGAACTAATCTTAAAAGGTTTTAATTCGTGTTTTATATGTATAGCTGCAAATTTATCTGAAATAAATTCATTATAACCCATAGTTTCAAAACTGTTTTTTCCTGCAAAAGTAACCCGTTTAATCCAAGGGTTTTTAAACGTATAATTTGGTGTTGAATTGTATAAATGTGAAATTGGTACATCTCCAAATACAATTCCCCCTTCAGCCATAATGGTAGTTTTTGCCTTTCTAATTTGATTTATTTTATGTAATACTCTTAAATTTAATTGCGTAAAATTAAAATCTCCATTAAATACATCTTCAAAACTTTTTGTTAATTGAAATGTAAATTGTGGAAATTCATTTTTAATTTTAAGTTTTCCAACCGGTGAATTCAAATATTCGTTTTCAGGATTGTATTGTAAACCTATAGTTGCTGTTGTTAATCTGTAATTTAAAAGATTTTTGTTTGAAGAAATAAATTGATAATTAAAAACAGGCAAATAATCTCCAGTACTAAACTGAAGTTTAGCTTCTAAATTTGGTTGAATATCGTGTAAAATAAATGCATTTACAGTTTTGTAATTATAGAATTTATCAATGTTTAAATTTCTTGGATTTATAGGTGAAAATGAATTGTTCTCTTTTATAAAATCCAACGAGGCGGCTTCTTTTAAATCGTTTGTAAAATTTGCTCCAAACCATGTGTTATTATTTTTGTTTAGTCTCGTTGATGCTCCAAAACTATACTTAAAATCTTTATCCTTTGTTCCATATGCCACATATGATTCAATTTTAAAAGTATTAGAAAAATTAGAGTTTGTTTCTCCACCAAAGCCTAATCTCAAACCTTCATAATTATTTAAGTTTAATATTTTTCCGAGATCTAGATTTATATATTTAGTAGGATAATAGCCTTTTAAGATATTTCGAGCTAAGTTTATTTTTTTTTCAACGCCTTCACTTTCAGCTATACTATCAAGAAAAACATAGGCTATTTTACCTCTTTTTGTAAGCGAATCTGTCCTATAATAATTCCAAAATTCTTCAGATTTTTTATGAGCATCATCATTAAATTGTATAGTAGAAGCAGCATTTTTTACAATTACAGGTGTGTTAATGTTTATATTAGAATTTACAGTTTTAGATATAAAATAAGTAACATCGCTTTCACTTTTCCCTTTGGTATTAATAATTGAGTCGTTTTTATGACTTTTAGAAAATTTAACTGTACCGCCAAAAAGTGCAATATTTTCATCGTTATCACCTTTCCTTAAAACTATATTCATATCATTTGGGAACCAAATATTGTATTCATTTTTATATGAATAATTTTGTGTTGCCTTTACATTTACCATACCTTTTAATTCGGCAATAGCTTTAGTTATTGCAAACCGTTCTGTGTCTAAATATAAAACACCTTCAATACCCAAAAAATCTTTCTTTTCTTTTGGTTTAAAATAAATTATAATTGAAGTTCCATTTTCATTGCTAATAGTGTCTAAAATTTTGTAATTATATTGTTTTAAAGCATTGTCAGCTATTGGATTTGTATATTTTGTGCCGGCCAATGTGTAAAACTCATTATAAAAAGAAAGATCTTGAAATGTAAGGGCTAGTAGTTCATAAATGGGTTGTTTTAGGCCAGCCATTCTAGATGCTAAAACTACTTCCTTTCTCTTTTTACCTTTTTGAAACTGATATTCCGAAACTTTTTCAGAAATGTAGATATGTTGTTTTACAATATCTTTTTTAAACTTAAAGTTAGTAGAGTCAAGTTTTGAAAACTCCTTTTCACCGTTATTTTTTATAATAAAAACAGAATCTATTTTGCCATTTATAGAATCAGGATTTGCGGTAACTAATATTTTATTATAAGTGTTGAATTTATATGAACTAAGTGATTTTTCAATATTATTTCTTGGTTTGTTTTTAATTGCATTTCTAATTATTTGAAGGGCTGGATTTTCTTTTGCAGTTATTAAAACCTCATTTAAACTTTCAACGGCTGCATTTAGTTTTACAGTAATAAATTTTTCTTTTACATTAATTGGAACAGTAACAGGT
>Ga0102811_1001571_pt1 | contig 10839 bp, 5 predicted proteins | sample ColrivemetaGS705_FD_84507 | JGI IMG/M metagenome (GOLD analysis project Ga0102811, IMG submission 84507) | Estuarine microbial communities from the Columbia River estuary - Flood tide ETM metaG S.705 | ecosystem: Environmental > Aquatic > Marine > Intertidal zone > Estuary | place: USA: Columbia... | reverse complement strand
ACCACCATTGCCAGCATGGTACCAATACCTCTCGGTGCAAGAATCATCCCCACATCAAAAACAGGGTAGCCCATAAGGTTCTGCATGTAAGGCGGCAGGAGTGCCATGGTGGCGAGCAGAATTAGGCCGACAAAAAACATAAATGAGAGCGCCGTCATAAAGTTTCGGTCGCGCAAAATTGCTGGGGTTAAAAAGGGGTCTTTCGTGGTGCGTGTATGAACCCCATAGACCCACAGGGCAGCCAAAACCAACCCACAGTAAAACTGTATTTCAAGGGATTCCAGCCAGTCGAGCTGATGTCCTCGATCCAGTATCAGCTGAATGCTGGCAATAAAAATACTGAGTGCAAAGAACCCCAATTTATCAAACTTGCGCTCTACCCGCTCGGCGTCGGGGATCAGGGTATACATAATGAAAAACGCGAGAATACCGAGGGGTAAATTAATATAAAACACCCAGCGCCAAGAGTAGTATTCAGTCAAAAAACCGCCCAGGGTTGGCCCGAGAATGGGGCCTATCATGACGCTTACCGCCCAAAGTGACATGGCTTTGCCGTGATCTTCTTTGCGATTTATGTCGAGCAGAGTAGCCTGTGACAAGGGAACTAGCGCAGCGCCAAAAAAGCCCTGTAGCACTCTAAATAAAACCATTTCATTAAGTGAGCTAGCAACGCCGCAGAGGACAGAGGCTACGGTAAAGCCCGCTACTGAGATGACGAATACATTTTTTCGGCCATAGCGCCCCGACAGCCAGCCGACGGGAAGCGTCATAATCGCTGCGGCGACAATATAGGAGGTTAAAACCCAGCTCAGCTGATCTTGAGTTGCCGATAAGCTGCCCTGCATGTGTGGCAGTGCCACGTTGGCGATCGTGGTGTCGAGCATCTGCATAATCGCTGCCAACATGACAGCAAAGGTAACAGCAGATTTTCGTTGTGGGCTTATCTCAATTGCTGCAGCCATGAATTAGTTCGCCCAAGGCAACTGGCGACGATATTCTGTATCCACATTCACAATGGCGCTCATGCCGGCGGTGAGCGCAACAGGCGTTGCCGACGGCACGAGATCCAGCTTCACCGTTACCCGCTGGACGACTTTCACCCAGTTGCCGGTGCTGTTTTGTGCGGGTAAAAGCGAGAATTCAGAGCCTGTTCCCGGGGTAATACTGCTGACAGTCCCCTGCCATTTTATTCCTGGGAAACTGTCAATTTTGATGGTCGCAGTTTGACCATTAGCCATATTGGTTAGATCTGTCTCTTTGAAGTTGGCTTCAACCCAGATGCGGCTGTTATCAATCAGACTAAAAAGCGGTGCGCCGGCAATAATATAGGCGCCTTTCTGCAACTCTAAATTGGCGACGATGCCGGATGACGGCGCAACGGTCTCAATGTGTTGCAAGTCTAGCTGGGCTTTATTTAACTCGGCTAACGCCAACAGGTAATCTGGGTGTTGCTGCAAGGGCAGGTCTAGATCGATCAAGCGCGCTTTCACGACTTCAAGGGCTTGTTGAGTGACTTGCACTTGATTGACAGCGTTGTTGTAGAGATATTCAGCCTGATCAACTTGAACACGCGATACTGCGTTACTTTCCAGCAAGCGGCTGAGACGCTTAAACTCGCTGAGGTAGAACTGTTGCTGCGTGTCGCTCTTGGCCAAGTCTGCAAGCTTGTTCAGATAGTCTGCTTTAAGACTTTCAATATCGCCGCGCACTTTGGTTAAGTTGGCTTCAGCGCGCGCCACGGCAATTTGGAACGGCTGATCATCGATACGAAACAGCACCTGTCCTACTTCTACCCGACCATTGTCGGTCGCGAAAACCTCAACCACCTTGCCTGAAATTTCACTGCTGATAGAGACCTTATTTGTCTTTAAATACGCATTGTCAGTCTCGATATAACGGCCGCCATGCAGGTAAAGATAGGCTCCCCCGACTGCAATAAGAACCGGGCCAAACAGAATAAGAAGCAATCGTGGAATTTTTTCTGACACTGGAAAGTAACCTTTAAGTTAAGTTTATTTTATCGTTAGTTATTTTTAGTGAGTTATTTTTTCAGTACAAGTCTCTTAGGAACGCAGATTTTTGCGCACACGCAGCATAAGTTCGAAAAGTTGATCCTGCTCGGCCTTTGATAGGCCAACCAGAGCAGATTCTCTGACTTGCTTTGCGATGGCTTTAATTTCAACCATCACCGGTTGCACTTTTTCGGTCAGAAATACTCTTTTAGCGCGGCGATCCTCTGGATCTTTTTTGCGCACGACCCAACCATCCCGTTCCATTCGATCCAATAACCCTGTCATGGTAATGGCCGTGACATCAATCATGGCGGCTAACTCTTTCTGCTGAGCGCCATCCTCGCGCAGCAAAAGTGCTAACACTGACCACTGCGAGCGCGTCATATTGACGCACTGCGCGCGCCGATCAAACTCCCAGCGCAACATGCGAGCAACATCATGAATAACAAAGCCGAGAGTATCCGTGCTTGATTTGGGCATTATTTTTTGGGTCCGCTGAGCCTTTTGCTCGGTAGAGTCGAGCAGAGAATTTATAAATTAGAGTGCGACATTATTATAAGGAAGCTAACTAATTTCAGCAACACTTGCGAGGCGTGTCTTGCCCGGCATGGATGAGTTATCGAGACGATTATTAAGAGGTATTTTTCACGCTTTTTTGGCCGCATTGATCTGGATCAATCTGTTTCTGCCATCCTCATCTATGCTTCCAGCACTTTACTTTTGTCACGTCGCAAGCTGTTTTTGGGCGACCCAAAACTAAAGTGTACTGCCATACCAACCCTCTTTTATAACCTCAGGTTTAGCGCTAACTGAATTAGCGATTGAACATACATTAGGACATTTCAAATGATCGAACTGACAACGCCTATGATTGTTTCGGGCGCGATTTTGTGCCTGACATTTTTAGGTATTTTTACCGAACATTTCCATGGTATCGAGCGGGCCAAGTTTGCGATGGCTGGTGCCGGTGCAATTATTATTGCCGGACAGCTATATGGCTTTTACTCGCCAGAGTTGGCCCTTGAAGCCATCGACTGGAACGTGGTTTTTCTTCTGGCCATTATGATGGTGATTGTCTCCATTATGATTAGTACGGGTGGTTTTGAGCACCTCGCTCAGTACTTAGCGCGCCTGAGTGGCGGCTCGCAAATTCGCATGTTGCTGCTCTTAGGTACAGCGGTGACGGCGATTTCGCTGCTCATTGATAACGTCACAACGGTGATTATTTTCGGGCCGCTGATAATTATGATTTGCCGTTCTATGACGATTTCGCCAGTTCCCTATCTGCTGGCGGCAGCGCTGTTGTCCGACACGGGAGGCGTCGCCACACTGGTCGGCGACCCACCAAACCTGATGATTGGCTCTGCGGCAGGCATTGATTTCAATACGTTTATTATCCACATGGGGCCACCAGTACTGTTGGCATGGATGGGCATTTTGCTGAGTATGGAGTTTTTATTTAAAAAAGAGCTCAGCGTCAAAGCGCAGCATCGTTTCGATTATGTGGTTGAGTACAAAAATAAACGCCTGTGGTACAAGTCGTTATTTGTGATGGCGGTGATGATTGTCCTGTTAGCTGTTCATCACTTAATTGGCTGGGAACCCTGGTTGGTTGCTGCAGCCTGTTTGACACTGTTAGTCTTTATGTCGCGAACTATCGAGCTGGAGGCGGTGACCCAGTATTTAGAAACCCCTCTGCTGATTTTCTTTATCTCTCTGTTTATTGTGATTGGGGGTGTTGAGCATTCTGGATTGCTAAAAGTGGTGGGTGAACAGTTCCATGACATTATTGATGGCAATCCCAAACTGGCGGCGCTGCAGCTGATGTGGATTGCAGCCATTCTCTCGGCACTGATTGATAATATACCCTTCACGGCTGCGATGATTCCGGTGTTGTCTGGACTGCAGATGGATGGTGTCAATGTCAGTGTCTTGTGGTGGGCCTTGGCGATGGGCGTGGGTATGGGCGGCAACGGTACGCATATTGGTTCTACCGAGAACGTCTACATGGTGACCATTTCAGAGCGACTGGCCAAAGAAACGGGCAATCCCGCTATGGCGATTACGCCGGGGCTGTGGCTGCGTAAAGGGACGCCAGTGATGCTTATTACATTGGTGCTGTGTAGTTTGTTTATTTGGTTTGGCTACGATTATTTATACATTCCCAGCCCGTAAACGACGAACAATGATCAGTACACAGGTCAGTGCCCGAGTGGTTCTGGCCTGTGATTTTTAAGTGCAGATTTCGCTAAAAAATAAACTGGTTCCCGATCCTCAATGGGACTTCAAATACGTCTATACTGACAACAGACGATGAAGCTTTAAAACGACTTTATCGCCATTCCCAAAAGGCTACTTTCGAAAGGCTATTTCACCAGTTGGCCACCGCTTATCAACTATCCCTCACTTGTTAATCATATGCGTAATAGGAGTGTTTTTTTCTTAATCCTCGTCGGGTGGCTCTGGTCTTTCAGCAGCTATGCGCTGGATAGTGCGCTTATTCCTTTTTTTGGCCAAAGTGATAATTTTAAGATTTCCCTGAAGGGGCAGAAAAAGCTGCGCGCCTTGCTGCGCGAGGAGCTTATTCAGCAGAGGCAAACGAATCGCCAGCTCCAGCAATACCGCAGTCCGATTAAGATCGCCCGCTATGAGCGGCAGTTGCTGCGCGAGCGTTTGCGTGCTGAGGGATACTATGGGGCAGATGTGCGGTCGAGCACCATTGATCAAAAAATGGTTTACTCCGTCGATCCCGGGCCACTCTATCGCATCACAAAACTGTCGCTGAAATTGCCGGATGGCGTTGTGCTCGATCACAGCAGTCTGGGCATTGCTGAAGGTGACCCGCTGCGCGCTGAGGCTGTTCTGAGTGCGGTAAAAACTGTCGGTGACGCAGTCGCGGAGAATTTTTGTCTCTATCGCGTAAAAGCTGACTACAACGCAAAAGTACTGCATGAAAATCATTCCGCCGAACTGACCCTGTCGATTGCAGACAGCCCGCAGGTTGTGTTCGGCGAGATAAGCTTTGTTGGATTGCAGTCGGTTGACGAAGGTTATTTGCGCCAGCGCTTGCCATTTAGCTCTGGCGATTGTTTTAAAGCCGCAGCTATGGACCGCGGGCAACTGCTTTTAATGCAGAGTAACTTGCTGATACGGGCTGATCTTCAAACGGCCGAGCCCGTTGCTGGCGCGGTGCCCGTGCAGGTCACCGTGACCGAGCGTTTTCATCGCACCCTGAGTGCCGGTGGCGGATTTCAGGGCGATGAGGGGGTGGGACTTTCTGTTGGCTGGGAGCATCGCAACTTGATGGGGCGTGCTGAAAAGTTGACCGTTGACACCCTTCTCAACAGTCATCAGCAGACCGTCGCGGCTAATTTAACGCGCCCTTATTTTCGCAATAGCAACCAGTTGCTGACCTTGTCGTCGACGTTGCAACGTCTGGAAACCGATGCTTTTGCTTCCAAGCTTATTACGGTGGGTGCGGAACTAACACGCCCCTTGGCCACTCATTTGCGAGGCATTGTTGGAGTAGAGATGGCATTCTCGCAGGTGGATGAAGACAATCAGAGCGACACCTACGCGCTGTTGTCATTCCCGCTCAGTCTCGAATATGACAAGCGCGACGATCCTCTTGACCCGCAGTATGGGTGGGTTGCCTCGGCTCGCGTGCGTCCCTATCGGGACTTGTACAATGCCGATACTCAATTTATTCAGTCGACGGTTGCCCTCAGTGGTTATCACACCTTTGATGCTGTTGCATGGCAGCCGACCCTTGCCGCGCGCGCCGCGCTTGGTTCGATCACCGGTGTGCCGCGCGATCAAGTGCCGGCCAACGTGCGCTTTTATTCGGGCGGCGGTGGCTCTGTGCGGGGTTATGCCTTTCAAACGCTGGGTCCGTTAACAGATGGCAATCCCGATGGGGGACTCTCATTTAGTGAAGTGTCCCTTGAGGCTCGCCTGCATTGGGGCAGTAGTTGGGGGGGCGTCGTGTTTCTTGATGGCGGTTCGGCCTTTACAGATTCTGCGCCGCAACTGGATGAGGATTTATTCTGGGGCGCGGGCGTGGGTGTTCGCTATTACACCAGTTTCGCGCCGATTCGCTTTGATATTGCGGTGCCGCTTAACCAGCGTCCCGCCATTGACGATGATTTTCAAATTTACATCAGCATCGGGCAGTCGTTCTAATGCTGCGCCTCCGCTCGGTTATTTATGCGGGGTTGCGAGTTGTCAGCGCGGTAGTGGCTGCCAGTGTTGTGACGGCAGTGTTCACTGGGGTGTTGGTGCTGACTACTGAAACCGGTCGCATCGGTTTAAGTCAGTTTGCGATAGAGCAGGTCAATGGTCGTGGTGAGTGGCATGTCAGGTTGGATAACCTCCGCTCACCCAGCCTAGGGGAATGGGCTGGTGAGCGACTGCTGATTGAGCACAATGGCGCCAGTTGGTTGACCTTGAACGATTTTCAGTTGCGTTGGCAGCCCCGCGAGCTGTGGTCGAAGAATCTATTAATTAATGAATTTCAGGCCCGTGAGTTGTCGTTATTCAAGGTAGATAATAACCGCGAGGCTGATAGCGAGAATGACTCAGAGGCTATGCAAATGCCCCTGTTGGCGATTGAGTTTCAAAAAGTCGCTCTCGAGAAAATCAGTCTCGCCGATTTTCTTGATGATAACCTAGAGCCTCCGTTGCCGGACTTGCGTCTCTCCGGAGATCTGCATTGGCGCCACGATCAACCACTGCAGGTAAATTTGGATCTTCTCGCCCTCGCTAGCACTGGCGGCGAAGGTCAGATCAGCAGCCTGTCGCTGCACAGCACAGCGCAGAGCGCCAACAAAGTGTTACTCAAAGGTCATTTGCAAGAGCGTGCCGGGGGACCCGTTGGGCAGTGGTTGCATCTGCCGAGCCAGCAAGTGATTGATGCGGGTTTTGTCCTTGACGTGACTCTCAATCAAGACCCCGCAGGTGAGGCTCAGATTTCGATCAACATTGACCAGCTGACCTTGCCGATAAGTCGTCACAATCTTGCTGTGACCGGTGAGGTCGTGATTGCCCATGATTTAAAGACGCTGGCGCTAAATAAGATTAACGTAGTTGTCGATAATAGCCTGCCTCAGAGTGTGAATGGTGCATGGCGCAACGGACAGTTAGATTTTGCGCTTGCCCTGCAGCAGTTTCCCCTTGATGCGCTATCACCCTTCAATCTGCCGTTAAACAGTGGCGACGTTAGCGCGCAGCTTACCCTGTCAGGCACCCTAGAACAGCCGCTGGTGGTTGGTCAATTGCGAGCCCAGAGCGCTTACGATAGTCAACCCTTGGCGGTTGATCTCGATGGTTCGCTCAGTGCCCGAGAACTATTCTTTAAAACCCTTTCGGTCGGCTATGGCGACGCGCAGTTTGAGGCCAGCGGCAAAATCGCCCTGCAGGGCAATACATCGGCGCTCTCGCTGCGGGCGAAAAATATTCAACTGGAGAGTTTACGACCTTTCGAATTACCCATTCCCCCAGAGTTGAGTGGAAAAATAAACCATCTTGAGGCACAGATAAGCGGTGCCATAAAGAATCCTGAAGGCCAAATACGATTATCCCTGCAGGGCGATTTTGACGACTACGGATTTCAGGTGGCCGCGGCGCTGACCAAAAAAGGTGAGCGATTACAGATAGAGCATCTTCAGCTTGATACGGGTAAGGGTGCCGCGTCTGCAACGGGTACAATCAGCCTGCCGACATTACAGGCGGACTTAGCACTAAAGTTAAACACTTTTTCTTTGTCACTGCTGGGGGCTGCAGGGGTGTCAATGCCTGACAATCTTGCGGCGCTGGCCACGGGCGATATCAAGATCACAGGTCATCTTAAAAAGCCTCGAGTGGATGGCACGATAAACATTGATGGTCAGTATCAGGATATTCCGTTTGCCATGGTTGCCGAACTGGCCGCGAGTAAGCAGAAAAGCACCCTAAAAAAGTTAGAGTTGAGCGCTTTTGGGCAGCAGGTGCTCACCCTGTCGGGCAGTTACATCCCTGCAGTGGCAAAGAGGCCTCCCGTCCTTGATGTTTGGCTGAGGGCAGAACAGTTGCCGACAAAACTGTTTGCCTCGCTGGGTTGGGACTCCAATGATGCCGCATTGAGCGGAGAGCTGCATTTTTTCGGCAGTGTCGAGCGCCCGATGCTGACTGGCGATCTTAGCTACAGCACAGTTGTTTCGGCGCTGGACGATCAGGGTGAACAGCGGGTCTACCCTGTTTCATGGCAATTGCAGATGACAACAGAGAACAATCAGCTCGCTATTGCGTCGCTGTTTCAGCGCGATGACAATCATCCTGGCGCGCTCAATGTACATATTCCCTTGCAGCCCTATATTGACTACTTTGCATCAACGTCCTTGGCGCCGTCATCAGAACTGCCGTTGTTGGCCAGTGTTGAAGGGGTGTTTGATCTGCAAACCCTGTCGTTTTTTCTCGACCAAGATCTGCAGCGCATCAGTGGTATCGTGCATAGCGACTTGCAGCTCAGCGGTAGCCTGAAAGACCCTGTGATTGACGGTTCGATCAGGCTGGCGAATGGCCACTACGAAAACGCGCTCAACGGAACAGTTATCGATAATATAAATTGTGCAGTGGTGACTCAGCGCAGCACCTTGCAGAGTAGTGTGTTTGCCTTCAATAGTTGCCGCGCCGGAGATGGCGGCGCAGGGACTTACGTCGTCAGTGGAGATATCGCACTGCCGGCCAATGGCACCGCGGGAGCGGTTAATCTCAATTTGAACACCGATCATGTGGTGGTGTTGAAGCGCCCCGATATCGACAGCGAAGTTACGGGAACGGTTAGCGTGCAAGGTGATTTCACCCATCTTGTGGCATCAGGACAGTTAGATATTTCGCCTCTGACGGCCGTTCTTGACGCCTCCTTTGTTAGCAACAGGCCATCCATTGAAGTCGAGGAAGTATTTCCTCAGACAGCCGCAGACGCGGGCAGCGCCCTTAAGCGTTGGCCGATGCCAACGATTCAGTTAGACCTTGTTATTGCCGCAACACAAAAAGCCTATTTGCGTGGGCATGGACTCGAGACGCAACTGAAAGGGCAAATCGCCATCAAAGGCACGCCACAAGCGCTGGATTACCAAGGCCGGTTCACCACAGTGCGCGGGGTGTTCGAACTCTTTGGCAAAAAGTTCAAACTTAAAAACGGTCAGGTGAGTTTTGCCAACAATGCAATTGCCATGACGGTATCGGGCGTCTACAAAAAAGCGGGACAGCAAATTAACGTTGATATTAACGGTCGCGATGACGCGATTACCTTAGCGTTATCCGCCGTTCCTCCCCTGCCAGAAGATGAAATTATCGCCTTTATTATTTTTGGTAAAACCCTGCAAAATATCACGCCCTTTGAGGCCGTTCAGCTTGCCGCTGCCGTGCAAACTCTGCGCACTGGTGGCGCTGGCTTTTTTGATCCAGTGGGAGGCACACGGGAAATATTGGGCGTTGACACCCTGACCATCGACACTGAAAAAGATGTCAATGGCGACACCGGTGTCAATTTGGGTGTCGGTAAATACCTTAATGAAAAAGTCTACTTAGAGCTTGAGCGAACCCCCAACCCATCGCAGCCATGGCGAGGTAATATCACCATCGAATTGACGCCCACCCTAACCCTTGAAAGTTCAACAGGTGGCGCCTCCGGCATCGAAGGATTTCAGTTGAAATGGAAGCGTGACTATTAATTTTTGCTGAATAAAATCTCCTGCGATGATTTTATACACGGTAGGGTAGCGCAGTGATTGGTGTTACTATTCTTGACTTAAATAGCATTTGTGAGACGCATGATGAAGACAATTTTTGCAATGATGGCAGTGGCTCTGGTCGGGGTGGCAAATATGACGTTGGCAGCGGAAAAAAATCCTGTGGCAATGGTTATTCACGGTGGCGCAGGCACGATTCAGCGCGAATTAATGACCCCAGAGGTTGAAGCGGAATACCGCGAGATACTTGCTCGAGCGATACGTGCGGGTCATAGCATTTTGCTTGGCGGCGGTTCGAGCCGCGATGCCGTCATCGCATCCATTAATATTATGGAAGACTCTCCGCTGTTTAATGCTGGTCATGGCGCAGTGCTCAATCACGATGGCAATGTGGAACTGGATGCCTCGATTATGGAAGGGCGCACATTAAATGCCGGTGCGGTCGCTGCGCTGACGCGAATTAAAAATCCAATTAACTTAGCCAATGCGGTGCTTGAGCACTCGCCCCACGTGATGTTGGCCGGCGCCGGTGCTGAGGTATTTGCTGAGCACCAGGGGTTCGCATTTGTCACTAACGATTATTTCAAAACCGAGCGCCGTCAGCGTCAGTTAGAGCGTGTTCTGGCTGAAGAGGGCGGTGTGGCACTGTCTGAAGATCCCAGTGATCGCGTTGTTGAAAAATACCAAGCCGATGAGAAAAAGTTTGGCACAGTGGGTGCGGTAGCCATTGATCAGCGGGGCGATATTGCCGCGGGAACCTCTACTGGCGGAATGACCAATAAGCGCTTTGGTCGTATTGGCGATGCCCCGATTATTGGTGCCGGCACCTATGCTGACAACAATTCCTGCGGAATCTCTGCCACTGGCCACGGCGAATATTTTATTCGCGCAGCAGTGGCCTCCGATATTTGTGCACGACTGGCGTATAAAGGGCTGTCACTGCAGCAGGCGGCGGACGAAGTGGTGATGGATAAACTTGTTGAAATGGGCGGAAGCGGTGGCGTGGTCGGTGTTGATAAAGAGGCTAATGTGGCCTTCTCCTTCAACTCGTCAGGGATGTACCGCGCATCCATCGACAAGCATGGCACGCTGGTTGT
>Ga0102811_1001567_pt1 | contig 10854 bp, 10 predicted proteins | sample ColrivemetaGS705_FD_84507 | JGI IMG/M metagenome (GOLD analysis project Ga0102811, IMG submission 84507) | Estuarine microbial communities from the Columbia River estuary - Flood tide ETM metaG S.705 | ecosystem: Environmental > Aquatic > Marine > Intertidal zone > Estuary | place: USA: Columbia... | reverse complement strand
AGCGCCGAAATATCCCCCGACCCATTCGCGTACCGCTGCCTTGCCGATGACTTCTGGAGCACCCTGTGCCTGAAAAACGACATCGTCGGTCAGGCCTTCCATTAATGTGTCGACATTGTTGCTGTTAATGGCCGTAACATAGCCGCCATGCGCTGCCGCCTCGATGGCTTTGATATCCGCTGGAGCAGACGGCGTTTCACCGCCGGAACAACCTGCAAGCAGAAGCAGCAGGGCGGGAATTGTGTAAAAAGCCTTCATCTTCATTCTCCTTCACCGGCCGTCGAAAACGCCCTTATTCTTGAAGGCGAAGACGTCGATTTTCTCTCTCATATCGTCATTATCTGGGCGCTTTGACCGCTTAAATGACACCTAAAAATTAGTTTATAAGTCGTCTCAATCCCGCATGGGGTAAAGTGAACAATTGTAACCATGGGCGTTGCCGCGCCCGCTCAAAATGCTGATGATAAGCGCGAAGCCACAATATGGGGAATATTCGGCGTTTTGGTTGTTGAACATCAGCGCGTCCAAAACGGCGATCAGTTTTTGAAATGGGCCTATATGGCATAGCTGCTGCAACCTGCGTCGACCCGCTCGTCATCCCGCCATCTCCCTCAAAACATAGAGATTGTTGACAAAGTGCAACATTTCACCGCATGTTTGGCGCATCGCAAAGGGAGGAAATAATGAGCGACGAACAATTACCAACGCATAGCGCCTTTCGCTTCCACGGAAGCTGGCAGGAATTTGCGCGCATTGCCTTTCCGAATTTGCTGCTGACCATTGTCACATTGGGCATTTACCGTTTTTGGGCGACGACGCGCGAACGCGAATATTTGTGGGGCAAGACGGACTTTATTGACGAACCTCTGGAATGGACGGGGCGTGGGATAGAGCTTTTTATTGGCTTCATCATGGTGTTTCTGCTCATCGGCGTGCCGTTCATTGTCATTCAATTGGTGTCACAGGGGCTGATCTTTCAGGGCCTGCCGGTGCTGGCCGGCCTGTTGACGTTTGCGATGTTCCTGTCGTTATTTTACCTTACCGGCGTCGCCTATTTCCGCGCGCTGCGTTACCGGTTGAGCCGCACATATTGGCGCGGCATTCGCGGTGGCAGCGATGATCCCGGCTTCCAATATGGCCTGTCTTATATGTGGAAATGGGTCGTTGCTTGGCTGCCCTTATTCCTGATGGTGCCATGGGCGATGATATCCTTGTGGAACGACCGGTGGAACGCGATGAGCTTTGGCCCGCACCGTTTCAGCGCGACCGCGCAATGGACGCCGCTGATGAAGCGTTATTTGTTATTCTATTTGGTGCCGTTCCTCTTTTTTGGCGGCGCTGTGATTTTCGGGATCAGCATGGCGGCATCGGGCAATGCGCCGGACGCGCTGGGTGATACGGGCATGGCGGTTGGCGGCATATTGGCGGTGGTCGCGCTGCTGGCATTTTACATCATCATTCCGCTCGCCGCCTTGCTATTTTACAGCAAATATTTCCGTCTGGCGGTTGGCGGCTTGCGCTTGCACACGTTGGAATTCGCATTTCGCGCGCGCGCGGCGGACTGGGTGCTGTTTTTCTTGGCCAATATAGCGATCATCATTTGCACCTTGGGTATTGGCTATATCTTCATGCCATATCGCAACTGGAAATTTTTCGTCGAACATATGGAAGCTTATGGCGAGATCAATATTGATGAACTGACCCAGTCGCAGACGGTCGTTGAAAAACATGGCGAAGGCTTGCTCGATGCTTTTGATGTGGGGGCGATCTAAAAAATGTCCGCTTTCTTCGACGTCGCGCATTATGACGGCCAAAAAGCCGTCAAGCGCAAGGTGGAGGTGCAGGTCGTTGGATCGCAATTTTATGTGTTGGAGAATGAACAACGCACCGGCCCCTTTGCCTTTGCAGATGTCGCATATGTAACAAAGCAGGGCGATGCCGATGTCTATGGTCTTGCTGGCCATGATGGCTGGCGGTTGATGCTGTCGGGACCTGTGCCATCGGAACTGGCGGCTTTGTTACCTGCGCCGCGCCGATATGGCGGATGGGTGGATCGGCTCGGCCTCGGCAAGGCGGTCATTGCCTTTGCGCTGACCAGCGCGGCGGCGATTGCAGTGGTGTTGTTCAGCCCGCAGTGGCTGGCACCGTTGATCCCCGATAGCGTGGATGATCAACTGGGTGATGTATTGGTGGGCGATTTTGGCGGCCGTTTTTGCCACACGCCAGCGGGCGATGCTGCACTCCAGAAGCTGGTCGCGTCACTTGATGACAATCCGCAAGATTTGCGGGTGGAAGTCGCCAATATTGATATGTTGAACGCGGTCGCCTTGCCCGGCGGCAATGTCATCTTGTTCGATGGCTTGCTGAAACAAGCGCGATCACCCGATGAAGTGGCGGGCGTTTTGGCGCATGAAATCGGCCATGTCCGCGAAAAGCATGTGATGCAGGCGTTGCTGCGGCAAATGGGCCTTGCGGTGGTACTGGGCGGTGTCGATGGCAATAGCGGCGCTATGGTCAACAATCTGCTGGCGATGAGCTATAGCCGCGATGCGGAGGCGGAGGCCGATGCCCATTCGATGCGGATGTTGGGCAATGCCAATATCTCGCCGGTGGGCACAGCCTCCTTTTTTGACCGGCTGTCCCAATTGGATGGCAGCGAAGGCGCGGTGAAATATAATGTCGAAATCACCAGCTATCTATCCAGCCACCCGCTGTCGGCATCACGCAAAGACGCGTTTGAAAAGAGCATCGTTAAAGGCAAAAATTACAAACCGGCGCTGACGCCATCGGAATGGACGGAGCTGAAAACTATGTGCACGCAGGATCGCAAAGTGAAATCGGGCTTCGGCTTTGATTTTGATTAAGGACCGCGTTACACTCGGTCCAATTGCCCACCGCAGCGTTCGATAAGGAAAGCCCCATATGTTCAACCGCCTCTTTGTCGATCACCCCAAAAGCGTTGATGAAAATTATGTCGAACATTTCGGTGTCGCCAGCCGCTTTGGCTTTACGATGATTTGGGGCGGGATGAAGGCGCTGGTCCATGCGTTCATCCCTGGTCTGTGCATCACATCGGGCAGCGATACAGTAAAACGGTTGAACAGCATCATGGTCGAACAGCGTCGTGCCAAGGGGCAGGATGTGACGCAAATGATGACCGTTGACTGGGTCATCTGACGCTGTCTGTTCCCCCAATGCCAGATACGCCAATGATGTTTGCCACACGCGCCGATGGCGTGCGCTTGGTCTATCGGCATGTGCAGGGGCGCGGGCCAACTTTGGTTTTTCTGCCCGGATATAAATCGGATATGCAAGGCGGCAAGGCGCAGGCGCTGGCGGCGTGGGCGGCCGAGCAAGGTCTGGCCATGCTTCGTTTGGATTATTCCGGCTGCGGCGAGAGCGATGGCGCGTTTGAAGACGGCACGCTCGACATTTGGCGCGACGATGTTCTGGCGGTGATTGCGGCGGCGAATGTAGGTCCCCTGATCTTGATTGGCTCGTCAATGGGCGGGTGGCTCATGCTGTTGGTGGCGGAAGCTTTGGGTGATCAAGTCACCGCGATGGTGGGCATTGCCGCCGCACCCGATTTTACCGATTGGGATTTCGACGCCGCCGACCGCGCAACGATTGCCGCCAATGGCCGTATCGAACGGCCCAGCGATTATGGCTATGATCCCATGCTTATCACCCAAGATTTTTGGCAATCGGGGCAAGGCAATTTGCGGCTGACGGGCGTGGTCGGCATTGATTGCCCCGTGCGGTTGATCCACGGGCAAAATGACCCCGACGTGCCGTGGGAGACGTCGTTGAAGCTCGCCGCTGCGCTGCGTTCATCCGATGTGCAGACGATATTGTTAAAGGATGGCGACCACCGGCTGTCACGGGATCAGGATATTGCCTTGCTGATCGATGTTGTTGGTAAGTTGGCAAGGTCTATTAGGATATAACCCGTCATGCTGAACTCGTTTCACCAATGGTGACTGACGTTCCAGCATCCATCGTGCCACGCGACCGGCAGTTCAGGTTGGTCAATGGACCCTGAAACAAGTTCAGGGTGACGGCCTTTTTTAGGATCCCATATGCTTCTCTTTCCCCTCTTCCTCCTTCAGGCCGCAACGCCCGCCGCAGCACAACCGCTTCCGACTTTGGATGAGGTGCAGTTCAGCGAATGTCTAACGCTGGCCAGTAAAGATCCCGCTTCGGCGATTTCGAGTGCCAGCTTATGGGCGCAGCAAAAGGGCGGCTATCTGGCGCGTGCCTGCCATGGCTTTGCGCTGGCGACCGATTTTAAATTTGACCTTGCGGTGCCGATGCTGACCGATGCAGCCACTTTGGCGCAAGCCAAAGGCGATCCGCGCGCCGCGCGTTTCTGGGCACAAGCGGGCAATGCCGCGATTGCCGCAGGGCAGGCAGATGTCGCCGTGGATGCGCTGGACAAAGCGCTCGCGTCTAAAGCTCTCGATAATGTTGAACGCGCCGATAGCGAAGTGGATCGCGCGCGCGCGTTGGTCGCCTTGGGCAAAAGCGCCGATGGGGAGGCCGCCTTGGCCACAGCGCGGCAGTTGGCGCCCGAAAATGGCGCGGCATGGTTGTTGTCGGCGACCTTGGCCCGGCGATTGAACAAATTGCCCGATGCGCTGGCCTTTATTCAAACCGCGGCCGCGTTGCTGCCCAGCGATCCGGCGGTGGCGTTAGAGGCAGGCAATATCGCCATTGCCGCTGGCGACGACAACACCGCGCGCAAGCAATGGGAACAGGTCATTAAGATCGGACCCACTAGCCGCCAAGCGGTGACCGCAACGGCACAGCTTGCGGCTTTAGCGGCGACGGCGACGCCCGCAGCAAAGGATGAGGCGCAATCTAGATAATTGGGGCGGGTGTTTCCCGACCTTGTGTGGACAGCGGTCACGGTTCATGGCTATGTCTGAAACAGCACTTTTTTGTGAATGGAATGAAAATGCCGACACGCTATCTACACAGCATGATCCGCGTCACTGACCCCGATGCAACGGTCGCTTTTTTCAAGCTGATCGGTCTGGATGAAGTGCGCCGTTTCGAAAGTGAGGCAGGCCGCTTCACCTTGATCTTTTTGGCGGCACCGGGGCAGGCCGGGCTTGCTGAGGTGGAGTTGACATACAACTGGCCGCCGGCCGATGGCAGCGCGCCGGAGGCATATGACGGCGGACGCAATTTTGGCCATTTGGCCTATCGCGTCGACGATATTTACGCGACTTGTCAGCGGCTGATGGATGCAGGGGTGACTATTAATCGCCCGCCGCGCGACGGGCATATGGCCTTTGTGCGGACGCCCGACGGCATCTCGATTGAACTGCTGCAAGAGGGCAATCTTCCGCCTGCGGAACCATGGGTCAGCATGCCCAATATTGGGGTGTGGTGACGATGCTGGAGATTGTGCGGGTCCCGGTGCTGTCGGACAATTATGTCTGGCTGGTGCATGAGGCGCAAAGCGGTGAGACTTTGGTCGTCGATCCGGCGGTTGCACCCCCTGTCTTGGCGGCGGCGGACGCGCGCGGATGGACGATTACGCAGATTTGGAACACGCATTGGCATCCCGACCATGTCGGCGGCAATGCAGAAATTAAGGCAGCGACGGGCTGCGTCATCACCGGGCCTGCAGGCGAAGCGGAGCGGATACCGACGCTGGACGTGCATGTGCGCGGCGGGGATGCGGTCCAATTGGGCGCATTGCGCGCGAACGTAATCGACGTGCCGGCGCATACCGCAGGCCATATCGCCTATCATTTCGCAACCGAGCAGGCCGCCTTTGTCGGTGATACCTTGTTCGCGATGGGCTGTGGCCGATTGTTTGAAGGCACCGCGGCGCAGATGTATGACAATATGCGTAAGCTGGAGGCTTTGGGCGACGATACCGCAATTTATTGCGCGCATGAATATACGCTCAGCAACGCCCGTTTTGCGGTGACGGTCGAGCCGGACAATGCCGACCTTGCCGCGCGTCTGGCCGATGTTATTGCGTTGCGCGATCGTGGTGTGGCGACGGTGCCGACGACGATTGCTTTGGAACGCGCAACCAACCCGTTCATGCGCGCGGCCTCGGTGGAGGAACTTGCCGCCCGCCGTGCCGCCAAGGACGCGGCCTGATATCTAAAAAATCCGAGCCCGGGATTGTTCGCCCGGGCCAGAAAATTATATTCACCGGGATAATTTTATTCCCAATAATAAGGCAAACGCTTGCGCGTGCCGGTAACCTCTTCATTCAAGGTGGCTGCGTCATATAGACGGCCACCGATCATGACTTTCGCGACCTTATCCGAATTGCGGATATCGACGCTTGGGTCGGCATCGAGAATGACGAGATCGGCCAGCTTGCCTGCGGCGATAGAGCCTACATCCTTGTCATAGCCCAGCGAACGTGCGGACTCGATGGTGCCCGCGGCGAGCGCTTCGATGGGCGACATGCCCCCACGGACGAAGGACCAAAGCTCCCAATGCGCGGCAATGCCGGCTTCTTGGCCATGCGCGCCGATGGAGACAGGAACGCCCAGCTTGGCAAGCTTATGTGCCTCGCGTGCGCTATTGTCGTCGACATAATCCTCTTCCGGCGCAATTTCGCGGCGGGCATTATTGGCCGCAAGCTCGGCTGGCGGATAATGCTTGGCCATTAAGGAATGCCGGAAGACATCGGTGTGTGCACGCCAATAAGGGTCACCCGCTGGGCCGCCATAGGTCACCACTAGCGTCGGCGTATACCCCACCTTCGACTTGGAGAAGAATTGCACCACGTCATCATAGAAGATGTCGAGCGGGACATTATGTTCGACGGTGGTGTTGCCATCGGCGATCAGGTTCATGTCCATACCGAACAGCGAACCGCCTTCGGCGACCGAACGCATATTTTCCTGCAACGCGGCGGCCACCACTTGCTGACGCTGTTCACGGCGCGGCTGATTGTAGTTTTTGACGCTATGCGCACCTTGCGCTTTCAACCGCCGAACATGCGCCAGCGCATCGTCCAGACCATTGATTTCGGCATAGACGTCTGCGGATTTGGCACCATAGACAATCTCACCAGTGGAGAAGGAGCGTGGCCCAAGCAACAGGCCAGCCCGCTGCATTTCCAATGCTGGGAACACGGTGGCGGCGCTGCTCGATGGATCATGGCGCGTGGTAATGCCCATCGCGAGATTGAGCATATTCACCCAATTTTGCTGCGGGGTCATTTCGTCCACGCCATGCGGACCATGCGCATGGGCATCGACAAGGCCAGGAATGATCGTCTTGCCTGCGACGTCAACGGTCTTTGCACCCGCAGGAATGGCGAAGTCACCTGCCTTGCCAACAGCCTTAATCCGGTCATTTTCAACCAAGATTACGGCATTGTCGATTATGCCGCCGCTCTTGTCCGCCATGGTGACAACACGTGCGCCGGTGAAGGCAACGACGCCAGTTGGACGATCGGACTGCACAGTGATGGAGAGCGAAACGCCTTGCTTAGGCGGTGAGAATTTTACCGGCTTTGCATCCTTGGCCAGCGGGCCATTGGGATAAAAAGCACTGGTTTGCGCCGAGTATAAGGTCGGCCCAATCGCCCAATGCAGAGCATCGCCATTGCGGCTCCAATGCATATAATCGGCGCCGCCGCTGCTGACTTTTACAACTGGAAGTGCGCTGCCCGATGATGAAGCGGTTACGTCCTGCGTGCCCGGCATGAGCGGCATGACAAAGGCTTCGTAATTTTGGCGGAAGGCAAAGTTATGTCCGTCGGGCGACACTTCATAAATGGTGGTCAGCTCGCCGCTCGCATGGTTGCGCTTGGCTTCGCCATTCATATCTACGCTGACGAGCATACGCTTGTTCGCGCCCGATTCTGTATAAAACACTCGGTCGTTAGACGCGCCGAAATGTGGCGTGGTTCCTGCCGATGTGATGCGGGTGGCGGGGCCGCCTGTTGCAGGCATACGGTAAATGCCCGATTGGTCGGAACGCAATGGCGATGTCAATCCGCCGCCTTCTTGCTTTTCAAAGACGATTGTCTTGCCATCGGTGGAGAAACGCGGGCGGGCATAATGGCCGGGCTGCGCCGTTGCCTTTTTGGGCGTGCCACCGCTTGCGCTGATGGTGTGGATGTTGCCAAGGCCCTTATCGGTCCAATGGACATAAGCGATGGTTTTGCCGTCACGTGACCAAGTGGGATAGGCCTCCATACCGGTATCGGACGCGGTTAAGCGCCGTGCGGTACCACCTGTGGCAGGCTTGACCCATAATTTGCCCATGGTTTCGAACAGCACAGTTCGGCCGTCTGGCGATGTCACTGGGCCGCGCGGCATTTTGGTTTCGAAGCTCGCTGGTGCGACTTCGACCGCTGGGCGTGGCGGGTCAATGATATCGCGCGTGTCCGAAATGCGGAATGGGATGATGCTGGACGCGCCGCTGGGCCAATCGACCTTGCGGATTTTACCACCGGCCCAGAAATAGATGGTCTTGCTATCGGGCGACCAATCCATGTTGGGATAGACGCCGGTAACGGCCCAAGTTTCCTGCACATCTTGGTCCAGCGCATCATAAATTTTGCGCTCTTCGCCGGTGCTGAGGTCCTTCACATACAGCTTCGACTGTGTCCGCTCGCGGCGGACAAAGGCGATTTTCTGCCCGTCGGGTGACGGGGTTGGGCGGACCGATCCGCCGACGCCCGCCACCGCAGTTTCGGTTTTGCCGGTTTCGATGTCATAGCTTTCAATATCGAAAATCTGGCCGTTCGAATCCTGCGCATATTGGAAAATCGGGCCGGGCGTGATGTTGCGCGTATAATAAATATGCTTGCCATCGGGCGCGAAAATGGGTTCGCCCAGTTCCTTCTGGTGCTGCTCATTCGGCCGCTTGACCAACAAGACGCCGGCGCCGCCCGAAACATGGTATAGCCACACTTCGCCCGTGCCGAGCGAGCGGCCCGTGGTGAAATGCTTTTTGGCGGCAATGAAACGGCCATCGGGGCTCCAGCTTGGCTGATTGAGCAAGCGGAAATCCTCTTTGCTCAATTGTCTTTTGTCCGAACCGTCGCGGTTCATGATCCAGATATTGTCGCCACCGCCGCGATCGGAGGTAAAGGCAATGCGGTTTCCGTCGGGCGAAAAACGCGGCTGCGTTTCAAAGGGCAGGCCTTCGGATATGCGGGTGGGCGTGCCGCCCGTGACTGGAATAGTGTAAATATCGCCGAGCAGATCGAACGCAATCGTCTTGCCATCAGGGCTGACGTCGAGGTTCATCCATGAACCTTCATCGGTATCGATGTTAATCTGACGCACGGTCAGGCCTGGAGGCGCAGCGACATCCCATTTCGGCGCTTTGTCATCGGCAGCGGCTTTTGCTTGGGCAAATGCGCTCGTCGGTAGGATCGCCGCGCTCAGCAGCAAGACAGATTTAATGTAATTTTTCACGGATTGGCCCCCTGCCATTTTCATTAGGTTACAGGCTGTCATGCCTAGCGCCAGACTGCAAGCAAGAATGGCCCATTCGACAACAGGAACCCAGCGTTCTGCGAACGACAATGGCGACTAAAGAGGGAAGCGCGTCGGCGGCTGACTGCAGCCAACCGACGCATGCCAACTAGGCTGGTTTTTTATCGAACGGTGACGGTCACCGCGCGGCGGTTTTGCGCCCAGGCCTGCTCATCCGATCCCAAGGCCGATGGCCGTTCTTTGCCATAGCTGACGGTCTGAATACGGCTGGCATCAACACCGATGGAAACGAGGAAATTCTTCGCGGCGTTCGCGCGGCGCTCACCCAAGGCCAAGTTGTAATCACGTGTGCCGCGTTCATCGGCATGACCTTCGACGGTGATGCGCGTGTTCGGATATTGTGCCAACCATTGCGCCTGCCGCTGGAGTGTCGCCTGATCTTCGGCATCAACGTTAAAGCGGTCGGTTTCAAACAAGATGCGGTCGCCGAACTGGCCAACCTGTTGCAAGAAATCTTCCTGACTGCCGGGCATAATCTGACCAGCGCCAGCCGCATTTGGGTCGGTTGGCGTTTGGCCATAATCGGTGCCTTCGGCGACGGGTGGCAAGTTTTCGACCTTTTTCTTACCACAGCCAGCAACAAGCGCGGTCGAAACCAACAAAAGGGCGGCCATTTTGATCGTATTCTTCGTCATGATCTTCTCCTTAAACTTGGCCCGACAGATGGTCGGGATATAGCAGAGCTAATGTTGTTACGGCAATACAGGTCCCCATGCCGGGTCTGAACCATCGACAGGCGTCGGCAATTGGCGTTCGTTGGATCCGGTAAGATCAACTTGCCAGATACCTGTTTTACCACTTCCTTTGGCCGTACGGAAGAATTGGATAACACGGCCATTGGGTGCCCATGTCGGCGCCTCGTCCTGCCAGCTATTGGTCAGCAGCCTTTCGCCCGATCCATCGGGACGCATCGTGCCGACGCGGAAGTCGCCCGCGATCCGTGTAAACGCAATCAAGTCAGCGCGTGGGCTCCATTCAGGCGTGGCATAACGGCCCCCGCCAAAGCTGATCCGGCGTTGGTCGCTGCCGTCGGCGTTCATTACATAGATTTGCTGGCTGCCCGAACGATCGCTTTCAAAGACGATCTGACGGCCATCGGGCGAAAAGCTGCCGCCGACATCAATGCCGGGCGAGCTGGTGAGCTTGACCGGCGTGCCGTTGCCGCTTGCTGAAATTTTATAGACATCGGTATTTCCCGAAACCGCCATCGAATAGAGTATCGTCTGGCCATCGGGGGACCAACGTGGGGCGAATGTCGGGCCATTAGACTGGGTAATCAGACGCTGACGTCCGCTATCAATGTCATAGACATAGATACGCGGATTTCCGTCGACATAAGATAAATACAGGATCGATT
>Ga0102811_1001561_pt1 | contig 10884 bp, 24 predicted proteins | sample ColrivemetaGS705_FD_84507 | JGI IMG/M metagenome (GOLD analysis project Ga0102811, IMG submission 84507) | Estuarine microbial communities from the Columbia River estuary - Flood tide ETM metaG S.705 | ecosystem: Environmental > Aquatic > Marine > Intertidal zone > Estuary | place: USA: Columbia... | reverse complement strand
TTCAGCTAGTTCTCTTACTTCTAGAATTTCTGTACAATCTAAATCTTTTGCTGTACATGACATTAATGCCAATCCTAATGCGAATACTCCTAATACTTTTTTCATAATTTTACTCTGTTTTAATGTTAATAATTAATTATTTTAAATAGTCTTTTATGTGTTTATTTTTTGATGTTATTTTCATAAAAAAACGTTCTAAAAGCATCTTTTTTGCAACAACAATTACAGCTCCACCATTTCTTTTGGCTTCCAAATCCCTTATTAGGGTCTTGTATTCTTCTAAACCATAAAGTTCTTTAGTAATAATCTTCAATCTTTCAGTTGCAATTGGCATTATGCTTCTTTTTTCTTTATCGGAATATTTTAGTACTCCAATAGACTCAAGATGGTCATAAACCCAGGTGTAGCCATTCATTATGTCATTTGTTTGGGTGAATCTATCAAAACAATTAACAACACCCATGTAGGTTAGATTGTCTTTTTCTTCTTGGCTTAATTCAGGCATTTTTATCTCTTTAGGTTTGACTTTTCTTTGTTGTTTATATGCTGAAACGATTTTTCCGAACAGAATTCTATCAAAATAATTTGGTATTGGCTCTATGCTTAATTTATTATCAGCATACAATTCAAACATTTTTTTAATTTCAGAAAAACCCATGCTCCAACAATGCTCTTTTATGGCAGGCAATGCCGTTTTTAGACGTTTTGCGCTCACTTCATCTGTCAAGGATAGTATATCAGCCAACCAAGTTAAAAAACTTGTTAAAATTATCGTGTTAAGTTCTTGTTCAGGAATTGCCCTTAGAGGTATATTTCTATCAAGTTTTGCTAGTTTGTTTGTCATAATCTTTGATTTTGAGCGATTTCTTCTTGAATAATTTGGGCCGCACTTTTCTTTTCTTTTTTAGCGTAACTTTTTTGGTTAAACTTTTTTGTGTTTTTATTCCAATTTTTTAATCTGAGCGAAATGCTGAAACTTTTTTCTTTTTCTCTTCTAAATTTTTTATCGTTAACATCGTGTTCTGTCCAATATTCAAAAAAGTCTTTTAACAAATCTTTAGAATAAGTATCTAAAAAAGGAATTAAGGATTTGTAAAAATCCTGTTTTCGTGTATTTATATCTTCTTTCCCTTTCTCTTTCCCTTTCTCTTTCTCTTCTACTTCTACTTGTAGGCTAGGGGTGTTCAACCCCCCTTGGGTAGCCCCTTCAGTACCCCCTTCGGTAGGGGGGTTAACTGTTTGAGTATCACATAGTTTTGTCTTTGTCTTGTCTTCATACCCTTTTACTTGACTATCAATGCTGTTTGTTTGTGACACATAAGCAAATTCAGCCATTCCTTCAAGATTTGAAGGTTTAACTCCCAAAAATTGTCTATTAAGTAGTGCATCCATGAATAAAACCTTGTCTGCGTCTTCCAACAAATTATAGACATCAAAATATGACCTAAAAAAGTTGAAGCCTTTTCTTTTAGTTAGTTTTACCATTTTTTTAAGGTGTTCCTCCTTTAAGTATCTCAGGAGTATTATACAATTGGTCTTTTACATTTTTTTGATTTGAGCGTCTTAATTCCCATTTTTCCCCTCTACAATCAGCAAACTCTTCTTGTATTTTCTGTCTGATTCTTCTAATACTCTCAGGGTTTGAGTAAAACCCATTAGCGAAGTCTTTAAGAAAATTGAAGATTTTTTGATTGCTTTTTTCTTCACCCATTTCCTTCCACCAAACAGTAGCTATTAACTTGTTGTCATCATCCCTTAAATGTGGATGTGTTTTTAATAATCTATGAACGTGTTCTTTTTTAGATATTATATTCATTAGAGTAGTAGTTTATGTATTTTTTTTTCAATGACATCTGGCATTCTTCTTTTGCCATTTAAGTACATGCTTAATAAAGGTTGAGAAATGCCAACTTTTTCGGCTAACCAACTTATTTTAAGTCCTTTTCTTTTAATTCTTATCTTAAGATTCATTTTTTTTCATTTTTTTTATAAAGTCTTCCATTAAAACATCAGCAACCTGATCCTTGTTTAATCCTAAACTTTCACATTTTTCTTTAAAAAGAATAATAGTTCTACGTCTAACACCAAAAGTTATTGGTATTATTTTTTGCATATATGGAACTTTTTTACTCATCTTTTTGGTAGGTAGGTGTTAGGTCTTAAAACCATTGTATTTAGTATGCAAGTCTCTAATAAATCAACTTCAGCAACAGCTATAGATATACCTAAGAATGCCGAGCCTTGTATTTTTTCATTCAACCTATTGATTAGCCCTTGAAGTTCTTTATCATAGCTTAAAAGGTTTCTAATTGTCTTCATTGCATGAACAAGTGTTGAATGGTCTTGTGCGAATCCAAAAATATCATTAATCTCTTTTATTATTACTGCATATGACATCTTGGTGTTTGTTTTAGCAACGTAATAGAATATCTGTCTATTGGTAACGATTTCCCTTTTCCTTGTTTTCACAAAAATAGATGCAAGATTCTGTTTAAACGTTGACTCACAAATATGTATAATACCACCTATTGGTGTTGTCTCAAGATTATTTTCGAATAATATCATTTTTTTAGTTTGTTTAGTTTTTTATATTTTTCAATTATCTCTATGAGAAAAAATTTATCCCATTTATAGTTCGATTGCTTACTTTGGGCTACTAATAAATCTAAAGCTTCTACCCTTTCTAATCCAATTTTTTTTATCAGATTCACTCGGTATTCCAACAAATTACCTCCATTGAAATAGTTATCAGACTTCCCTTGGAGGTGTACATTGTCTTCATTAAACCTAGTGATCGGGAATTTCCCGGCAGAGTAGTAATGCCCAGCTTGAGCGTTTGAGGAAGGAACACTAAGCCCCTTCCCACTACTTATGCAAACGCCATATCCTTGTGAAGAATCTCTCTCTCTAATGAATTTATTAAAGTGAGTAGTAGCTATCTTCAGTAAGGCAGATATTGATTTATCCTTGTATTTTAGGATTACTTTAATATCCATTAACAGTCTCCTTTAGGTTTCAAATTACTTAAATCCATTGAATCTATTGAATTCATTTCAACTTCCATTTCAAGATTAAAAGCATCGTCCAATATTCTTATTTCGTCAAAATCTTCCATATTTACTGAAAGATAGGTGACAGCTATGCTTGAAATAAACTGAAGTTTATCCATTTCTCCTTCTATGCTATTATATTCAGATTTTATGTTATCTAAATTTTCACAATCACTTAGAAGAAATTCTAAAAAAGAACTAAGAATTACTACTTCTACTCCTTTCGGATTTTCTTTATTATATTTCATAATTTATGAGTTTAATAAATATTCAGAAGCCAATAAGATTCTGTCAGTTAATAATTGTTTATCCTCCTCTGGCACTATGAATGAGAACTTGTTGATGTTTTTGTAGTACCCATCATTAGGTATAAAAGGCAAGTCTTCAACAGGCAAATCACGTATGAATTTGTACTTCCAAAAGTCTGCACCCTCATAATCTTCTGCCATTTCTTTTATTACTTCATATTCAGAAACATAAGGCATATAAGTAATGGCTTCACCAATATCAACTCCTTCAATTATTGCATTAGACACTATTTGCCAATACTCTTTTGGGAATTCATTTTTTAAAAGTTCAATATCTTTTTTTAACAGACAATCTGTGTATAAAGCAAAGTTCTTTTTTTGGTAACATTTAATCTCGGCAATGCTTTCCATTACCTTGGTTTTAGGATTCTCGGTATACAAATCCTTAGAACCACTCCAAAACTCCCCATAAAGGGGATGTAGTGAAGTCTCTTTACTTGAAATCTTATATTGGACACCAAGTATTGAATAAAGAGTTAACTCCATAAAGTTACCCCATGCTAATACTTGTGTATGCGCCCCACCATCTAGACAAGATTGAAATCTTTTCTCAAGTATCTTTTCATTGATGTAAGTTACTCCAGGTGCAGAAAATTCGTTTCCACTTCTGCCTTTATTTATCAATTTATACACCATTGATGATGTAAAGTGTCCTGCTCTAAGGCTATTATTCATTGTTTGCATAATTAGTTGTTTTTAGGTTCAATTATTTCTTCTACATCAAAAGGAGTCACTTCAACAAGAGTTTTTTGTGAAGCAACAAATTCTTTGTTTTTTTTGTTTTCGTCCAACCACCAATTTCTGTATTGGTCTGATTGTTTTTCAGCCTCTTTTACTTTTTCTTTTAAGGAAATTAATTCCATTGATAAACTAATGATTGCTTTTTCTAAATCTTTTACTGAATTTGCCATGATTAAAGGTTTTTTAAAGTTATTAATTTGTTTTTGGTAATGCTTTATTTAAGGTACTTAAACATTTATTGTACCTGATCTCTTCTTTTTCTTCCACAATTCTTTCAATGTGCATTCTTTCATCTTCAGCGAGTATTAATCCATCCACCTCAAGAAGTAATTTGATTTCAGTTAATTTCTCATCAGCGGTTTTTTTAATTTTGGTCTTCTCGATGATTGGAGTCAATGTGTCTCTTCTGTTTATATCAGCCCCAAATAATTTGCCGAACATATCACAAGCATCTTTGATTGCAAGTGTCTTAGCATGTGGATATGCCATGGACAATGCTCCATTATTTATATTTACTAGGTCTGCTGCTGATGTTCCTTTGGCAGTTTGGAGTTGTATTGCCCCAATACCATCATGAAACATCCAATCACCACTAACAACGTCAATATAGTGAACTCGCACAGTCACAAACACACCATTAAAGGTTTGTCCTTGACTCATTATCTCGATTTTGTAAGACTTAAAAACTCTTCTAAGTAAATACTCGACCTTGTCGATTGGTAGATAATAATAATTACTAATATATGGATGCTTTGCAATCCACTTTTTTGGTGGCTCTTGATTCATCAAATAATTGAATTTATCTGCTTTGAGATAATTATCAATATTTCCAACCAGTTCTTGAATGGTTGGTAATTCGTCTTGCACTACTGCTACTTCGCTCATTTTTTTAAATTAGGTTTTTTTAAATTAGGTTTTTTAGAGACTACTTATTGCATTGATTTTTCTAACCAATTTTTTAAAGTGATTATCAAATTCATTTTTTGAAATGCCTATTGGACTTTCACCATATTCACATCTACATTCGATGTGTCTAATATAATCCATGGCTAGTTCAAAACTGTCATCTTCATCTATCTTGAGTTCGGTGTCAGAAATAGTTAAAGTAATAGTATAATCATCAACATCATTCTCCATAACCTTCCACATTTTTATTTCCTGGAATTCTAATGGAGGATTGGTACAATGGTTAATTTTTAGGTAAGAAACACGTGGGTTTGTCATTGAATTAAAGTTAAAGGTTTATAAAGTTTTACAAATATAACTAAAAATATAATACGATGTTATTTTTTTATAACCTTTTTTGAGGCAATAACATTACATCTCTTAATTAATATGATTTCATTTTCATACTCATGGGTATCTCTTAAGCGATACATAAGTTGGCTATACGTAAGTATAGATCCGCCAATTGAAATTTGTTCATGGGCTAGTAGCGAAGTGATGCTTCCATATAATTTAATACTTTCCATTAATTCCTTGTCTTTTTTAATAAAAATATAATGTCTCATAATTTTCTGTTTTTTAAATTTAATTTTTTATCGATTTTTTTAGCATTTTTTATCGAGTTTTTTATCGAGTTTTTTAGCGTTTTTTATCGAGTTTTTTATGGTTTTTTATCGAGTTTTTTAGCGAGTTTTTTAGCGAGATACAGGCGTTTTTTTGATTTCCATCCTTGCTCATTTGAAACGGCTAGGTGTAAATCGTATGGTGGTGGCACATGGTTGAGCCACCAGTTTGCGAAGGTTTTATGTTTTCTATTCATCTTTATAAGGATTTTTTAAATAATATTTTACTCCATCAACTTCGAACCAATAGCCCACGAGATCCGCTGATTTGGATGACCAAATGCTGCCATCTTTCCATAATATCCAATACTCTTTTTTAACTAGTACGACCATCTTATTCGAAGTAATCTAAGTAATTAATATCAACCCAAATCATACCTTCACTCTCATGAGTTAATGCGTGATTTTTATCAGCATATGCTTCTCGTCCACAAGCAGTAGCAACGACATAGAATGCCATTGCTACTTTTATAATCTTACATTCAACATAAGATGTCTCTTTTAAGATATCACCTCTTAAACCTATTAATTTTACCTTCTTCATTGTTATGAATTTAATTTATAAAAATCTTCCTTAGTAATAATCAAGTAATCATAAAACCCTTGGGAAGCATAAAGGATTTCAGCAACGCTCATAGAATCATCTAACACTTTTACTTCGTAACCGATTTCATCTGCTTCATACTCTTCTATAACACCATCAGCACCATTTTCTTCATATTCGCTCACGGCATCCTCACCAAGCAAAATGTATGTTTTTTTGCTTCTAGCAACTAGCCAAGCATTTAATGTCTGAGATACATCATTTAATAGGTTTAAATCGTTTACTATTTGGAAGTTGTTAGTTATGTAAGCATTAGCATCTGCGAACTCATGAAGGGTTTGAAAATCGGATACATCAGATGGCACAATACCATCTGACATATCTTTTAAAATCATTTTTTTGCCAATGGCAACTAATTCATCTTTAGTCATGATTAAAGTTTTTTAAAGTTAATTTTTTCATTCAATAAAGCCAATGTTTCTATATCATCAGCAAATTGTTCTATGAGTTCTTCGGCAGTACCTCTAACACTACTTCCACTAGATGAATCATTGATATCATCAGTAAACCACACAGACCATGTTCCATCATTATAATCATCGATAATGGTTTGTGTTTCATAAATTTCTTTTTTAGTCATCATAATTTCTATTTTTTAAATTTACCTTTAGAATCAAAATCAAAAGAGTTAATAGTTCTATTAACATATATTCTTAAACCTCTTTTTTGCACTTCTTGTACTGCTTTAAGTGGTATTCCACCTTTATTTATATTAACATTTGTAATGTCTAATAAATCTTTGTCGTTAAATTTTGTGTAATCAGTCATAATTTCTATTTTTCTGCGTATGGGAAAGGAAAGTCAACTCCATGAAATGATGCCCAATTTCTATTTAGGCTTGTTTTGGGTAGATTAAAGGTCATAGAGTCCGTTTCTTTTAATATACCTATTAGACCAAGTAAATCATAATTATCTCTTCTTACATCTTCCATATCGCATTCTGCATAATTCTCTAAATGGTCATGAATCCATTGTTGTTTATCTTGCAATGCCTTTAGAATTAATTTCATATCACCATCACAAAACTCATAAACGTTATGAGTTGCTTTGGTGGTGGTTTGAAGTTTGTTATAAGCATCTATAAAATTAACTACTGCCAACAAGGTTTTTTCTTCGTCACAATCTAATAATGCATGAGTGATATCACCAACCACATTATCATCACTACCATCAAAAATTTCAGCTTTTTCAAAACAAACAGACACTACTTCCATCAGCCAATTCCATTTATCAAATTGCATTTCACTATTGCAGAAATATTGAAGTTCTTGACCGACTCCATCTTGAGTTTCCATTTGGAATTCTTTACCTAAAAAATCTACGATTAATTTATTTGAATTTTTCATCTTAACAGTTATTAAATTTAATTTTTAAAACATCTTTTGGTTGAAATATGAATGCTACAGAAAACAAATCAATAGCTTGATTTATGGCTTCGAAATCACTATCGTAATCTCTACGGCATCTGTTATAGATTTCTGTGATATGAGGGCAAATAGAACCATCATCATATATTTCATCTTCTTCACTTCCATGTTGAAAATTGATACCAACAACTTCCCCATCTTTACGAGTTACCCATAACCATCTATCTTCATTTTTTTGCCAATATTTAGTACATCCATTCATAAATGCACTTCCAACACGACATGATATTGCATGAAAATCAATACCAACTAATCCACATTCCATTTTTAATGAATCTCTTTTATTTATAAATTTTTGAGCATATTCTTCATCCATTCCTTCAACAATTTCTTCAACGCAATCTGATAATGAATAAGTGTCAAATTCAACGTGAAGACTTTTGAAGAAATTTGTAGTATTCAAGATTGTCCAATCACTTAACTCAAGATGGTTTTTTACGAATTTTACCATCTCAAAATAGGTAGCTTTATAATCACCAAAAATGATTGATTCAAAAGAATAGTCTTCAAAAATGAAATCAGCAAAACTATTATTTATAAAGTAGATGCTTCTAGCTTTATCAATCAAACGATGCATCCATGTCCAACTATCATGGAAGTGCATATCTTGAATTTTTAACTCTTGGTCACAATGGTCTATTTGTACATAATAAAAATCATCATTATCAATTATCTCGAATCCAAGAAATTCCAAGAATAATCTATTATGCTCAACATTTAATTCAACTCCATTTATGCATTCTGCACATGGACATTTACTTGTTTTTTTACTTTTTAAATCTTTCATAATACTAGTGTTTAAAGGGGTTTTAACGTTTTTTTTTAAAATCATCGATATCTGGTTTTGCTATTAATCGCCCATATATCTAGAGTTTCCATACCATTCTTTAGCACCATCATCTGTAGATGGTTGATGGTTTATTATCGCTTCAATCATTTCGCTCATTGTAGGGCGTCCTAAATTGGTCTGAGGGTCAACTTGACAACTAAAGCCACTAGCATACTCACCTTTGTGAGTACGCCATTCTTTATGCTCAACATTATATTGAGTGCCATTAATAGTTACAATATTCGATTTGAATAGGCTCATTATTTTATCAGTTTTAATGTTAGTTCATTTATTCTTCGGTTCACACGTTCAATTATACATCTATTGATATTGATTCGTTGGTAGTAGTGTCTTTTCAAATTTGGAAATGGGTTATACTTTGGATTGTTTATTGTTTCCTTATGGGATTCAATTAACTGCTCGCAATATCCAACCATATCCACATAGGATGTGATTTTTTCCAATAATTGTTGTTTTTCTTTAGTATTCATAATTATAGTTTTATTTGGTTAGCATCACTATTAGCAGTTTCAAAATCAAAACATAAACCTTCACCACCAAAATAGTAGTAAAGTACACCATCTAGAATATATGGCTCAATAGTATCATTACAATCTTCATCATCTAAGTATACTACATTTACAACACCATCTTCATAAGTGTATGTACAATAATCATCAGAACTAATATATCTACATAATCTCTCAACATCGTCAACATGGATAAATGGACATGCCCAACCATTCCAAGTATGATTAGTATCACACAAAGCTTTGAAATAAGTTTCATCACCATCGAAGGACACAACACCAATTTTGTTATTTGTGGGAACTGATTCAATTGGAGTGATTGAAATACAATCAAATGATTTGTAACCAAATCCACTACCACCTAAGTAATATTCACCACTATCATTCCAACGAGTGGCATAATTTTTTGTTCCATCTTTTCTTAAGATTTCATACCATTGAATTTTTAAATTTTTCATAATTAAAAGGTTTTTAAAGTTGTTTTTTTTAAAGTCATTTTTTGAACTCACTTTTTTAAAATCACTTTTTTAAAGTCATTTTTTTAAAGTCATTTTTTGCCAATTGGATTTTTGTAGAATAGAATGACCATTCATCATCATTAGGCAAAAATCTATTTGCCATCTTAGTTGCTTCTTTGTCATTTTTTGCTATAAATCTGCAATACAATTCACCATTATAAGTGCGAAGGTCATAAAGGAATTTACCTTCATCTTTTAGGCTTACAAATTCGTTACAAAATATTACATGCACATCTGCCTTAAGCAAATCAATTATAGCTGATGGTGTTTGTTCGTCATAATTTAAAGTATAAATTTTACGCATGATAGATGCCATCTTTTTAAAATCTGATGGTTTCTTAGATTCAACAATTGCAGTTGGCTCAAAATACTTATCAAGATATTTGTAAAATTCTAGATACCCTATAACGTTAACGCTTAAGGAATTTTGGTATTGAAATTCAATGAATTGAAACGTCAGAACGTCTTGGTTATGAGATGTTTGGCTCTCAGTAATTCTAATTTTAATAGACATAATTAAAGGTTTTAAAGATTAATGGACTGCAATATAGTGATTATATATGTTTAAAGCTAGTATTTTTGTTATTTTTTTATAACCTATTATGCATGTTTTTTTAGGGCTACTTTTTTATCAAGTTTTTTCACGTTTTTTTTAGAGGTTTTTTTAGGGTTTTTTAGAGGTTTTTTTATCGAGTTTTTTAGAGATATTTAAAAAAAAATAATCAAAAAATAATCAAAAAAATAGTCAAAGCTGCTAAAATCAAATCAAAAAATTTGTCTTAAAAAATCAAAAAATTTGCGTAAAAAAATCAAAAAATTTTGAGCAAAAAAAAAACAAAAAATTTGCATCGAAAAAAAATAAATTTGCATCAAAAAAAATTTTATTATTTGAGAAGATCCGCAAATCAAATCAAAAAATTTTTACTTTTTTGAGCATAAAAAAACGCTAAATTTTGAGCAAAAAAAACCCTAAAAAATAAAAATAAATAAATTCCAGTTATTACCATAAAAAAAATTTTATGCTTAAAAAGTTACAATTTAAGAAGGTTTAAAAAGTTTTTAATATAAGTACTTAAGAATTATCTTAAGAAGGTTTAAACTCTTTTAATTTATCGTTAAATTAACATCTAACAACAAATTAATATATACAATTTACTGACAAATTAATATATATTAATATAGTTTTAAAAATCAATTTAAAAGGGTTTTAACGAGGGTTAAAAAGTTTTTAATATAAGTACTTATTAAGCATAAAAAAACCCTTAAAAATCAATTTAAGGGTTAAAAAGTAATTAAGTTATTTTAGTGA